>Ga0209392_1000243_pt1 | contig 11798 bp, 14 predicted proteins | sample PPLLak3cmMay2015_FD_187252 | JGI IMG/M metagenome (GOLD analysis project Ga0209392, IMG submission 187252) | Freshwater sediment microbial communities from Prairie Pothole Lake near Jamestown, North Dakota, USA - PPLs Lake P7 Core (1) Depth... | ecosystem: Environmental > Aquatic > Freshwater >...
CTGCACGGGTCAGCGCGGTGGTGGTGGTGGGGATGTAGCTGGTGGGGAAGGCTCCGGCTTCGAGTTGAGCGCCCCAGATGAACAGGCCATCTGTAGCTGCACTGTTGGTCGAATTAGCTACAGTTGCATTTGCGTCGTAAGTCAGAATTGCTACCGTTTGTATAGAAGTTCCGCTAGTGTCAGCAATCCCTGTAATCGTACAACGCCACCATCCGTTGCCTACTGATGTCGCGCTTGCAGAAGTAAACGTGCCATTACCACTTGCATTCCCCTGCGTTACAGCGCCGGTAGTTAAATTAAAAACTGCGCGGAAAAAATTATTTTGCGCAGCAGGGTTTCTAATGCGCAGTTGAATAAAGTTCAACCCGGCGTTTTTAACAAAACAAGTTAGCGTATGAGTGTTTGTGGTTGTTGCAGTAACTGACAAAGTAATTTGGGGGAACGTGGACGTTCCTACTGCAAACTTGTCTGCGTTTAAGGTGCCATCAGGGGAAATTTCAACGTCAGTTGTTAAAACTGAATTGGCGTCTTTTGTCCAGCCAGCCAAGTCCTGACTGTTTGGCAACAAATTCGTCCTCGCCTCCTCAATCAGCAGCCCCTGAGCCGCCAGCGTGCTGGGGTTGTAGTCAAACCGTGGGGCGTTGGTTGCTGCGCTGGTCAGCACACCAGCCGAGTCGAAGAACGTGCCAGTGGACGCTCGGGTGAAGGTGATCCTCGGGTCTAAGGCCGGCATGGCCGCAAAGTTGAACGACAGCGACGGCCTCCCCCCGCTGGCCATGTCCGGCAGGCCCACGCGGCCAATGTTCTGGCCCAGCACGGTCAGGCCCCGATCACTGCAAGGCGCTCGCCAGGCGTAACGCCGAAGTACTCGGTGGCCTCTGCCGCTAGGCGCAGCCCGCTGGTGGTCGCCGTCGGGTTGGTGCCAGATGCCAGGCAGGCCGGTGCGTCAGACACCACGCGCACGAACCGGGTGTTGGCCCCGAAAACGGCAGACTGCACGCTGCTGGTCGTGAAGGTCACCACGTTGGTGGTGCCCGGCAGTTTGGCCGCCTGGGGGACGCCGCCGATGTCGTTGGCGTTTTCGAGGTATTGAAATTCGGTAACGTAGAGCTTTGCCATGATGATGTCCTTTAGGCCGCGGCCAGGGTTGTGACGGTGCCAGAGCTGCCCTTGTACTTCAAGGCGCCCGAGGCGACGAACAGGATGCCGCCGCCCGTGGGCGTTGCAGGCTCTGAAGAATTGGCAATGAACTGCAGCGGAGCCGTGGCGCTGAACATGATCTGCTGCACCGCGACGATGGCCGAAGGCGTCACCGGCCTAGTGGGGCTGGTGCCGGCGGCCAAGTACTGCAGGAAGGCCTGAGTGCTGCTGGCAGACCAGTAGAGCTGCAGGTTGTCCCCAGCGGCCAAAGTGACCACTATGGTGGTCGCGGCGATCAGCGCTCCATCGGACCCACCGTGCTGGCCTGGAATGTCGAAAATCGAATTGGTGTTTTCCAGATCCTCGCCGTTCTTGCGCAACCAGACGCGAGCGGTCTGGATGTTGTTGCTCGAGTTGTGCAGCTGCAGCGAGAACGAAAGAGCGAAGGTGCCGGCCTCGGCAAAGGTGATCTTTGAGCCATCGACAATTGAGATTCCTCGGCTTTCCGCCGTGGTTCCCAGCGCCACCGCATAGGCTGTGGTCGCGGAGGCGATGGTCTGGTTTGTCAGACTCACAAACGACCCGTAGGCCCCGAGATCCCCGCCAGGCCCCTGCGGCCCGCGTTCGACGATGGTGACGATGCTCATTGCGTGACCTCTGCGCTGATGCTGATGGTGCCCCGAATCAGGCGATAGACCAAGCCGCCTGCGGTGACGATCTCCAGATCGTACTTGCCGAAGCTCCAGGTGAATGCGGCCGACTCTGCGGCTGTGATGGTCAGCGTGATCTGCCCGAGATCGCCTGCGATTGCCAGCTTGCCGTTTGCCGTGGTGGCCTCAAAAAGAACCGTCGTTACGTTGGTGGCAGCGCGGACCTGCATGCGCGCGGTGGCGCCGCTCAGGTTGATGGCCGCTCCGTCGTCATCCGTCCAACGGATGATTTGCTCGTAGCTGGCGCCTTTTTCGACGCTGAGATTGTGGACTTCGGCGCTCATGCTTGCTCCAGAAGCCGCTGATCTATCGCGGCATGAATCTGGCCCTGTTGCTCTTGCCCAAGGCCGGAAAACTGCACCGACACGATGCGCCTCTGCTGCTCGGCGATGACTTCGGTTGGCATGGCCGCACCGATCATGCTGGCCAGAATGTCCAGCTCGGCCACGACGTCGGCTAGGTTGAAGTCGCGCGACCAAGAAATCTGCGGCGCGGTGGTCAGGCCCAACCACTGGCGCGAAAGCTCCCAGGCTCGTCGCTCCAGGCTCTCCATCCTGCCGGCAAACTTCGCCAGCTCGGAGTTCAACGCTTGGAACCGCATTTGCAGGGCCAGGCCGGATTCGCGCTGCGAGGAGGACGCGATCACCAAGCCTATCTCGTTGATCTGATCCTTCAGCGCCGCAATGCGGTCCAGGTAAATCCGCGCAGGGCCGTCCGGTGGCGCGATGAAGGCCGGCGTGCTGCCGCTGTGCACCATCAGGTTGCTGCTGCCGATGGTCTCGCCGACGACCTGCGCAGCCTGGACTTTCTGGGCGTCCGTGGAGTTCTCGGACACCTGCATGGTCAGCAGGCTAAACGTCTGCGAGCGCAGGATTTCGTCCAGTTCGCTATCCAGGTTGAACATCCTGCGCGACAGGTCCGCGATCGGCGAGAACGGGCCGAAGTATGGGAAATCGCCACCCTCAGTGAAGATCAGCAGCGGGCACTCCGTCAGTGGGTGCTCACCCTGGGCCAGGATGCGCAGCTGGCCATCTATGGCACGCCAGGAGGTCAGGTCAAAGTGCCATGTGCAATCGACTCTTTCGCCGGTCTCCAGCGTGAAATTGCCAGAGAACTCCGCGTAAGTAAACTTCCCGTCGTCGCCGATTTGGTAGTCGGTAAGCAGCTCGGGCTTGATGCTGGTCCAGTACGGCGCAACCCTGGAGCGCACCTGCTGCTCAAGCGTCGGCGCCATGGCCGGGGGCATGTCAACCAGCAGCAGCATGCTGCCGCGCGCCTTGGCCTCAACCACAAACTGAGACCAGAAACTGTCGATGGTGTTGCCCTTGCCGTCAATGTCGGCGGCCATCGCCTCGTACAGCGGATTGGCCATGGCGCGCACGGCGGGCCGACTGGCAAGGTATCCAGCGAATCGAGAAACGACCTGGGCCAGCGGCGAGGCGTACCAAGCGATCTCATTGCGGCGCGCGTACTTGGTTTCACTCTCTCGCGGGTACTGGATCAGGTACGACGACGCCACCGCGATGGGGCGTGCCTTGCTGTCGAAGCTGATAAGAGGGCGAAATGGGCCGTCGCCATTTAGCGCGAAGCCTATGAATTTGAAGCGCGTTATATCTTGATTGGCCATATCACTGGTATATTGCAGGTTCGTTTCACTTTAACTCACCGGATTTACCAATGAGCATTAATGAACTACTCGCACAGAAAGCAGAACTCGAGCGCCAGATCGCCGAACAAACCCGCGCGGAGCGGGCGTCTGCGGTCTCGCAGATCAAGACCCTGATGTCTACCTATGGCCTCACGCCTGGCGACATTGTGACCGACTCCGCGAAAGTTGCAAAGAGTCCGATCAAAGAGAAGTCTACGCCTCGCGCCACCGTCGCGCCTAAGTACCGCGACGACGCTGGCAACACTTGGACCGGTCGCGGCCTGAAACCCCGGTGGCTGACCACGGCACTGGCTGCCGGCGCAACGCTTGAGCAGTTTGCAATCTGACGGAGAAGACGATGGACATCGAAAACCTCAAGGAAGCCCTCGGAGACGAGAAATTTACCGCGCTGAAAAGCTACGTCGATGATCTGCAAGGGCAACGCGACACGGCGCGCCAGGAGTCGATCAATGGCCGTCGCGGCATGAAGGACAAGCTGGCCAAGCTCGAAGCGGACCAGAACGCGCTGATGGAGCGCTTGGGTATTGATAGCCTAGAGGATCTGGATCTCTTGCCCGACGCGAAGGGCGCAGCAGAGGCCGCGAAGCAATACGACGCCAAGCTCAAGCGCATGGAGCGCCAATTGCAGGAGGCGACAACTCAGCGCGACGAGATCAGCGGCAAGTTTCGCGGCAGCTTGCAAAAGGCCGCAATTGCCGAGGCTTTATCGGGCCATGAGTTTGTCGCGCGCGATCTCGTCGAAACCTTTGTTTCACAGCGCCTGACCTGGGAAGGAGATGACCTATTGTTCAAGTCTGAAGATGGGCGTATGATTCCGGTCAAGGACGGGATCGCAGGGATTGCGAAGGCCCGTCCCGAGCTGCTTAAATCGACCGGCACGGGAGGTGCTGGAGTCCGTGCGTCCAACGCTGGAGGCGGTGGACCCAAGACCATGACCCGCGCCGAATTTGAAGCACTCGCACCCGCTCAACGGGTAGAGGCTGCAAAGTCAGGCGTCCAACTCGTCTAACTTTCTGGAGTTCTTACCATGGGTGCCACCCTTACCAATCTCATCCCGACCCTGTACAGCAATCTGGACGTTGTGTCCCGTGAGCTGGTTGGTTTCATTCCGGCCGTGACGCTGGACGCGCAATCCTCGCGCGCCGCGGTCAACCAGTCCGTGCGCTCGTTCGTCGCGCCTGCCTCCTCGGCTGGCGACATCACCGCAGGCGTTACGCCGCCCAACGATGGTGACCAGACCATTGGCGACATGGAGATCAAGATCACCAAGGCGCGCCGGGTGCCAATCCGCTGGACGGGCGAGGAGGAGCGTGGTTCCGGCCCTGCTGCTGCTGCCATTCAGGGCGCGCAGATCCAGCAGGCGATCCGCACGCTTTGCAACGAGATCGAGGCCGATCTGGCTGCCACCTACATCAGCGCATCTCGCGCTGCCGGTGCGGCGACTACGACGCCTTTCGGCACGGCTGCCGACTACACCGCGGCCTCGCTGACTCGCAAGATCCTGGCCGACAACGGCGCACCGCTGACCGACATGCACTTGGTGGTCGACACTGCCGCCGGCGCGAACCTGCGCGGCAAGCAGGCCTCAAGCTCCCAGGAGTTCGGCGACGCCATGCTGCGCCAGGGCGTGCTGCTGGACATTAACGGCATGATGGTGCGGGAGTCGGCGCAGATCAAGACCCACACCAAGGGCACGGGCGCATCGGCGACCACGAACTCGGCCGGTTACGCGGTCGGAGCTCTCACGATCACCCTGGCCTCTGCTGGCACGGGTACGATCCTGGCCGGCGATGTGATCACGTTTGCGGGTGACAGCAACCAGTACGTCGTGGTCACTGGCGACGCTGACGTTTCAGGCGGCGGTACTGTGGTTCTGGCCGCTCCAGGCCTACGCCAGGCTATCCCAGCATCGGCGACTAACATCACTGTCGTAGGCACTTCGGTTCGCAATATGGGCTTCAGCCGCTCGGCCATCGTGCTGGCGCAGCGCCTGCCGGCCCTGCCCGCTAACGGCGACCTGGCCTCGGACCGCACCTCCATCGTGGACCCGCGCTCGGGCCTGTCGTTTGAGGTAGCGCTGTACCCGCAGTACAGGCAGATGCAGTGGGAAATCAGCTGCGCCTGGGGCGTGAAGGTCATCAAGCCCGAGCACGTCGCCATCCTGCTGGGCTGATGCCTCAAATCATCGAAACCGTCCGCGTGATGCCCACTCACCCGTCTCAAGGTGAGTGGGTCATCATGAACGCATCAGATTTTGACCCTGCCGTGCATCGACTGTACGGGGCAGCGCCACTTCCTGATGCTTCACCGCAACCAGCAGAAATGCCCAGGCGGCGCGGACGACCGCCAAAATACCTGAACCAGGAGCCCAACGATGGCAACCGCTGAAAACGCGAAACTCCAGTACGAGGCGGGGCAGACCTCCACCTCGATGACGACCCTGACGAACTCAGGGGACGAAACCACCTTTACCAGCTCGGCCTTGCTGTGGTCCAAGCGAGCGGGCTATGCTCCTGTCGTGCTGCCCAACGGCCTGCTGACGGGCGGGGCAATCACGCCTCACGCATCTGACAACGACAAGGTCAACGTCGCCGCCCTGACGCTGAACCTCAACGGCGTCGTCACCAGCGTCAGCGCCGGCACCGCGACGATCACGCGCGGCGTCTCAACCGACACGCACAACATCACCAGCATTACCATCAACTCCAGCGGGGCCATTGCGGCAGTCTCTGGCGTTGACAGCACGGCGTTTTCCGAAACGCGCGGGGCCAACGGTGGGCCTCCGCTGATTGCGGTGGACTCGGTGGAAATTGGCCAGGTTCGCACTAGTTCTGTGAGCGCTGCGCTGGTGACCGCCGCTGAGATTTTTACGGTGGTTGGCACGCACACGGAGCGCGCAGATTACCCGCTGTTCGACATCAACTACAGCGCAGGGTCTGTGACCTTCCTGGCCGCGCTGCCGGAGATCCACACCGGGCCAGTGCCGAAACGTGTCTACGCCTCGTTTGCTGCGCCGATCTTCTCCGATGTGCAGCTGGCATCGGACTTCGTGCCGCCCGAGACGACGCACTCCTTGACCTCCGTGCAGGTCTACGGCAGCACGCTGGGGTCCACCGCGTCCACGCTCAACCAGGGCAGCTTCACGGCCTACCTGCAGGACGGCGTGGCTGATGGCCTGGTGCAGCTGAAGAACCAGGACCTTTGGTTCAAGTTCTTCCCTGACCGCTACAAGGCGCCGTATCTGTTGACGCAGGGCAAGCTGGGTGTGTCGCGCACCTTCCCGGCCGGCGACAGCATCCAGGCCGCCTGCACCATTTCCGCCACGGAGCGCGCAACTGAGGTGGGCTGATGTTTGATCTGAATCGATTCGAGCAGGCAAGGTTCGAGTCGAAGAAGGCGCGAGTGGCTGTTGAGGCGCTCGCGTTTTTTTTCGACGAAGGCGAAGCACCGGAGTGGGAGGTCCGCGGGCTGACCGCCAGCGAGCTGCACACCGCACTGGAGGCCGAAAAACGGCAATCCAGCATTGACAGCATCGTCAAGGCGATAGCCACCAAGGCAGACCAGGCCAACGCCATCCGGCAGGCCCTGGGCATCAGTGGCGACACGCCTGGCGAGATTGCCAAGCGCTTGGAAATCCTGGTGTCCGGCTCGGTTTCCCCAAGGATTGACCTGGCCGCGGCGGTGAAGTTGGCCGAGGCTTTCCCGATCGAGTTCCTGATGCTGACCAACAAGATCAGCGAGCTCACAGGCCAGGGCGCCGATCTTGTAAAGCCAAGCGCCGCCTCGCAGAAGACCCAGGACTGAGCGCAGCGCTCGCATTCCTGGAACTGCGCGGCGGCTACCTCTACCAGCACCGCCCAGACATCATCCCGCAGGGTTTTTTGACCGACGAAGAACTGACGATCTGGGCGGCGTACTACGAGAAGAAGCAGCAAGATGGCCGACATTCAACAAACCGTTGAGCTGATTTTCAGGGGTCAGAACCAGACCAATGCGGCTATCGCTGGGATTCAGCGAGACCTTGCAGCGCTGTCTGGCAATGCTGATACCTCAACCAGGGCGCTGAACGGCACCAACGACCAGCTAGAGCGAATCGGCAGCAACAGGGCCGGCATTGCGTCTGCAACGGTAGCGCTGCAGGCCCTGGCGGGCTCGCTGGTCATCAAGGACTTCATCGACGCCAATGTTGCGGTTGAACAGTTTCGCAACACGCTGAAGCTGGTCACAGGGTCAACCGAGGCGGCGAACAAAGAGCTGGACTTCATCACCAGCACCGCCAACCGGCTTGGCGTTGAAGTTCGCGGCGCGGCAGGCGCCTATGCCTCGTTTGCGGCGGCGGCCAAGGGCACGGCGGCTGAGGGCGAAGGTTCGCGCGTCGTCTTCGAAGGGTTTGCCACGGCGTTTGCTGCACTTGGCACCAGCAGCGCGGATGTAACCGGCGCCTTTACCCAACTGGCCCAGGGCGTCAGCAAGGGCAAGTTTGAGCTTGATGATCTGAAGTCTGTTGCAGAGCGTCTGCCGGGGTTCTTCAACACTTTCGCCGACTCGCTGGGCGTCACCAATGAACAATTCTTCGACCTGATCTCCAAGGGCAAGATCGGAATCCCTGAGCTGATCAAAGTCGCAGAACAGCTGAAGACGCAGTTCGGCTCGGCGGATTTCAGCAGTTTCAATAATGAGCTTGCACGGCTGCGAAACGAAATAACCAAAACGCAGACATTACTTGGCGATGCAGGCGCGTTTAATGTTTTGACTGGAGGAGTTAGAACTGGGGGATTAGCCGTTGGAACTTTGGCCGCCGGGTTTGATTATCTTAGTGGTACAACATCGGCGTTTTATAAATTCATTAAAGGTGATTCATCCTTAGACCAACTTGAAAGAGATTTGCAAAATGTAGAGCTTCGCGCAATTGACGCAAGTGATGCACTTACAGGACAACTCAATCAAAGTCTTGCAGAAACAAATCGTTTGTCTCGTCAGGCCTTAGAGGCCGCTAATAAAATTGGACCAGATCAAACCACAGCGGAAACTGCGCGTTTGCTTCGGCAAAACTCACAGGCTGTGCTAGATGAAATTCAGAACTCTGTTAAAACTCTAAACAGCCTCAAAGACATCAATCTTTTTGGCGAAAACCTAACAAAAGCGTTTCTTGAAGGCAAATTAACAGCTAGTGATTTTGAAAAAGCTGTTGTCTCCCTTGGCAAAAAACAGGGTGAGCTTGGTTTACAAAGCCAAAAAACCTCAAAAGAATTAGAGAACACTACAAAAAACGCCCAAGATTACGCCGCCAAGCTCCAGAGCATTGCCTCTAACGAGCGCATCAAAGTCATTGAGTCGCGCGTCAAGCTCGAGATTGCCCAGGCCGTTGCTGATGCCCAGAAATTCGAGTCCGCGCTCAAATCACTTTCAGCGACGGTCGAATCATCCGGCGATGTCATCAGTAGCATCTTCGGCGCATTCGGGGACATTGAAGGGTTCTTCGGTCTGGAGAAGCTCGAACTGGTCCAAGACCAGTTGAAGATAGAAAACAAGATTAGGGAACAAGCGTTGGATTTGCAGAGACAGCTCATTGAATCCCAGATCAATCTGAATCAATCAAGAACGGCATCTTTGCAGCGCGGCAACGCGCTGATCCAGATTGATGGGAAAGGTCTGCAGCCGCACCTGGAGGCGTTCATGTGGGAGATTTTGAAGACCATCCAGACCCGCGTGAATGCAGACGGCCTCGAGCTGCTGGTGGGGACTTGACATGCTGATCCGACTGAGCACCCCGACCTTCGACCCGCTGGGCGTCATTGAGCTGGAGGTCAACGCGGAACGTTCCGACTTCGGCGAGGCCCGCAGGCGCGTGACGCGCGTGGCCACGCTGGACGGCGGCGCGGTCTTCAACGACTTTGGCTTGGCGCAGGCCGACAAGACCATTGAGCTCGTCTGGGCCATCGCCTCCAAGGCCCAGCAAGACGCTGTAGAGCGCCTGGTGAGGCTGTACGCGCTGGTCCAGGTCTCTGTGCCGACGGGGGTCTTTTTAGCCGCCCCAGAGGCCTACACATCCACCCAGAGCACCGGCACGCTGACGCTGTTGGTGAAATCCAAACTTTCAGGAGATTGACATGGCAGTGCCATCAGTTGCAACCTATTCCGTAGATGCCAAAGAAGAGGCGCACAAGGCATTTCGTGATCTGATTGACGCCGGCTCCGCTGCCGGCCGGCTCAAAATCCGCGATGCGAGCGACGTGCTCCTGGCCAACATTCCGTTAGGCGACCCGTGCGGTACTGTAAGTGCCGTCACCGGAGTTTTGACTTTTGATGTCACGGCAGCCGAAGACTCAAGCGCAGACGCGACCGGCACCGCGGCATATGGCGAGTTCACCGATTCAGATGACAATGTGCACCTGAGCCTGCCAACCCAGGCCGGTACCGCAGCGGTGAGCGGCAAGCTGGTGCTCAATACCCTGTCGATTGTTTCTGGTGGGCCTGTGACGCTTATTAGCGCAACCATTGGATAACAATGTCTGGCGACATTTACTATAACAGCGTTTCGCTTTTGCTCCACATGGATGGGGCAAATGGGAGCACTACGTTTACAGATAACTCGCCAAGCCCGAAAACAGTCACGGCTAATGGCAATGCGCAAGTAAGCACAACGCAATCAAAATTCGGCGGCGCATCTGGATATTTTGATGGAGCAGGTGATTATTTATCAATACCTGATTCGGCGGATTTTGATTTTGGGTCTGGTAATTTTACTATAGAATTTTGGATTTATTTTAGCACAACAGGACAAACTCATCTTATATGCGGACAAGCCGATTCTTTTTTGTCTAATGGTACAATTCCTTTTGCATGTTCAAGAACAGCGACAAATTATATTATATTTGAGGCTTACAGCGCATCTACAAATATAATTACTTTACAAACAACTTCAACAGTTACATCAAGCGTTTGGTATCATGTCGCAATAGTTAGAAATTCAAACATCTTTAAGCTGTATCTTAATGGAATTGAACAACAATCTGCAACTTCCTCTTCAGCTTTAAGTAATAGTACAAACCCTTTTTCAATTGGTAGATTGGGACTTTATAATGGTTTCTTTTTTTCAGGTTATATTGATGACTTTAGATTAACAAAAGGTACAGCTCGCTATACATCAAATTTTACTCCACCATCACAAGCATTTCCAAATAAAGCTCCAGATCCTGAAATTTATTTCGAAGAATCTGGCCCTCTTGGCAATGTAAATATACTATCTGCGCTTGAAGTACAAGCAGACATTACTGATTTTGGACCATTAGGCCAGCCTGCTGTTTTATCAAATAACATTTGCGGCTTAATTTCTGTTCCTAGTATTTTAGCATCAGCATCATCGTTAGTTTTTCATTTATTCGGGCAAGTTCAAGTTGCATCACCACTCGGTGCTAGTAATAGTTTATTGAATCATGACTTTACTGGCCAGCTTGGCGACGCGACGACCTACTACGTGATGGACCTCACCACGCCAGGCGGCACGGTGCGGGTGCCGATCTCGAGCTGGCAGGCCACGCTGCAAACCGGCCTGAGCAACTACGTCCAGTGCGTGGTGCCCGCGGTGTCGGCCTACGTCTCGGCCATCAACTCGGCGACGCAGTTCAAGATCTCGCGCCTGGTGGACGTGCCGGGGCTGGCCGCGCCGCTCGCCAGGAATGCCGCAGAAGCTCGCTTAAGCCCGTCCAGCAGCTGCGCGCGGTTACCTCTTTGAGTTTCCAGCCGAGCAATGGTGGAGCGCGTTTCATCGGAGTCTCGACCAATAAGCATCTTGCGATTTCCCGTCGGTGTCGAGACTTGCCAGTACCAATAAACACGACCTTGGTGGGTGATGCTGTAAGCACTACCCGTGGCGCCCTCGCCGAACACCAGGGAATCGAAGATAACAGCCTCTTCCCGGATCTGTGAGTAGAGAGTTTGCGTCAGAACATCTTGGAGTTCCATAGTCAAAAACGTATGGTAAAGAATAATTAATTTTACCATATTTCAGCATATGGTAAACATTGTCGGCATTTACCATACGTTGCCGCGACTGTGCGGTCGATACGCTCAACACACAACTCGCAAGACTTTCGCCGTCGCCGCCGGCGTGCCGCTTGACCAGGCAATCCCGTTTGGCGAGCCGATTCTCGAGCGCAAAAAAGTGAATGCGCTCAGCATCGCATACGGCTCCAACCACTGCACCGGGAACCGTCAGGGGAGAAAACTTGACGGCGCAGATTCAATGGCCGCTTCCGAGAAAACACGGCACACAAACC
>Ga0209392_1000246_pt1 | contig 11761 bp, 7 predicted proteins | sample PPLLak3cmMay2015_FD_187252 | JGI IMG/M metagenome (GOLD analysis project Ga0209392, IMG submission 187252) | Freshwater sediment microbial communities from Prairie Pothole Lake near Jamestown, North Dakota, USA - PPLs Lake P7 Core (1) Depth... | ecosystem: Environmental > Aquatic > Freshwater >...
AGTGAGGCGGCTGACCACGCCGAACACGAGCGCCTTGGGCTGCTCGGCAAGACCGAGTTCGCGCTGCAAGGCCGCCTTCAGCCGCCCCTTGCCTGCCAGGCTGCGCGTCGAATAGCTGTCCTCGAGGTACGGGTCCCTGGCCGGGTTCCAGATGACCGGGTCGACCCCATTGAGCACGCCATCGACCACGGCGCTGCGATGACGCAGCAGGCCATCGAGCCCGCAGCCTTGCTCGGGGGTCTGGATCTCACGCGCGTAGCTCGGGCTCACGGTGGTGACGTGGTCGGCGTACTGGATGCCGGCCTTCATGAACGAGACCTGGCCGTGGAACTCCAGGCCTTCGATCGTGAAGGCGGACGGCGGCAACGCGAGTTCGCCCAGCACCTGCGCCGGGAACAGACCCTGGAAGGCGAGGTTGTGGATCGTGAATACCGTTGCGACGTTTGCCGCGCCCGGGGCTTGCCGCAGGTACGCCGGTGCCAGCCCGGCATGCCAGTCATGCGCGTGCAGGACATCGGCGGACCACCCGGCATCGAGCTGACCACCTGCCAGTTGCGCCGCGACCCATCCGAGCAAGGCGAAGCGGCGATGGTTGTCTGGCCAGTCCGCACCATCGAGTCCGCCGTAGGGCGAGCCGGGCCGTGCATACAGCGTCGGCGCGTCGATCAGGTAGGCGACCAGGCGACGCCTGCCATGCAGGGGCAGGGCGCCGCGCAGCACCGTCGCACCGTCGCTGCCGAAGCGCCGCTCCAGCGTGCTGACGGGTTGCGCATCGACCAGCGCCTGCCTGAACGCCGGCAGCCCGGGCAGCAGGACGCGGGCATCGGCGCCGGCGCGGGCAAGGCTCGCGGGCAGGGCGCCGAGGACATCGGCCAGCCCGCCCGTCTTGACCCAGGGATACATCTCGGCTGCGACGTGCAGGACGCGCAGCGGGCTGGAACGCGGCATGTTCAGGAGAGCCTTGCGATCATCTCGCGCGTGACGAGGACAACGCCGCTGTCGGTGCGATGGAAGCGACGCGCGTCCTCTTCCGGGTCCTCGCCGATCACCAAGCCTTCGGGAATCACGCAGCCGTGGTCGACGATCACCTTGGTCAGGCGCGCGTGCCGGCCGACCCGAACGTCGGGCAGCAAGACCGACCAGTTCACGGTCGTGTAGGAGTGCACGCGACAGTTGGAAAACAGGAGCGAACGGAACAGCGCCCCCGAAATGATGCAGCCGCCCGAGACGATCGATTCCAGCGCCATGCCGCGCCGGTCTGGCTCGTTGTGCACGAACTTGGCCGGCGGCAGCTGTTCCTGGTGGGTCCAGATCGGCCACTCGCGGTCGTACATGTCGAGCTTGGGCTGGGTGGCTGTGAGGTCGATATTGGCTTCCCAGTAAGCGTCGACGGTGCCCACGTCGCGCCAGTACGGCTCCGACTCGCCGCCGGTCATCACACAGCTTTCGCCGAACGGGTGCGCGCACGCCTGCCGGTCCTCCACGGCCTGGGGAATGATGTCCTTGCCGAAGTCGCGGCTGGACGATGCCTTGGTGCTGTCCCGCTGCAGGATGTCGTACAGGTAGGCGGCGTTGAAGATGTAGATGCCCATGCTGGCGAGCGCGCGATCCGGCTTGTCGGGCATGGACGGCGGATTGGGCGACTTTTCGATGAAGCGCGCGATCCGTCGGCCGGCATCCACGTCCATGACGCCGAAGGCGTGCGCCTCGGCGAGCGGCACTTCGATGCAGCCGACGGTGCAGCCAAAGCCGCGCGACACGTGGTCGGCGAGCATGCGGCCGTAGTCCATCTTGTAGATGTGATCGCCGGCCAGGATGACGATGTACTCCGGCGCGTAGGACTGCACGATGTCGAGGTTCTGGAAGACCGCATCCGCCGTGCCGCGGTACCACGAGTTCTCGTCGAGCCGCTGCTGGGCGGGCAGGAGATCGATGAACTCGTTCATCTCGCTCTTCAGGAACGACCAGCCGCGCTGCAGGTGCCTGAGCAGGCTGTGCGACTTGTACTGCGTGGCGACACTGATGCGCCGGATGCCCGAGTTCAGGCAGTTGGACAGCGTGAAGTCGACGATGCGGAACTTGCCGCCGAAGTAGACCGCCGGCTTGGAGCGGCGGTCCGTGAGTTGCATGAGCCGGCTGCCGCGGCCGCCGGCCAGCACGATGGCGAACGCCTGCTTGGTGAGCTGTGTGGTGTGCTGCATCGGAGGTGTCACGGTAAGGGCCGCAGACAAGGTAAAGCTTGAGTCACATCGGCCGGCGCGTCGAGTGGGCTAGCGCAAGTTTTGTACGAAACGCCAGGCGCCGAACAAGTCCGTGCGGTGGCTCACACACAGGCGGCCTGGCCCCAGTGTCCATCGAACAGACGTCCGGTCGTGAGCCGCCAGGCACATGCAAGGAAGAGTCCCGACGGACAGGCGCGGGAGCCTGGCTGTTTGACTTTGGCGAGTGCCGGAAAAGCGCGGGATTCCGCCTGATGCATTCGGGAACGGTCGCGATCGACCTGAATACGATTCCTCTGGCCGAAGGGTTGGTGCGTTGGGATGGTTGGCCCCGCACGCTACCCCTCAATACCTCCCTTCGGCACCACCCCCTGGCCGCTTGCTCGGATCAGGCCAGGCAGCCGCGCTAGAACCAGCCGGTGACGGCCACTCCGACGTAGCGGCGCCAGTAGCCTTCGCCGCCGCTCGCCAGCCCCATCGAGCCGCCCGACCCGCCGGCATAGGCGCGCAGCTGCACCGACTTGTCGAGATCGTAGGCGGCCGAGAGTTCCAGCACGTTCGGGTTGCCGCTGCTGCGATTGCCCCAGCCGTCCTCTTCGCGCGAAGCGCCGACGCCCACCTTCATCCGGAAGTCCCACGGGCGGGCCTCGTGCTCGACGACTGCATACGCGCGCGCTTCCTTGTAGTCGCGCGGGTTCCAGTAGCCGAGGTAAGGGTGCGTGTCCGAGGTCGGGTCGGAACTGCGGAACGCCAGCGCCTCGACGCCGACCACGACGCGCGGCCGATTCAGCACCCGGTGATCGGCTCGCAGGTTGACGCGCGTGCGCCGGTTGTCGTCGCTGAAGTCGATGGAAGAGAGCTGGGCCGCGACCGACGAGCGCGGCTGCCAGCGCCAGTCGGCGCCGAGTGCGGCGGTGTTCGCGGTCACGCGGTTGGAGATGGCGAGCGGCGTTTCCACCACTTCGCGGCCGACCTCGCCGTCGATGCGCAGGCTGTCCGTCGCCGCCCAGCGGGCGCGGGCGAAGCCGGTCACGGGCTGCCAGTCTTCCTGCGTGGACCAGTCGTCGTACTTGTTCGCCTGGATCGACAGTGCGGTCCACACGGGGCCGACGTCCGCGGGCGACCCGATTGCCTCCGGCGCTGCCCCGAAGCGCGTGCGCCAGGTCAGCGCCAGTCGCTGGCCGTCCGCCTCGCGCGTGGGTTCGGTCAGGTCGACCAGCCGAACGCCGACATCGAGGCTGCTGGACGGCGTGACGCGCCAGCCGAACCCGCCGGTGACCAGGCGCGTGTCGAGATCGTCGCTGTCGGTGGAAAACTCGACGCCGGCGTCGGCCCAGTTCCGCAGCTCGCGCCCGGTGCGGAAGTCGCGCAGCCACTGCGCATCCGGATCGGGCAGGCCCTGCAATGCCTGATGGGCGAGGTCGTCGTAGCCGGCCCATCGCAGCGCGCGGGCGTAGTCGAACCGGGCGTCCTGCGGAGGGGTGCGGCCGGCCGACTGATCCGCGGCAAAGGCGCTGCGGTAGTGCGCCACGGCCTCGCGATGGCGACCGGCGTTGTTCAGCGTTCGAATCAGTCCGTAGGTGCTGGCCCGGTCGGCCGGATCGCGTTCGATGAGTTGCGTGTACGCGGCGATCGCTTCGTCGTAGCGGTCGAGCCAGGCCAGGGTCTGCGCGGCATCCCGCGCCGTGGCCGGGTCGCCCGGTCGCAGCTGCCGGGCGCGCTGGAGCGCATCGAGCGAACCCGCGAGATTGCCCGCGTTGCGGCGTGCCTCGGCCACGCCGCGCCACGCGTCGAAGCCATCGCCGCCGCCCGCGAAGGCGGTGGGCTGGGCGGCGACCTCCAGGAACAGCGCTTCGGCGCCGGCCGCGTCCCCCGACCAGAGCGTCTGCCACGCGAGCGACAGCAGCACGTCGCCGCGGCGGGCCGGCGCGAGTTCGATCACCTTGCGGTAGCGCTGCGCCGCGTCGGCGTTGCGATCGGCGAAACCGTGGATGCGGGCCGACTCGATGAGCAGGTCGACGTCGTTCGGCGCCGCCGCTTCGAGCGCCTGCCAGCGCGGCAGCGCATCGGCCCAGTCGCGCCGATCCGATGCCGCACGGGCGGCTGCGCGCGCTGCGCGGAGATCGGCGGCGGCCGCGGGCGCATCCGCCTGGGCCACCGTCGAGCCCGGCGCCGCGAGCGTCACGAGCGCGAGCGCGATGGCGCTGGCGAGCGCGCGTCGCTTCATGTCGCCCCGTGCGTCGGCGGACTGCGCTGCCTTGCCGCTCATGCCGACGCGCCGGTGCGCTGCGTGTTCCAGCGCACCGAGGTGCGCGCCGGCCGGCGGAACAGCCAGTGCAGCGAGAGCACGGTGCCGAGCGACAGGAACATCCAGTAGACGATGGGGTACCAGACGGCGTACGGCAGCATGCGCACGATCGAGCGGTCGTAGCGGCGGTCGATCAATGTGCCGATGGTCAACTGCACCAGGCACAGCGTGGCGATCGTCATGCCCCAGAAGTTCGGGATCGGCGACGCGCCGACCGGGGGCAGACCCGCCGCCCACGAGATCGTCCAGATCGTCGTGAGCGCCACGAAGCACACCGCCCACAGGGTCGACAGCGAGGACTCGACGAACACCGGCCACATCCGGCGGTACTTCCAGTGCGCCATGACGTCGCGGTGCTTGTGCAGGACCTGGTTGAGGCCGCGCGCCCAGCGCAGGCGCTGCTTCCACAGCCCGCGGTAGCTCACCGGCACGGTCATCCAGCACACGGCGCGCGGCTCGTAGCGCACGTCGTAGAACTTCTTCTGCAGCTTCCAGGTGAGCTCGATGTCCTCGGTCGGCATCTCGGGGCTGAAGCCGCCGACATCGAACAGCGCGCTGCGACGGAACGCGGCGACCACGCCCGACACGGTGACGATCCGGCCCCAGATCCGCTGCGAGCGGCGCAGCAGGCTGATGATCGACGAGAACTCGATCGACTGCAGGCGCGCGAGGAAGGTGTCGGTGTTGCGCACGCGCGGGTTGCCCGTGACCGCGGCGACCCGCGGCGACGCGAAGTGGGGCACCATCCAGCGCAGCAGGTCGGGCGCCGGCTCGGCGTCGGCATCGAGGATCAGCACGACCTCGCCACGCGCCAGCGGCAGCGCGTCGTTCAGCGCCATCGCCTTGCCTTCGTTGACCACCTTGCGCACGATCCGCAGCCGAGGGTTGCCGGCCAGCCGGCCCAGCGCGCCCGCCGTGTCGTCGGTCGAGCCGTCGTCGATGACGATGACCTCGAAGTCCGGGTAGTCCAGCGCGAGCATGGCCCGCACCGAACGCACGATCACCGCTTCTTCGTTGTGCGCCGGCACCAGCACGCTGACCGCGGGGAACGGGCCGTCCGGTGGCGGCACCTCGTCGAGCCGGGGTTCCCAGCGCAGCCGGAACATCAGCGACGTGGTGACCCACAGGATGCTGGTGACGATGGGATACGCTGCGAAGTAGACCAGCGTGACCTGGAAGAGGATCGAGTCCTGCAGCGTGGCGAGGAAGTCGACGAGCATCACGCGGCCCTCCCGCCAGTCACTTCGGCCGCGCCTTCGTTCGACGCGGCGCGGGCGACGGCGCCATGACGCGGCGTCTGCGTGACGGTCCACGCCACCGTGGGCACGACGCCCCCGGCCCGATACACCTTGCGCTTGCCGTCGACGTCGATGACGACGACGCTGGCGCGCGCGAGCGCGGCGAAGTCGGCGGCGATCTCGCGGCCGTTCCAGTCATGGCGGTAGGCCTCGTCGACCTTCCGCACGCCGGTGCGCGGACCCTTCCGGCGGTGGATCCCCACGTTGTGCAGGACCCACGCGGTCGTCAGCAAGGGCAGGATCACCAGTGACCCGGTGACCAGCCACGTCAGGAACTCGGTCTCCCAGTGCTGGCCGAGCACGTCGTGCCAGGCCCAGAAGAACAACCCCCAGCCGACGGCCAGCGCGGCCAGGTGCAGCAGTCGTTGCGGCCAGCCGCGCAGTGGCGTGGGACCCAGGCGCGTGTCGGCAGCGGCCGCGGGCTCGTTCATCATCGTTTCCTCTTGGTCCGGACCACGGCGAGGGCTGCCAACGCGGCCAGCAGCAGGCCCGCCGTTGCCGGGGCGGGAATCGGCACCGGATCGGCCACGAGGTGCTCGGTGGGCACCGTCACCCAGCGGCCATCCTGGAACCACGCGAGGTTCACCGCGCCGACCTCCAGGCGGTCGTAGGCGCCGAGCTCGAAGCGGTACAGCCCGGTCGCCAGCAACAGGTCATCGGCAAAGCCGAACCGCTCGCGCGGACTGAGGAAGTCCGACGAGATCTGGACCATCGAGCCATCGGCGCCCCAGATGCGCAGGAAGAAGCCGTCGTCGTAAAGCACGCCGAAGTTGTAGGCGCCGGGATCGGTGATGCGCAGGTAGCCGGTGTAGTGCGACGTCCAGTTGTCCTGGGGCCCGGTGCTGCCAAACAGCCCGGCGGGCAGCGCGCCGATGGCGCCCCACGTGCCCGCGTAGCCCGAACCGGCGTATTCACTGTCGGCGTGATCGATCGTCGACACCAGGCCGCTCAAGCTGACGACGATGGGCACGGATCCGTCAATGTTGATCGCCACCCAGTCCGCCAGGCCCCAGATGCCGGTGCCCCAGCTGAAGGAGCCGACCGGCTGGAAGCCATTGCCGGGATGATCGTTCTTGAACTTCTGCGCTCTCTCGTTCCAGTACACCGACGAGCCGGTCCAGCTGCCGTCGATGCGAATGAACGTCGCATTGGCGCCGGTTCCTTCGGCGTACTCGCCCGGCAGCGTGGGGTTCAGGATCACCGCGGCCTGGGCGACGGTGGCCGCCGTGAGGGCCAGCGCGAGCGCGGCGCCGATGCGGGCAACGCGGTCGCGCAGGCGCAGCCAACGGCTGGGATGCAAGTTCTTCGTCATGACGCTCCGGCCTCCTCCCTGTGCGCCACTGGCGGCTGCGCCGGCACGCGCGCGGATCGCGCGTGCAGCAGCTACAGCCTGTGCGCTAGGGGCAGGGCAGTCGCGATTGAAGCGCGAAGGCGACGCGCCAAGTCATGAAAAAAGCCGGGTGCAACGGGCGCGTATCCCCGCGGCGCGCGCGCCGCAGCGCAATTGCGGGCGAGAAGCGGCCCGTTCCGGGCCACTCGTCTCGACGCGATGGGCGACAGGCCACCCAGACCGGGCTGTCGTCAGGAGCGCAGCACGGCCGGAATCAGGCCGCTTCGGCGAGGTGATCGGTGGACGAGCGCGGGCATGGCACGAGCCCCGCAGCTCGTCGCAGGTTCAGCGCAGCGCGTTCCGTGAGTCGTACGCGCGCTTGACGCGGGCCTCGGCGGCCGCGACATCGCGCTCGAGACCGGCGATGCGGCTTTCGTACGCGGGCGACAGGCGCGACCGGCCGGTGGCGGTTCCCAGTCGCTCGCCGGGCAGCGGTTCGCGGCCGGTTTCGAGGTTGCGCCGCGCGACCGCGAGTTCGCGTTCCGCGTCGCTGATCTCCGCCATGGCGGCGTCGATGCTCTGCGTGGCTGTCGGACCGGACTGCGGCGGTGTGGGAGCCGCCTTGTCCGCGGCGGGCTGCGCCTTGGATGGCGGGCGCGGGGGCGCAGGCGGCAGCGGCTGCCGCTCTTCCAGGATCTTCGCGCCGGCGGGCGGACTGTCGGTGAACAGGATCGTGCCGTCCGGCATCCGCACCTTGTAGATCGTGGCGAACGCGACGAGCGGCGCGATCGCGAGGCATATGGCGACGACAGTGCGATTCATGGCGGTCTCCCGGCGTGTGCGCCGAACAATAGCGGGTCGCTTGCCCGGATCAACGCGCGCGGTGCCCGGGCAGACGACCGCATTTCCAGTTTGCCGTGTCATCGGGTCCCTGATTTCGCGCATGAGACCCGCGAAGACGGTCCGTACTTCGGGTTATCCACAGTCTGAAGGCCGACCGGGTGGCAGAATCAACGCATGAGCAGTACGCGTTTCGTCCATCTGCGGCTCCACTCCGAGTTCTCCGTCGTCGACGGCATCGTTCGGATCGACGAGGCGGTCGGGAAGGCGGCGCGCGACGGGCAGGGTGCGCTGGCCCTGACCGACAGCGCCAACCTCTTCGGTGCCGTGCGCTTCTATGCCGCGGCTCGCAAGAAGGGTGTCAAGCCGATCATCGGCTGCGACCTGTGGATCACGAACGACGCCGATCGCGACAATCCGTTCCGCCTGGCCGTCCTCGTCCAGGACCGCGCGGGCTACCTGAACCTGTGTGACCTGCTCACGCGCGCGTACCTGGAAAACCAGCATCGCAGTCGCGGCGAGGTGCGGCTCGCGTGGTTCGAGGAGGAAGACGGCCGCCTCGCACAGGGCCTGATCGCGCTGTCCGGAGGCCGTCACGGCGAGGTAGGCACGTTGCTGCTCGCCGGCAAGCTCGAGCCCGCCAGGCTCGCCGCCCAGCGCATGGCCGCCGCGTTCCCGGGCCGCTACTTCCTCGAACTGCACCGTACCGGCCACGAGCGAGACGCCGCGCAGACCAGGGCCGCGCTGGCGCTCGGCGCCCAGATGAGGCTGCCGGTCGTCGCCACCCATCCGATCCAGTTCCTCGAACAGGACGATTTCCGGCCGCACGAGGCGCGCGTGTGCATTGCCGAGGGCTACACGCTCGCCGATCCGCGCCGGCCGCGCCGCTACACGGAGCAGCAGTACTTCAAGACCCGGGCGGAGATGGAGCAACTCTTCGCCGACGTGCCGGTCGCGCTCGCCAATTCGGTGGCGATCGCGCAGCGCTGCAACCTGGTGCTCGAACTCGGCAAGCCGCGCCTGCCGGACTACCCGACGCCGGCAGGCATCACGCTCGACGACCACTGCCGCGCGCTGGCGAACGAGGGACTGGGCAAGCGCCTCGCTGCGCTGTATCCGGACGAGGCGGAGCGCGGCCGCAAGCGGCCCGACTACGCCGCGCGACTCGATCTCGAACTGAAGACGATCGCGAAGATGGGCTTCTCCGGCTACTTCCTGATCGTCGCGGACTTCATCAACTGGGCGAAGACGCACGGCATTCCCGTGGGGCCGGGGCGAGGCTCCGGCGCCGGTTCGCTCGTGGCGTACTCGCTCGGCATCACGGACCTCGATCCGCTGCGCTACGAACTGCTGTTCGAGCGCTTCCTCAATCCCGAGCGCGTGTCGATGCCGGACTTCGACATCGACTTCTGCCAGGACAACCGCGACCGCGTGATCGACTACGTGAAGCGCAAGTACGGCCACGACGCGGTGTCGCAGATCGCCACCTTCGGCACGCTCGGCGCGAAGGCCGTGGTGCGCGATGCCGGCCGCGTGCTCGACCTGCCGTACACGAAGTGCGACACGCTGTCGAAGCTGATCCCGCACAACCCGGCCGACCCGTGGACGCTCGACCGCGCGCTGGCCGAGGAGCCGGCCTTCGCCGAGGCGGTCGACGCCGACGAGGAGTTCCAGGAACTCGTTAGGCTGGCCCGGCCGCTCGAGGGCCTGACGCGCAACGTCGGCATGCATGCGGGCGGCGTGCTGATCGCGCCCGGCAAGCTCACCGACTTCTGTCCGCTGTACTGCGCGCAGGGCACCGAGTCGGCGATCAGCCAGTTCGACAAGGACGACGTCGAGCAGATCGGGCTGGTGAAGTTCGACTTCCTCGGCCTGACCACGCTGACGATCCTCGACCTCACCGTCGAGTACGTGAAGCAGCTCGATCCGTCGTTCGCGCTGTCGCTCGAGACGCTGCCGCTCGACGATCCGAAGACGTACGACGTCTTCAAGCAGGCGGCGACGACGGCGATCTTCCAGTTCGAATCGCGCGGCATGCGGGAGTTGCTGAAGCGCGCGAAGCCGGACCGCCTCGAGGACCTGATCGCCCTGAACGCGCTGTACCGCCCGGGTCCGATGGACCTGATCCCTGACTTCATCGAGCGCAAGCACGGCCGCCAGCGGGTCGAGTACCTGCACCCGACGATCGAGCCGATCCTGTCCGAAACCTACGGGGTGATGGTGTACCAGGAGCAGGTGATGCGGATCGCGCAGGTCGTCGGCGGCTACTCGCTCGGCGGCGCCGACCTGCTGCGTCGCGCGATGGGCAAGAAGAAGCCCGAGGAGATGGCCAAGCACCGGACCATCTTCGTCGAGGGCGCGGGCGGCAAGGGCGTGTCGGCCGAGGTCGCCACGGAACTGTTCGACCACATGGAGAAGTTCGCGGGCTACGGCTTCAACAAGAGCCACTCGGCGGCCTACGCCGTCGTCGCCTACCAGACCGCGTACTTCAAGGCGCACTATCCCGCCGCGTTCATGGCCGCCAACCTGTCGATCGTCATGGACGACACCGACAAGGTCAGGGACCTGATCGAGGACTGCAAGGCGCTGGGCCTGAAGGTGCTGCCTCCGGACATCAACGGCGGCAACTGGCGCTTCGAGCCGGTCGATCCGACGACCATCCGCTACGGACTCGGCGGCATCAAGGGCACGGGGCGGGGCGCAATCGAGGCGATCCTCGCGGCGCGCGCGGCCGGCGGCCCGTACACGGACCTGTTCGACCTGTGCGCCCGGGTCGACAAGCACGTGATCAACCGCCGTGTGGTCGAGGCACTGGTGCGTGCCGGCGCGCTCGACCGCCTGCTCGACGACCGCGCGACGCTGCTGGCGACGGTCGGCCGCGCGATCGAGGCCGCGCAGCACGAGGCCGCATCGGCCGGCCAGGCGAGCCTGTTCGGCGCGCCCGACGGCGCCAAGCGCCACGTCGAGTACGTGAAGTCGCCGCGCTGGAGCACGCGCGACCAGCTGTCGAACGAGAAGATGGCGCTCGGCTACTACTTCTCCGGCCACCTGTTCACCGAGTACGCCGAGGAGGCACGCCGCCTCGCGCCCACGCCGCTCGCCGAGGTGAGGCAGGCGCGCGATCTCATCAAGCTCGCCGGCGTCATCGTCGCCGCGCGCAGCCAGAACACGCGGCGCGGCCGCATGGGCGTCGTGGTGCTCGACGACGGCACCGCGCAGCTCGAGCTGATGGTGTTCTCCGAACTGTACGACCGCAAGCGCGCGCTGCTGAAGGAGGACCAGCTGCTGTTCGTCGTCGGCAAGGTGCGCTACGACGAGTTCGCGCAGCGGCTGTCGATCTCCGCCGAAGACCTGATGGACCTGACCGAAGCGCGGTCGAAGGCCGCGGCGCGTCTGAAGATCGAGGTCGAGGGCGCGGGCGACGTCGCCCGCCTGCGCGATGCGCTCACGCCGTACCGGACCACGAACGGCCAGTCGGGCACGGGGTGCCGCATCGTCGTCAACTACAGCAACGGCACGGGAACGGTCGACATTCCGCTGCCGGAAGACTGGCGCGTGCGCGGCGAGGATCGCCTCGTGGCCGAACTGGTCGCGCAGCCGCGGGTGCGGCGCGCGTACTTCAACTATCCGTAGCGCGATGTAGCCTCTTGCGCGCCGACCGCGCTGTGGGGCACTTTGGATCCACTCGAATCGACGGCGCAGTCACATGCGCGCCAACCGCGCTGCGGGGCATCTCGACTCCGCGCGCCGCGCGGCGGGCGACACC
>Ga0209392_1000247_pt1 | contig 11729 bp, 10 predicted proteins | sample PPLLak3cmMay2015_FD_187252 | JGI IMG/M metagenome (GOLD analysis project Ga0209392, IMG submission 187252) | Freshwater sediment microbial communities from Prairie Pothole Lake near Jamestown, North Dakota, USA - PPLs Lake P7 Core (1) Depth... | ecosystem: Environmental > Aquatic > Freshwater >...
TATATACAGAATGTCATTTTTCTGCTTTTAACCACAAGGTTAACCACGTTTGCAGAAAAATGATTTTCTGTATTTTCGAAACACATTATGGTTAAATTAAATTTATATGGATGGATTCAACGACGAACCCCCGTACATTTACGGAAAACAATACATAAAATTATTTTATGTATTTAGGTTAACATCGAGCATCCTTCGAGTATATCATCGAGCATCCGTTGACAATCCGTTGACAATCCGTTCACTGCAAGGGTTTCAAACATCGTGGTTCAGTTAAACGATTAATCTCATAATACTTCGGCGAAGGTTTCCCGTCCCCGTCGACGCCTAAGATACGGACTTACGTTACAGGCTTACGCTACCACTTGCAAAGCTCTTCGAACTAATTTCAAAGCTTGACTTGTTTTCAATCTTTCGGCACTATCAACTTGTTCTTGAATTTTCTTATCTATCTCTCCCGAACTGAAAACATCCTGAATCATATCGACCCTGCTTTTAAGAAGTTCTATAACAGTATCGATCATAGATGTAGAAACAGTATCTGAATTAATTTGCTTTTTCCATTGGGCTAATTTTTCTAGAATTTTATTTCTACTAGGTTCATCGATAACTTTCATTTTGTCGAACAATTCTCTATCTTCTTTTGACAGATCATTAAATCCCTTTTTAATTTCAGATTCGATTTTATCCAGAACAGAAATAAATTCTTTTTTCAAATCATCCTTCATCGCATTACGTCTCTTATTATATTCCCTAACATCATCAGTAAATCCTACGTCTGTTAATTGTTCTAACGAATAACCTGTTGGAATCACATCGTTCTCTAAAGATGTTTTAATACTGGTCACGCTATAAGGACTTGTATCATCTTTAACAACTGTTTTACGCTCCTCTATTGTTTTATAAAATTTCGGAGGCGTAATCGGCGTTTTGATTTTATCCTGTTTTCGTCGATCAGCATCTATCTCATCTTGTTTAACTTGTGACCTTAACTGTGTAGCTGTTTTAATCACTCCAACGATTAGCGAAATTAATTGTCCCATTTTAATTTAAAATATTTTTACTTTATACAGATTTAATATTTACTTCACAACCATCGTCCCTCCTACTTCGGTAGAAAGATTCCATTGATGTCTTAGTTTATAGAATACATGACCTTGTGCTTGCTTTCCTGCACTAGGACTCATCACATTATGGAAAGTAAGACTTACAGGTTTAGGCGGAACCACAGTCTCTTCATCAATGCTCCTGGATACTGCAGGGAAGAAACTAAGCGCTCCCTTACAGAATATAGATGTGTCAACAGGCGAACGTCCAGAACCTACCATAGTATCTCCACCAGAAACTTCTTTCAATTCTCTAGCTAATACAGCTTTACTTCCGACATCTGCATTACTTCCCAAATTTCTATAACATCTCCAGCTACAACCGTAAGCATTAATATCAATACAGCTAGTATTCAACCAGTCGGTAGTCAAAGGATGTACTCCTTTCCAAGGCGTGGATGAATTGTAAGATTCTGTTGGTAGGAAAGCTACTCCTAGAATATCCGGGCTAGTTTCAATCAAGGTAGAATCCGATGATCTATAAGAAGTATTTCCAGAAGTAATTTCATTTCCTAATGTAGTTGAAGCCCATTTATCTGCGACTGCTGAAAGAGATCCTACTCTAAGAGCATCTTTAACTTGTTCAGCAAAAGCTTCTTCAAGCTCAACCGTGTAAACATATAATTCAACATCGATGATATTTAATTTTGGCGAAGCCGTGATAGTATTATCAGTGTTAAACAATCTACCAGGACGACTGTTAAGTGTTGTATTCAAAACAATTGGCAATGCAGCCGGGATAGCACTATCTCGAGGCCCGAAGAAACACATCTCAGTCAGAGGTCGTGTAATGTTAAATTCCTTACCATCGATGATAGCTTCTTTTCTCAAACCAGATCCTACCAACGTATTACCCGCAATACCAAAAACTGATTTATCTGCAGTGATGTATCTATCTTCCTCATTTCCACTTGACCTTACTTCGTTCGTATTAGCCAAACGTTCATACCAATGCCTAGTGATATCGTTGAATCCATCGCAAAATACTGTAGTTCCTGCGATCCTAACATCTGCTTTAGAAAGCATTAGATTACCAGGACCCTCTCGAAGCTCAATAGGATCTGCAGTAAGAATATTAGAATCATCAGCTTTACTTGCAGTGCATCTAAAATTCAGATAACATTTCGATCCAACAATGAGTTTATTCAAAGATGTGTTAGTTACTTGAAAATCTACTCGACGTCCCGCCCAATTCTCAGTATTTAGTGTTCTAGTATATACATCAAATCTGTCGCTTCCCGACTTCATTCCGCTTTCGACTTTATTTCCGAAAGTCTGAATATGTCTGTTCATAGGTAGTATTGATTCCATTTTTACATCGTAAGATTTTTTTTTTTTTTTTTTTTTTTTTTTTTTTTCGTAATATTTCCGTAAGTAATTCTTATGAGAATTCTCAATTAGTTGAAATAATAATTCCGTCTTTACGAGGACATATTAATTCTTTCGTTATTCTCAAAGAATTATAATGTGCTATCATTTTAATTTCACGATTAGCTTGGAAAGAAACTGATGGAAGAGCATTAAAACTGAATAAAAGATGATCCAGCCATTTCCCTGTAGAAGGGATTGATAATGCTTGACCGTTTGTTAACTTCAATTCAAGCTGCGATATACCTAGTCTAGAATCACATTCAAAAATATCTGAACTAGTGAGCGATATAAGAGTTTCGTTTAAGGGGTAGGATATTGATCCTGTTAATAATTGTTTTGTTTCTGGATTAGGGTAAGTAATTTCCCAGTTAACTGAATCATCGTTCTTCCATCTAGCCTGTGATTCCCCGATCGCTTGCAATCTCAAAGGATTAGCAACCCCTGTATATGCTTCAACTATAGCTTGATTTATTTGTCGTATAAGTGTATCAGTCGAAGGAAATCCTTCTGGTATTTCGACAGTTTTAGCTAATTCTCCTGTAAGTCTTTTAAAAATAAAAGCATTTGTGCTTTCTCCTGTAGGACTTTGTATTCCTTGTTTACTTACCGATTTTGCTAACATAGGGTAAGAGACTGAATAAATTTGTAAAATATCATTAGGTGGTGCCGGATCGGCAATAGCCCTATTCGAATTCTCGTCGTAGTTATAATTAAGAATATCCATTTTATTCTCATGGGAATAAAATTTACTTGTATCAGGATTATTTACATCGCTTGCATCAGAACAAACAATAGATAATCCGGATGGGTCGGTCTTTAAGACCGAACCATCCGAACAAACCTTAACAATATCATCACATGAATTAGCAAACACTTCATAATCTGTTTTGTCCAGGGAACGTCGCATATGTTCATTTTTTCATTTTATTTATTGTTTGAAAGGACCTATAGTTCTGTGAAATTCTTTAACATTTTTAACCTTAAGATTACCTAGAAATTCGAATCTAACCTTATCACCCGCTAGAAGGTCGTAAGTTATTGATTCTTCTAAAAGTTTTTCAAACATATGGAAAGGAGATTCGAATTCTTCATTTTTAGCATCGATAGCATTCTTAGACAAACCTTTCATTCTTAAATGGAAATCAGTTTCTCCATCGTCGTTAGTAAGCTGAACACAATAAGTTTTCGGTGCTAGGAATAATGCTCTAACCCCTCTCACATTATCTCCTTTCATTTCGAAATCCACATGAAATTGTAATGGATTAGAACCGATAATATCAGGACTCAATTTATCCAATCCTTTCTTTGTTATGAACATCGAATCAGTATCGGTATAGTATACATCATCTTCAACAACCTCAAATACTTCATTCATTATACGCTTACTCATAGCTAAAACATTACAACCTACTTGCGGAAGAGTAAAGTGACTACTAACACCAGTTTCGTATTTAATCCTAAAATGATTATCCATTTCATATACCTCTTGAACACAACCGCATTTCTTTCTCATAAATTCTGAAAACTTATCTTTACTTACGTACTTGGTTTTTACGTTATGTGGTTTCTCAATAGTTTTACCGTAAGCTGAATTCATGATTAATTTATAAACTTTTTCTGCAGGATTTTTAGCATTTTTAAGTTGCTTTCTAAGTTCGAAAATATTCTTCATAGTTTCTACGATTTTAGTATTAAATCCTTCAGTGAATTTCAGACCACAAATAACTTCGAATTCTATTTTATGGAATTTCACATAATCTTCCAACATAGTTTTATTCACAACTACAGTTTCACCTTCCATTTCGTTAGTCCATATTCTGCTTCCGTCGATACCTAATTTACTCATACATGGAATTTTACATTTCTTACCTACTTTCGTTATTTTAATTGTAGCGAAGTAATCATCCATTAAATTCAAAGAGGAATCTGAGAGTTCCTCTGATTTTATTATTTTCGGTTTTCCTTTCGGTGCTCCATTCATTTTAATCATCGCGCTCGGGTAAAGAGATACTGCATCGAAATCGTATACCTCTTCTTCACATTTCTTGACTACTTTCTGATATTTATCATCTAGCGAGATCATAGTTCTTCCACCGATAACTGCTTTCTGCATATATGCTCTAGTCACACCACCTAATTTATAAACATCTTCATAACAATTCTGTAATTTTAAATAATGATGTGCCAAGCTCGCGGCTGTAAGTAAATAATCTACATTAATCTTAAGCTCATCAGAAATCCATTTCTTAAAAATAACGAATCCGTTTTTCAAAGTCAATACATCCTGAATACAATAATCTTCAGCATAATCCATATGTCTGACTGTCTTAGTTATATGATTTTGATATTTAGTAGGTATTAACTTTTTTATCCTAGGGGTTAGGTTGATTTCTTCTTTATCTGTAACGTCCTTTCTACTATAAAGAGCATGTGGAAAATTCTCATATTTCCCTTCCTCAAGATCAAACATTTTAGAAAATGAAGCTAACCCACAGCTAAGGAACGCAAATGTATCATGAAAAGTTAAATTAGATTTTCCGAATTGTCCTGTTAAAGATACACAATTACTACTACTTATATCGATCGAAGAAGGATTGATAAGTTTATCTACAATGAACTTACTATCATAACCTAAATTATGGAAATAAATTAATGGTCTAACACAATACTTCAATTTATTTAGTGCTTTTTCAACACAATCAGATCCTTTCCAGCACCATCTATCATCACTATTTTCATCAACTAGACAGAACATATATGGTTCGTGATTACCATCAGTATTTGTTTCAATATCCGCGTAAAATACATCAGAATACGGTTCATTTATTTCTTCTTTTACTTTTTCTTCCGTTGAAAGAATACAATCAGCTTTCAAGTCAAATTTCGGATTATTTATATCAATATCGAATTTAGATTGATAATGTAGATTGTAAATTTCTGAACCGAAATCCTCCAGATAAATATCTTTCAATTTAAATATCTCTATAACAAGCTGAAGTGAATTAATGTAAGGAGAAGTAGCTCTCACTTGTGTAGATTTATAATTTTCAGGTTTCCAGCTTGCCTTCTTAACCCAGATGGATTTATATCCAGTTACTTCGAATTTGAAATAATGGTTACATGCTAACGCTATATGATATGTAGATTCTTCTGGTAAATTTTTATCTCCGAATATTACTGATCTTTTTAATTCAGTTCTGTATTTGTGAAGAACTATCTTTACCTTCAATAATTCACATATTTGTTTAAGCTCAGACTGGTTTGTATAATTTCCGTAATGAATACTAGCTAAAGTATCGAATTTAGGATGATCTTTGAAGATATGGAGTAAACAGTTTGTAACTTCTTTCGGTATTTGATGTTTCTTAAATATTCCGTATTTCTGAAGATCCATAGGAACCTCGTCTTTCAAAAGATATGGAAACCATGCTCCTTGAGTGTCGGTAGCTTTCGCTTTCGGTGATTCTCTTTTGATATATCTTCTAGGAATACCGATATCAGACTGAAGTGTTAATGTCATCGCGTCGCTTTTATTAACTGACGTTAATTTATTATCAATTAAATCATTTAATCGTTGATTAGTATGTCTCCAAACTGTTTTTCCGTCAGGAAGAAGATATTCTACAAAACCATTTGGAACAGGTTCGTCAATTTCTATAAATCCTGGAGGAAGAGGTTTAAAATTAGATTCAACTTTTGTTACTTGATTAGTTTCATCAAGCTCTTGTCTAACGGCTGATGTTATCGGAATATTTCCAAACAATTCTGTTGCCGTTTTCCATTTATTACTTATTTTTTCCGGAATCAGATATGACGCTGCATCTAATCCCGTACTTCCTATTTTTCCTAAAGCTCGGGCTGTTAGATCAGCACTTTTCTTGATTCCCGAAATTAAAAAATTAGATCCGGTTTTCACAGCCGATCCCAATTTGTTGAAAATATTTCTGAATGACATTTTTATTAGAATAAGATAATATTTTCAATTTTTATAAAATTTGTCATTTTAATGTTTATTTATTTTTAAATATTTTAAATTTTTGTCAGAATTTTGTTACACATTCTGTTAAATCTCTGTTAAATATATTTTACATCTTTTAAAACACATTCTGTCAAATCTCTGTTAAATATTTTAAATTTTTGTCAGAATTTTGTCAAAATTTTGTTACACATTCTGTCAAATCTCTGTTAAATATATTTTTCATCTTTTAAAACACATTCTGTCAAATCTCTGTTAAATATTTTTACATAAATAATATTCTGTAGAATTATTTCTTCAGATTATAATGTATTTATTACAGTAATATCCTGATCGACGGTATTTATCACCGTTTCACATTTTCATTGTCATAATACCAAACATTCTTTTTATTTGGTCCTTCTTTAATTCTTCCGCTGATTTCTTACTAACAGGGGTCATTTCTTTTTTATTATCTTTCGAAGGCGGAGTACCTTCTACTTCTTGTCTATTCATCATTTCTATCACCCTAGACATGTGAGCAGTTTTTTCGACGTTGGCTGAATGATCGGATTTCATTGAATCAACTTTTTCAGAATGTTCTGTCAATTGTGATTGTATATCACTCATGAAAGATTCTTGTATTTTTGAAAAATTACTCATCATTTCTACTATGCTATCAATCTTCTTTTCAATAGTTTCTACTGAATTAATTAATTCCAATATATCGTCATTGTCAAAATCTTGTTGATCCGTTTCGTCTTCAATCATATCATCATTTAGTTCTAACTCATCATCTTCACTTCGCTCTAACGCACTGTCTTGATTAAGTTTTTTCAGTTCATTTTCTGTAGCTTTTTCTACAGCATTTTGGATTCCGTCACTAATAGCGTCATTTATAATCGCGTCTGATACTTTCTCATCAGAATTAAGGCTTATTTTCTTCTCTATTTCCGGGTTTTCGTCAGCTAATTTAAGCCTTATTTGTTCCGGGGTTTGCGAAATAAGGCTTAAATCTGACAAAGGTAGCATATCGGAAATATCTGACACCCTCGTCGAGGAATCTGTGTTTCGATCCCTCATCTTCTTTTTAATAATATTTCTCACCTTATCACTCGAGGCAAGATTTGATTTCATAATAAATTTGTAGAATTCCTCACATTCGACACAATTCGGCATGTCTGGAATTATATCTAACATCATTTTTCTGGTGATCCTTTTTGGATTTTTCGAATTTAAACTAACCAGCGAATCAGGTGAATTATCCGCCAGTTTAGTTTCCAGCTCGGTCAATACATTCTTGATACTCATTTTAATAATTTAATTTTTATTTACTTTGAAATAAAATGGCAGCCGTTATGTTAGCAGAAGCAACTGAAGCTGGTGAAGCTTCTGAAGGATCGGAAGGAATGGAGCTTTTTGATCAAGATAGTAAATCAAACGCAGAATCACAAGGTGTGAATTATGAAGGCATCGGAAAACTAATAGGGTTGGGCGTAGCTATTAATGATTTGATCCGAAATGAGAAGAAAGGATCGGAAGAAACTGATGAAAGAAAAAATAAAAGATTTTCTTTAGGAATAGTATATCCTAGTGAAAGCAGAGATGATTTAATTCGTAAAGGATTAATACCGTCATATTTTGCGAAATCATCTATACGTAGTTTAATTCAAGATATGAAAATTCCGTATGGTTGGAGCGTAGAAACCACTGTGAATCAAGGTTTCGGAAAAGAGATTCAATCGATGATGTTTAAAAAATCTATGGATAAACAATCAACAGAACTTGTTGAAAGATTGAGAAGAGAAAGAGAATTACGACAAGCTTTGTCTTCTATTGACGATATTAGGAATAAACTAAGATTACATAAATTTTTGGAGTATTCTGCCGCAAATGTTGTTTGAGAATAATTAATCATCTATAAATCGACGAATTTTATCTTTTCAATAATAAAATGACACAGAATAATGATCTAACGGGCACTCTTTCGGGTATTCAATCAGACACCCCGGTAAGAACGTCTAACCTTTACCCGATTCTTGAAGAAACTAGTAAGTGTGAAAAGTTAAAAGATTTTAATTCTACCTATTCCACACAATTGATGAATATGATAGATGCAAATAAAAATAATTCAAAGAAAGTTATGACCACATCTCGAACCGAATTCGTTAATTACGTGGTTGAAGAAAATATGAAAAAGATGAATAGAACAATTAATAGTTTTGAAAACAGATCTCTTAAAATGAAGAAAGCAGTCGATGTTTTAGCTTATACTACAATGTGTTTGAATACTGTTGGTGTAGGGGCTTCGGCATCTGGATTCGGAACAGCTGTATCTGGAATAGGAATTCCTGTAGCCATACCTTTAGGGGTCATAGCAGCTACTGCTGGTTTGTTCAGCGGTATCTGTTCAGTGATTCAAACCAAGTTATCTGAGAAAGTGATTAAGAAATCTGATAAGATGAAAAATATTTACGAAATAAGAACAAAGATAAATATGATGTATTCTAAAGGAGTTGCCGATAATTTCCTAGATGAAACTGAATTTAAAAATTTGATGAATTTGATGACTGATTTTGACCTAAGTCACTGAATATGTTAGTTCCTTTTCATAAAAATTATTCCTTAGTAAAAAAATCTGACGAAGTGAATCTGACGAAGTGAAATGGTTTGCTATCCAAAAAGAGACTATAAATTTTTAAGGTTTGAGAAAGCTAAAGCATATGATAAAAAGTATTCAGCGATTTTGAAAGAAAAATCTACAGGACGTGAAATAACTTTGAATTTCGGAAGCAAATCCTACGAAAACTATGGAGATAAAACAGGTCTTAACTTATATCCTCAATTGATCCATGGTGATAGTAAAAGAAGAACATCCTATCGAGCAAGACATAAAAACAACGTTGACAGCGAATGTTATAGTCCAGCTTATTTCAGTTATTATTATCTTTGGTGATGGATGAGATATTTCATTGAGATATTTCATTATTATATTTCATTAATAAAATAACCGTAAAATGACAACATCGTTATCAGGAAATGATTTTAATAGATTGACTTTAGACGATCTTCTAGACGTCGAAGGTTTTAGTAATAAACTAAGTACGAATGCGTATGGATTAAAAAGAAAAACAATTTCAGGAGAATATGAACCACAAGATATTGTCGATTTAATTGATCAAGTAGTTGAAACGACTTCTCCTTCTTTTTTCTGTTCTAAAACATCACAACAAGTGATCGTTAACACTGATCTTACTTATTCTACGGTAGTTAGCGATATAGTTACACAGCAAGGTACATCTATTACTAAATTAAATAATACCGATGTTCAATTACAGCCTGGAAAATATCTATGTCTTTATCAAGTAGGTTCGATTACCTCAACCTACGCGTTATTATCGACTTTCTATATAAACGGTAATACTTCTTCTCCTGTGGTTACAGTACCTGCCACACTGATAGGAGATATAGGTGGCGGTAATATGATTCAATATATTTATAATATCGATACTGTTTCTATTTTAAATGTTATATTACAAGTCACATCTCCAACAAATCCTGTGAATATGCAAATTGCAGGACAAACTTTAAGCATTGTTAGGTTGGATGATTATAAGGTTGTTCAAGGTCCTCAAGGGATACAAGGTCTGCAAGGTCTACCAGGACCTATTGGACCTGAAGGTCCTCAAGGTATACAAGGTCCACAAGGTCCTCAAGGTCCTATTGGCTTACCAGGACTTACAGGCCCTACAGGTCCTACAGGTCCTACAGGTCCTGCAGGTCCTCAAGGTCCACAAGGTCTACCAGGCGCTAATGTTAGTTTCTTCTGGAGAAATAGAGGAGTTTTACCATCACTTATAACTATTAGAGCAAATGCTGTTGATATTACCCCTATATTAGGTAATCTACCGTCTTTCAATGTTGATTCATTAATTTCTTACGATAGTACATTAGGTGTATATAAAGCTTCTGCATTAACTAATACATATTATCCGATTTTGCTTACTCTTCGTATTACTGGTCGTTTTATAAACAACGAAAATTCTACAATATCATTTTCTATTCGAAGAGGAGATACGAATGCGATAATTACTACAGTAGAGTATAACAAAGCCGCAGGACCAATATTCACTAATTTAACCTTTCTAAATACGCTTGTCATACCTACACGTGTATTCCCTGGCGGAGCTGATCCATATCAATTAGCTGGATTTAAAATATTTGCTCAAAGAACATTAGGATCAGATTTTGAATTACTTAATTCGACTGGTGAGATACAAGAAATTACATTTGAGAACTAATGAGAATCACATACCAATCGCACAACGATTGCATGTCAATTCTTTTCGACGGAAATTAATTTTCGAAGTAAACATAAAACATGACTGAAATATATCTTGAACTTCCTACAAGGATATGTTTAATCGGTGCTTCCAGTACGGGAAAAACTGAATTAATTAAGAAAATGATTATGAGATGTGATTTCGGGAGTAAGAAAGAATTAGAAATCTTATTATATTCACCTTCTGAAATAACCCTGGATCAGAAATGCTGGAATTTGATTAAAAATAAAAATATAAAGTTCATAGCTAATCATCTAACGAAATCAACTAATGCACCAGATAAGCCTGAAGAAGGAATTAAAAGAATAATTATTTTTGATGATTTGGATGATGCGGTTGTTCTTCCGAAATGGATAGTCGAAAGATTTACAGTAGCTTCGCATCATTTAAACGAATCTATAGTATGTATTTCTCATAGACTGAAAATCGGCGTAGTTGAAATAAGATCATCAGCTAATTGGATTATTCTTACCGCTGCTCCTGAAAGTAGTTTACGTGATACTTGTAAAAACTTAGGAGCTGACTATGATATGATTAATAAATATTTATCTAACTGTACTAACCTGGTTGAAAGTAGTCCAGGACAATGGAAATCATATAATCATGTAGTTATTCGACAAAGCTTCTGCGTCGACGGGGACGGGAAACCTTCGCCGAAGTATTATGAGATTAATCGTTTAACTGAACCACGATGTTTGAAACCCTTGCAGTGAACGGATTGTCAACGGATTGTCAACGGATGCTCGATGATATACTCGAAGGATGCTCGATGTTAACCTAAATACATAAAATAATTTTATGTATTGTTTTCCGTAAATGTACGGGGGTTCGTCGTTGAATCCATCCATATAAATTTAATTTAACCATAATGTGTTTCGAAAATACAGAAAATCATTTTTCTGCAAACGTGGTTAACCTTGTGGTTAAAAGCAGAAAAATGACATTCTGTATATA
>Ga0209392_1000257_pt1 | contig 11606 bp, 11 predicted proteins | sample PPLLak3cmMay2015_FD_187252 | JGI IMG/M metagenome (GOLD analysis project Ga0209392, IMG submission 187252) | Freshwater sediment microbial communities from Prairie Pothole Lake near Jamestown, North Dakota, USA - PPLs Lake P7 Core (1) Depth... | ecosystem: Environmental > Aquatic > Freshwater >...
GACATGGCCGAGCGCGATCCGCGCGTGGTGGGCATCACGCCCGCGATGCGCGAGGGTTCGGGGCTCGTGGAGTTCTCCAAGCGCTTTCCGACCCGCTATTTCGATGTCGCCATCGCCGAGCAGCACGCCGTGACGCTGGCCGCCGGGCTCGCCTGCGAGGGCATGCGCCCGGTCGTGGCGATCTACTCGACCTTCCTGCAGCGCGCCTACGACCAGCTGATCCACGACGTCGCGCTGCAGAACCTGCCCGTGACATTCGCCGTCGACCGCGGTGGACTCGTGGGCGGCGACGGTGCGACGCACCAGGGGGCCTTCGACCTCAGCTACCTGCGCTGCATCCCGAACATGGTGGTGATGGCGCCGGCCGACGAGAACGAGTGCCGCCGGATGCTCTACACGGCGGTGACGCTGGGCGGTCCCGCGGCGGTCCGCTATCCGCGGGGACCGGGCCCGGGCACGCGCCTCGAGCCGGAGATGACCGCGCTGCCCGTGGGCAAGGCCGAGCTGCGCCGCGAGGGCCGTAGCGGCCTGCTCCTGCTCGCCTTCGGCTCGATGGTGGCGGCGTGCGAGCCGATCGCGGAGCGGCTCGACGCGACGCTCGTCAACATGCGCTTCGTGAAGCCGCTCGACGAAGAACTCGTGTGCCGGCTGGCGCTGGCACATCACCGCATCGCCACGATCGAGGAGAACGCCGTGGCGGGCGGCGCCGGCAGCGCCGTGAGCGAGTGCCTGGTCGCGCACGGCATCGAGCGCGAACTGCGCCACGTCGGCATCCCCGACCAGTTCATCGAGCACGGCTCGCGCGAGGACTGCCTCGCGATGGCCGGCCTCGATGCGGCGGGCCTGGAGCGTACGCTTGCCCGCCTGTGGCCGGCGCAGCCGGCCGCGCTGGTGGTGGCCGGTGGCCGACCGGGGGCCGCCTGACCGTGGACCGCTCCGCGACGCCTCGGGCGGCTGCTCCGGCCGGCATGGACGACGTGCAGGGCCGCGCCGACTCGCGACGCATCCCGATCAACAAGGTCGGCATCAAGGACGTCTTCCATCCGGTGCGCGTCAAGGACCGTACGGCCGGCGAGCAGCACACCGTCGCGAACTTCAACATGTACGTGGCGCTGCCGCACGACTTCAAGGGCACGCACATGTCGCGCTTCGTGGAGGTGCTGCACCAGCACGAGCGCGAGGTCTCGGTCGAATCGTTCCGGCTGATGCTGGTCGAGATGACGCGACGGCTCGACGCGACCTCGGGCCACATCGAGATGAGCTTCCCGTACTTCGTGATGAAGGCGGCGCCGGTATCGGGCGTGGCGAGCCTGATGAACTACGAAGCCACGCTGATCGGCGAGATCCACGACGGCCGCGAGGAGATGTGGATCCGCGTGGTGGTGCCGGTCACCAGCCTGTGCCCGTGCTCAAAACGCATCGCCGAGCGCGGCGCCCACAACCAGCGCTCGCACATCACGATCAGGGCCCGGGTGAGCGGACACCTCTGGCTGGAGGAACTCATCGACATCGCCGAGCAGGAAGCCTCGAGCGAGCTGTTTGCGATCCTCAAGCGCCCCGACGAGAAGCACGTCACCGAGCGTGCCTACGACAACCCGAAGTTCGTCGAGGACATCGTCCGCGACGTCGCCGTGCGGCTGAACGATGAGGAGCGGGTGCTCGCCTACGTGGTCGAGGCGGAGAACTTCGAGTCCATCCACAACCACTCCGCCTACGCGTTGATCGAGAAGGACAAGCAGGCGGAGGCGCGCGCTCCGTAGGCGGGCCTGCACCCCGGTGCATCCCGTCGGACGCGCACAGAGAAGCGACTACGCCCTGGGCTGGCCCCGCTGCAGCCGCTCGATCAGCTCCCGCAGGAACACCTTGTTGAAGCGCAGTTGGCAGGCGATCGAGGAATTCTCGAGCAGCGAGGCCGTGACCTTGAGCAGCGTCACGGCGCCCTCCGCCTCGATGACCGAGTCGCGACGCGTGCCCTCCGCATAGGCCGCCTCGCCGAAGCAGCCGCCGGTCTCGATTCGCCCCGCCGCCTCGCCGTTGCGGCTCACCTTCACGATGCCCGAGACGACCACGTAGAAGCGGTCGTCCGGATCCTCCGGGCTCAACACCCGCTCGCCCGGCTGGCATTCCACCCAGCACCCGGAATGCATGACCTCGCGGATCTCCGCGTGCGAGAAGTCGTGGAAGAAGCGTAGCCGGCGCAGTACCGCGAAGCGCTCCTCGTCGTCGATGCCGGACTGCGCGGAGCGCAGCGACTGGTGGGCGCGCGTCAGCTCGGCCGCCAGTTCGGCGCCGGTGCGGAAGCGCAGCTCCGGATCCTTCTGCAGCGAGCGCGCCACGATCGCCTCGAGGTCGGGCGGGATGCCGGGGCGCGTCTGGCTGAGCGGCTCGGGGATGTTCTGCACGACCTGGCGCAGCAGCTTGCCGAGCGCGCCGGCCCGAAACGGCCGCTGCCCGCACAGCATCTCGTACATGACGGCCCCGAGGGAGTAGAGGTCGGAGCGGGCGTCGAGCGGGTGCCCCTGCACCTGCTCCGGCGACATGTAGGCCGGGCTGCCCGCCACGCCCTCCAGTCGCGAGATGTCGGAGTCGGCCACCAGTGCGATGCCGAAGTCCACGATGCGCACGTCGCCGTCCTGGGTGAGCAGGATGTTGGAGGGCTTGATGTCGCGGTGCACGACGCCGCGAGAGTGCGCATAGTGCAGTGCCTTGGCGCACTTGTAGATGATCTGCACGACCTGCCCCTCGGACAGCAGGCTTCCCGGCCGGCAGTAGGCCGCCAGCGTGCGCGCGCCGTGGACGTGCTCGGTCACGACGTAGCGCCGCCCGTCCTCCTCGCCCGCGTCGTAGATCGGCACGATGTTCGGGTGGTGGAGCTTGCCGATCATGTTCGCCTCGCCGAGGAACATGCGGCGGGCGTTGCGGGAGTCGGCGTCGTCGACGCCGGTCGAGTGATAGACCTTGATGGCGACGTCGCGGCCGTAGAACGGGTCGTGCGACAGGTACACGGCGCCGGAGCTTCCCCGGCCGACTTCGTGCACCACGTAGTACTTGCCGATGCGCTCCGGGGCGACGGCCGGCGTGTACAGCATGGGCTGGGTTCGAACCTGTGCGGGCGCGTTGTTCGTGATCACGTGAAGTAGCCGACGATCATGAGGACCAGCGCGGCGAACAAGCCGGCCAGCACGTCGTCGAGCATAATTCCGGCGCCTCCGGACATTCCGTGATCGATCTCGCGGATCGGCCACGGCTTGGCGATGTCGAACAGTCGAAACAGCGCGAACGCGAGCGGGGCGCCCCACCACTCGGCGGGCGCGGCGAGCATCGCGATCATCATGCCGGCGATCTCGTCCCAGACGATCGCGGAGTGATCGTGCACCCCGAGGCGCCGTGCGCTCTCGCCGCAGATCCAGAAACCGGCCGCGACCGCGAGCACGATTGCGACGAGGTTCCATCCGAGTCCCAGCGGAGCCAGTGCGAGCGCAAAGGCGAGCCCGACCAGCGAGCCGAAGGTGCCCGGCGCGAACGGGGCGAGCCCGCTGCCGAAACCGAGTGCCAGCAGGTGCACGGGCTCGCGCAGGTGACGCCACGTCGGCCGCGTCCCCACCGTCCCGGGTTCAGGCGAAGTGGTCATACCCGCCTTCCGCGATCGTCACCGGCCGGCCTTCGCGCCGGCACCGCACGCCGCGACCCGCCTCGATCCGGCCGATGCGATGCAGCGGGAGCGCCGGCGACGACATCGCCTCCACCTCCGCTGCGAAGGCCTGGGGCAGCGTGAATAGCAGCTCGTAGTCGTCGCCGCCGGACAGCACAAGGCGCTCGCAGTCGGCGGGGGTGCGGCGCCGCGCCAGCTCCGAGGACACCGGCAATCGCTCGAGGTCGAGCACCGCGCCCACGTCGCTCGAGGCGCAAAGCTTGCCGAGGTCGCCGAGCAAGCCGTCGGAGACGTCCATCGCGGCGCTGGCGCGCCCGCGCAGGGACCTGCCCAGTTCGACACGCGGCTCCGCATAGCGGCAACGTCGCACCAGGGGATCGTCCGGCGAGGCCGCGCCCCGCAGCAGCGCCTCGAGACCGGCCGCCGCTTCGCCCGGCCAGCCGGAGACGTACAGCAGCTCGCCCGGCTGCGCACCGCCGCGTCGCAGCGCGAGCCCGGGCTCGACGAAGCCGAGCGCGGTAATCGTGACGACGCGCGGGCCGCGCACCGTGTCGCCGCCCACGAGTGCCACGCCGTGTCGCCCGGCGAGTGCAAAGAGGCCCGCGGCAAAGGGGCCGAGCCAGGCGGCGTCGGCATCCGGTAGTGACAAGGAGAGCAATGCCCACGCAGGCTCCGCGCCCATTGCGGCGAGGTCGCTCAGGTTCACGGCGAGCGCCTGGTGCCCGACGGAGTCGGGCGGTGCGTCCGGCAGGAAGTGCCGGCCCTCGACCAGCGTGTCGGTCGCGGCGACGAGCACCCGGCCCTGCGGCACCGCGAGCAGCGCCGCGTCGTCGCCCACGCCGAGCAGCACGTCGCCGCGGCCGCCGTCGCGCGTGAAGTACCGCTCGATCAGGTCGAACTCGCCGAGCGGCACGGCCGCCTCGCTCACCCGCGCGCGCGGCCCGCGGCGGCCTGCTCCGCGGCGCGGTGCGCGCGCGCCGCCCGGTCCAGCACGGCGTTGACGAACTTGTGCCCGTCGGTGGCGCCGAAGCGCTTGGCGAGTTCCACGCCCTCGTTGATCACGACGCGGTAGGGCACGTCGAGCCGCTGCGCGAGCTCGTACAGCCCGATCAGCAGCACCGCGCGCTCCACCGGGTCGAGCTGTGCGACCGGGCGGTCGATCAGCCCGCCGAGTTCGGCGTCGAGTGCCGCGGCGCTCTCCGTGATGCCGTTGATCAACTCGCGGAAGTAATCGGCATCGGCCTCGCCGAAACCCTCCTCGTCGGCGTACTGGTTGCGAAGCTCGGCCGCCGTCTGCCCGGTGAGCTGCCACTGGTACAGCGCCTGCATCGCGAGCTTGCGCGACAGGCTGCGGGCCCGGCCGGCGCGGTCGGGGCGGCGTGACATGTTCAGACGTCCAGGCGCCGCAGCAGGTTCGCGAGCTCGAGCGCGCAGAGCGCGGCGTCGGCGCCCTTGTTGCCGGCCTTGGTGCCGGCGCGCTCGATCGCCTGCTCGATCGTGTCGGTGGTGAGCACGCCGAAGGCCACCGGCACGCCGGTCTCCTCGGCCGCGCGCGCGAGGCCCGCCGCGCACTGCCCGGCGACGTGGTCGAAGTGCGGCGTGGCGCCGCGGATCACGGCGCCGAGCGCGACCACCGCGTCGTAGCGCTTGCTCCCGGCGACGCGCTTGACCACGAACGGCAGGTCGTAGGCGCCCGGCACGCGAATGATCTCGACCTGCTTCTCGCCGGCGCCATGGCGCAGCAGCGCGTCGACCGCCCCGCGGATCAGCGAGTCCACGATCATGTCGTTGAAGCGGGCCGCGACGATCGCGAAGCGCAGGTCGCGAGCCACGAGGTCGCCGTTCACGGTGCGGATGTTGTCCATGCCAGGGTTTCCTCAGCTCGCTTCGTCGACGTAACCGGCCACCTCGAGCCCGAAGGCCGAGAGGCCGTGCATCTGCTTCGGCGCGCTCAACACCCGCATGCGGCGGATGCCGAGGTCGCGCAGGATCTGGGCGCCAATACCGTAGGTGCGCAGCACCTGCGCGCCCTGGGCGCGACCCACGACGGGCACGCGCTCGGCGGACCGCACGGCCTCGGCGACCTCGAGCGGGCTCTCGTGCGGCCGCAACAGCACCACCACGCCCTCGCCCTCGCGGGCGATGCGCTCCATCGCGCTGCGCAAGGACCAGCTGTGGGTTGCCTCGTGCACGCCGACGAGGTCGCGGACCGTGTCCTTCAAGTGCACGCGCACGAGCGGGGCGTGCTCTGCGGCGAGCGAGCCGCGCACGAGCGCGAGGTGCACCGTGCCATTGACGTGGTCCTCGTAGCAGTACAGGCGGAACGGGCCGAAGTCCGTCTCGACGTCGCGCGCGGCGATGCGCTCGACCGAGCGCTCCTTCTCGAGCCGGTAGCGGATCAGGTCGGCGATCGTGCCGATCTTGAGGCCGTGCTCGCGAGCGAAAGCCTCGAGTTCCGGACGGCGCGCCATCGTGCCGTCCTCGTTCAGGATCTCGACGATGACTGCCGCGGGCTCGAGCCCGGCGATGCGCACGAGGTCGCAACCCGCCTCGGTGTGGCCGGCGCGGGAGAGCACGCCGCCCGGCTGCGCCATCAGCGGGAAGATGTGCCCGGGCTGGCGGAGGTGATCCGGCCGCGCGTCCGGCGCCACCGCCGTGCGGATGGTGTGGGCGCGGTCGTAGGCCGATATCCCGGTCGTGACACCCTCCGCGGCCTCGATCGAGACCGTGAAGTTGGTCCCGTGGTCGACGTCGGTCTCGCTGACCATGAGCGGCAGGCGCAGCTGGCGACAGCGGTCGCGCGTGACGGTCAGGCAGATCAGGCCCCGTCCGTAGCGGGCCATGAAGTTGACGTCCTCGGGGCGGACCTTGGAGGCGGCCATGACGAGGTCGCCCTCGTTCTCGCGGTCCTCGTCATCCATGATCACGACCATCCTGCCGGCGCGCAGGTCGTCGAGGATCTCGTCGATCGTATTCAATTCGCTCATGAGGATCTTGTTACAAGTTACTGAAATATCGAAATTAGTTTCGATGATTTTTTGCCGAGCGGGGGCCCGCAGGGCCGCAGTGTAGCAGGCTGGCCGACCGCCTCGGCCCGCCTTGGGCTAGCGCTCGGCGACCAGCCGCTCGAGATACCGGGCGATGATGTCCACCTCGAGGTTGACCCGGGTCCCCGGTCGGTAGTCACCGAGGATGGTCGCGCCGAGCGTATGCGGGACGAGGTTCACGTCGAAGCGGTTTCCCGCCACCCCGTTGACGGTGAGGCTCACGCCGTCCACGCAGATCGATCCCTTGCGCGCCACGTAGCGGGCAAGCTCAGGCGGCACCTCGAGCTCGACGCGCACCGAACGCGCATCCTCGTGCCGCGAGACCACCTGCCCCACGCCGTCCACATGGCCGGTGACGTAATGCCCGCCGAGTGGCTGGCCGGCCGTGAGCGCCTTCTCGAGGTTGACGGGCGTGCCCGGCGACCACCGACCCGCCGTCGTGAGCGACAGCGTCTCGCGCGACAGGTCCGCGGCGAAGGCCGCGTGCTCGAGCTCGATGGCCGTGAGGCAGCAGCCGTTGACGGCGATGCTGCCGCCGAGCGTGACGTCCCCGACCGTTACGGCACCGGTGTCGATCCACATCCGCACGTCGCCGCCGCGCGGTTCGATCGATCGTACCTTTCCCACCCCCTGCACGATGCCGGTGAACATCACTCGCCTCCCCGTCTTTTCGGTCGCAACGTGAGCCTGAGGTCGTCGCCGATGCGCGCCACGTCGCGCCACTCGAACTCGCAGCGGTCGCACATGCGCGACAGCGACGGCAGGTTGAACAGGCTGCGCGCGGCGCTGCCAAGCACCACCGGCGCCATGTAGACCACGATCTCGTCCACAAGCCCGAGACGGACGAACTCGCCCGCGAGCGTGGGCCCCGCCTCGACCAGCACCTCGTTGGACTCCAGTTCGCCGAGCCGCTCGAGTACGGCCTCGAGGTCGAGCCCCCCGGCGGCCCTGCGCACCGTCTCCACGCGTGCCCCACCCGCGCGCAGCGCAGCGGCCCGCGGTGAGTCCGCATCGCCTGTGAGGATGAGCGTGGAGCCGGCGAAGCAAAGCAACTGGGCATCGGCGGGCGTGCGCAGTTGCGAGTCGAGCACCACGCGCAACGGCCGGCGGCCGCGCATCTCGAGCTCGGGATCGCGCACGGTCAGCATCGGGTCGTCCGCGAGCACGGTACCGCTGCCGGTCACGATGGCGGAGGCCCGCGCCCGCAGGCGCTGCACGTCGGAGCGAGCCCGGTCGCCGGTGATCCACTTGCTCGTGCCGTCGGCGAGCGCCGTGCGCCCGTCAAAGCTGGCGCCGAGCTTGAGAGTCACCCACGGCCGTCCCGTGAGCATGCGGCGCACGAAGCCGCGGTTGATCTCCGCCGCCTCCCCCGCCAGCAGGCCGTGCGCGGTGGCGATGCCGGCCTGCTCGAGCCGAGCCAGTCCCGAGCCGTCCACGCGAGGATTGGGGTCGCGCATCGCCACGACGACACGACGCACGCCCGCCGCGATCAGCGCATCGGTGCACGGCGGCGTGCGCCCGTGGTGCGAGCAGGGCTCGAGCGTCACGTAGGCCGTCGCCCCGCGGGCCGCGCCGCCCGCCTCGTGCAGGGCGACGACCTCGGCGTGCGGCTCGCCGGTGCGATGGTGGAAGCCCTCGCCCACGACCTGTCCCCAGCGCACCAGCACGCAGCCCACGCTCGGGTTCGGCGGAGTCGAATTCATGCCGTGCCGGGCGAGCTCGAGCGCCCGCACCATGTGGTGGTGATCGTCGGCGCTGAAGGCAGTCATTTGCGGCGCACGCCGGGGTCGGGTTGCGACCACAGGCCGAGCTGCAGGTCCTCGACCGTGCGCGGGCGCCGCTGCCGCAGCCGCTCGATCTCCTCGCGGAACGCGTCCACGTCCTGGAAGCTGCGGTACACGGACGCGAAGCGCACGTAGGCGACTTCGTCGAGGCGGTGCAGCTCGTCCATCACGAGCTCTCCCACCAGCCGGGCCGGTACCTCGCGTTCGCCGAGCGTGCGCAGCCGGTGGCAGACGTGGTTCACCGCGGCGTCCACCGCGTCGCTCGACACCGGCCGCTTCTCCAGCGCCTTGAGCATCCCGGCCCGGAGCTTCGCCTCGTCGAAGGGCTCGCGCGTGGCGTCGCTCTTGACGATACGCGGCATGACGAGCTCGGCCGACTCGAAGGTCGTGAATCGCTCGCCGCACTGCAGGCACTCGCGGCGACGGCGCACCTGCTGCCCCTCGGCCGCGAGGCGGGAGTCGATCACCTTGGTCTCCTCGTGCGTGCAGAACGGGCAGTGCATCGCCGTGGAGCCTCAGCCGCGCCCGCTCAGCCGTAGACGGGGAAGCGCCGGCAGATCTCGATCACGGACCGGCGCGTGCGCTCGATCACCGCCTCGTCGTTGACGTCCTCGAGCACGTCGGCGATCCAGGACGCGAGCTCGGTGACCTCGGCCTCCCGGAAGCCGCGCGTCGTGACGGCTGGGGTGCCGATGCGCAGGCCGCTCGTGACGAACGGCGAGCGCGGGTCGTTCGGCACGGTGTTCTTGTTCACCGTGATGTGCGCTCGGCCGAGTGCGGCGTCGGCGTCCTTGCCGGTGTAGCTGCGCTCGACGAGGTCCACCAGGAACAGGTGGTTGTCGGTGCCGCCGGAGACGATCTTCACGCCGCGCGCCATGAGCGCCCCGGCCATGGCGCGGGCGTTGGCCACGACCTGCCGCTGGTAGTCCTTGAACTCGGGCTGCAGGGCCTCGAGGAAAGCGACGGCCTTGGCGGCGATGACGTGCATCAGCGGCCCGCCCTGCGTGCCCGGGAAGATCAGCGAATTGAACTTCTTCGTGAGCTCGTCGTTGGCTCGGGCGAGGATCAGGCCGCCGCGCGGGCCGCGCAGCGTCTTGTGGGTCGTGGTCGTGACGACGTCGGCATAGGGAACCGGATTCGGGTACTCGCCCGCCGCGACCAGGCCCGCGACGTGCGCCATGTCCACGAGGAAATAGGCACCGACCGCATCCGCGATCGCGCGGAAGCGCGCCCAGTCGATGACGCGCGAGTAGGCTGAAAAGCCGGCGATGATCATCCTCGGCCGGTGCTCCCGGGCGAGGCGCTCGACCTCGGCGTAGTCGATCTCGCCGGTGGCCGGATCGAGCCCGTACTGCACGGCCTTGAAGATCTTGCCGGAGAAATTGACCTTGGCGCCGTGCGTGAGGTGGCCGCCGTGGTCGAGGCTCATGCCGAGCAGCGTGTCGCCGGGCTGCATGAGCGCGAGGTAGGCCGCGGCGTTGGCCTGCGAGCCCGAATGCGGCTGGACGTTGGCGTAGTCCGCGCCGAACAGCTGCTTCGCGCGGTCGATGGCGAGCTGCTCGGCCACGTCCACGTACTCGCAGCCGCCGTAGTAGCGCTTGCCGGGATACCCCTCGGCGTACTTGTTGGTGAGCACCGACCCCTGGGCCTCGAGCACGCGCGGACTGGCGTAGTTCTCGGAGGCGATCAGCTCGATGTGATCTTCCTGGCGGATGCGCTCGTGCTCGAGCGCGGTCGCGAGTTCGGGGTCGAACCCGGCGATCTTCATGCTGGAGGGGAACATGGACACTCCAAGGTCGGGTGACCCGTAATTGTAGCCGTTCGCAGCCGTCACCTCACGCGGCGCCCGCCGCCCGCCGCTCGGCCCGAGCCGCGATCACGAGCAGCGCGCCGCCCGCCAGGAACAGCACGATGATGGAGAGAATCGACAGCCGCGGATCGCCGGTCGCCGCCGCGACGATGCCCACCAGCGCCGGGCCGACGATCGCCGAGGCCTTGCCCATCATGTTGTAGAAGCCGAAGAACTCCGACGACTTCCCCTCGGGCACGAGGCGCCCGTAGTAGCTGCGGCTCAACGACTGGATGCCGCCCTGCACCAGGCCGATGACGACCGCGAGCACGTAGAAGTCGCGGGCGTCGCGCAGGAAGTACGCGTAGACGGTCGCCCCGAGGTACACCGAAAGGGCGAGGAAGATGCCGCGGCGCGCCCCGATCCGGCTGCCGAGCCAGCCGAAGCCGAGCGCCGCGGGGAAGGCCACGAACTGCGTGAGCAGCAGCGCCTTGATGAGGTCCGCCTGCCCGAAGCCGAGCGACAACCCGTAGTCCACCGCCATCTTGATGATGGTGTTCACGCCGTCGATGTAGAGGATGTACGCGGCGAGGAACCACAGCAGCGGACGGTAGCGCGTGATCTCGCGCAGCGTGCCCGCCAGCTCGCCGAGGCCCGCGCGCACGGCCGTGAGGGCCGGCAGCGACGGCCGCCCGTCGCGCCGCTCGCGCACCCACAGCGCGCAGGGCAGCGCGAACAGCAGCCACCACGCGCCCACGCTCGCGAATGACCAGCGCACGGCCGCGGCCGCGTCGGCGAGCCCGAACCACTGCGGCCGCAGGGTCATGAGCACGTTGATCGCGAACAGCAGGCCGCCGCCGAGATAGCCCATGGCGTAGCCGAAGCCGGAGACGAGGTCGTACTCCTCGGGCTCGGCCACGTGCAGCAGCAGCGAGTCGTTGAACACGATGCCGCCCCAGAAGCCGAGCGAGGCGACGAGGAACAGCCCTGCGGCCAGCCACCACTGCCCCTGCGGCACCAGCGCGAGCGCGACGGTCGCCGCGGAGCCGAGCAGCGTGAACGCCATCAGCAGCCGCAGGCGGGCGCCGCCGCGGTCGGCGATGGCGCCGAGCACCGGCGCGAGCAGCGCGATCAGGAGGCTCGCGAGGCCGCTGGTCATGCCGAGCCGGAACGTGCTCTCGGTGGCCGCGACGCCCGCGTTCCAGTACTGCTTGAAGAACACCGGGAAGAACCCAGCCATCACGGTGGTGGCAAAGGCCGAGTTCGCCCAGTCGTAGAACGCCCAGGCGACCACCGGCCGCCGGGCGAGAACGCTACGCCGCGGCGGCGAGGTG
>Ga0209392_1000258_pt1 | contig 11602 bp, 14 predicted proteins | sample PPLLak3cmMay2015_FD_187252 | JGI IMG/M metagenome (GOLD analysis project Ga0209392, IMG submission 187252) | Freshwater sediment microbial communities from Prairie Pothole Lake near Jamestown, North Dakota, USA - PPLs Lake P7 Core (1) Depth... | ecosystem: Environmental > Aquatic > Freshwater >...
TTGGTAGATATACAGATGCTAATTTTAATAAGAGTACTTTAAAATACACATTTGCAAATGGAAGTTATATTGAGTTCTTTAGTGTTGACCAACCTGACAAATTAAGAGGTGCAAGAAGAAATATATTATACGTAAATGAGTGTAATAATATTGATTTTGATTCTTATTATCAAATGGCAATTAGAACATCAGGTGATATATGGTTAGATTATAATCCAGCATCTACATTTTGGGTAGATAAAGAAATACTAACACAAGACAACGTAGACTTTATTACATTAACTTATTTAGACAATGAAGCATTATCAGATACTATTATAAAAGAAATAGAATCAGCTAAAATAAAAGCATTAACTTCTACATATTGGGCTAATTGGTGGCAAGTATATGGACTTGGACAAACAGGTAGTTTAGAAGGAGTATGTATTACTGATTGGAACGAAATAGATTTACCAACAGAAGCAAGAGTATTATGTTATGGTATGGACTTTGGATATTCTAATGACCCTACTTCATTAGTAGCTATGTATAAATATAATGATTCATATATCTTTGATGAAATAATATATAAGAAAGGTTTATTGAATAGTGAAATATCTAATCTATTAAAAGCAAATGATGTTGAAGATATTATACACGCAGATTGTGCTGAACCAAAATCAATAGCAGAGTTAAATAGTTATGGACATAATGTATTACCAGTAACTAAAGGTAGAGATAGTATCGTATATGGTATTAATTTAATTAATCAAAATAAGATATATGTAACATCAAGAAGTAAGAACTTAATAAACGAATTAAGAAACTATATATGGACTGTAGATAAAACAGGAGTTAAACTAAATAAACCAATTGATGCGTATAACCACGCAATAGATGCTATGAGGTACGCTATAACAAGTCAATTAGAAAACCCAAACAAAGGGAGTTACTTTGTATATTAATTATGACATACGGACAAATGATTGCTACGATACAGTGTTATATACACCACAAGAAAGGAATAGAAGTAGGTATTGAATTACCAACAAATGTAGGGCAAATTAAAAAGATGCAACAAATGTATTTAATTGCTTCAGCTTATTTGAATAGTTAAATATTTGTTAAAAGTATTTTATTTAAAACATAATGATTATATTTGCTTATAATTAAAAACAAAAACAAATGACAGTAGAAGTAGAATATTGCGGTATAACATTTGAAGTTAAAGGAACTCATTACAAACAAGACTTTCAACCTTGGCATCATTACTCACCATCTGATTCAATAGATGATGTAACAATATCAATACAAGGTGTAGATGTTTATGAAATATTAAGCAATAAACAAATAGAAGATATAGTTCAAATAGCATTAGATAAGTTAGGTTAATTTTGGTTAGTTAATATGTTGAAAATCGGTAGTCAGAAATGGCTACCTTTTTTTGTTTAATACAAATAGACTTTTATTTTATTATTAAATAAAAAGTTTATGAAGTTAGAGATTAACATACCTACCGAATTAAAAGAAATAAAATTACTACAATACCAAAAGTTTTTAGAAATAGCTAAAGACAATCCTGAATCAGAATTTCTACAACAGAAAATGGTTCAGCTTTTTTGTGGAATAGATTTAAAAGATGTTGCGCAAATTAAATACACTACCGTAAAAGACATTTCAGAATCACTAGGTGCATTGTTTTCTAAAGAACATAAGTTTATACCACATTTTAAAATGGGTGGCGTAGAGTTCGGATTTATACCTAATCTTGAAGAAATAACATTTGGCGAATATACAGACTTAGATACTTACATTTCTGATTGGACACAAATGAATAAAGCAATGGCTGTTTTATATAGACCAATAATTAAAAAAGGATTTGGCAGTACATACGAAATAGAAAAGTACAATGGTTCAATAACATATAGTGACGTAATGAAACACGCACCTTTAGATGTTGTTCTAGGTGCTGTTGTTTTTTTTTATCATTTAGGCAACGAATTATTGACCGCTACACTGAACTATTTGGAGAACAATCAGGAGGTACAGAATATTCTAAACAAGCACAATTCGGGAAGCGTTGGGGATGGTATTCAAGCATCTATGCTATTAGTCAAGGAAACCTTAGAGAATTTGATGCCACAACAAAACTTTCACTACACCAATGTTTGACATATTTAATATTTGAGAAACAAAAGAACGAAATAGAAATAGAATTAATAAAAGGAAAATAATGCAAGGATATTACAACGTAACAACAGCTTTAAAGAATCAATTACAATTAGATGCATTTGTAAATACTGTTACAATAGGTGACATATTTGAAGTAGATTTAAGTAAACAAACTATATTCCCATTATCACATATAATGGTAAATAATGCAACGTATTTAAACAACGTATGGCAATTTAATTTATCAGTACTATGTATGGATATTGTAGACATATCTAAAGATGAAACTATTGATTTGTTTTTAGGTAATGATAACGAACAAGATGTATTAAATACTCAATTAGCAGTAATTAATAGAGTATTAGAAATGTTGCGTAGAGGTGATATGTATAATGATTATTTTGAACTAACAGGAAGTCCAACTTGTGAACCATTTGTAGATAGATTTGAAAACAAGATAGCTGGCTGGACAGTAACATTTGATGTACAAATAGCAAACACAATGACTATCTGTTAATGATACCTAATAACACATATAAAACATTAGTAGCTTTTAGGGATTATGTAGTTTTAAGAGCTAAAAATAATTTAAGAGGCAAAGATAATACAGGTGCATTAGCAAAGTCTTTAGACAATTCTAAAGTTATAGTAAGTGAGAATAGTTTTCAATTAGATTTTACTATGCAACAATATGGATTGTTTCAAGACAAAGGTGTTAAAGGTAAAACAAGTTCTAATAAAGCTCCTAATAGTCCATATAGATTTGGTTCAGGTTCAGGTAAAAAAGGTGGTTTAACTGAAGGAATAAATAAATGGGTTAGACAAAAAGGATTTCAATTTAGACAAAAAGAAGGTAAAGGAACTAAAGGGCAATTTCTATCTTATAAACAAACTGCGTATTTAATTACAAGGTCAATATATCATAAGGGAATGAAACCAACATTATTTTTTACAAAACCATTTCAAGAAGGTTACGATAAATATATTACAAAAGAATTAGAAGAAGCATTTGGATTAGACATAGAAGAATTATTAAAATTTAGTTTAAAAGATATAAAATAATGAACACAATATTTGTAAGAAGTCCGTTTTTTATAACTGTAAATGAGGCAGGGCAAGTCGGTAGTAAAGTCGAGTTATATATTTGGAATAATCCAGACACTATTCCAGTACTTCCAACCTATACACTATCAAAAAAAATAGCAAGTCCGACACAAACAGCAAACAATTATAATATTTCGGGTTATTGTCGAGAATATATCTCGCATTTATTCCCTGAGTACGATGGCGAAACTCCTAAAAGAGAGGATTACCAAACTTATTGCAATGTAACTGTTAAAACTTATTTCGAAGAGTCAAGAGGTAAATATGAGCCAGTTGGTATTACTGAATACATCGCAGTTGAGGGCTACACAAATTATTTAAACGGTTATAATCAAACAACCGATGCCGATGTTGTAATTATGTTTAATCCTGATATTAAATTAGATTTAATTGAAGGACAGCAAATTTATATAAACGCTTTGTTTAATGTGTCAGAAACTTCTTATACTTGGAGTGATGGTAATACAGATTATGATTTTGACGTATTAGATTATCCTGTTGTAATGAAATTACCTATTGATTACAATCCACTTAATCAAAATTTTAATGAGATTTTGTGGGGTGAAAATAGTACTAAAGTTTATTTAAATAATATATGCGAACCTAAATACACTCCTGTAGTATGTTCATTTATAAATCGTTTTGGTGGATGGTCGTTTATAAACTTCTTTAAAGCACAAGTTAATAGTATAGATATTAAAGGAAGTGATTACAATCATTTTTCTGAAAATATAAACTATGACTTTCACGAAGGGCAAAACAAAACGTTTAATTTAAACGGAACGCAAAAGATAAGATTAAATACTGGATGGGTTGCTCAAAACTATTCAGAATTAGTGCAAGATTTATTATTAAGTGAAACTGTATTATTAGATAACAAACCAGTTAAAGTAATGACTAAGTCAACTAATTTAAAAACTTCATTGCAAGATAAAAACATTAATTACGAAATGGAGTTTGAATACGCTTATACTTTAATCAATAATAATATATAAATGGAAAACCAAGTTGCATTATATATTTATGTAGATGTTCCTGTAAATATAACTGCTGATGTAGTTAATAGTATTGAAACTTCTATTGTTGCTGATGGTGGAACATTTGAAGCAGAAACTTGTTTAGTAGATACATTAAATTCATTAGGTGGATATTTTGGCACTACGAAATTAGCTAAAAGAGTAGAGCTATTTAATGATGAAAAAATTAGTGTTACAAGTTCATTACAAAACGCAAATGACATAGGAAAAGTATTTACGGACTTTAGTCAATCATTTACTATACCTGCAAACGATTATAACAATAGTATTTTCTCACATTGGTATGAATCTGATGTAGATAATGGTTATGACCATAGAGTGCGTTACAATGCTTATATAGAGATAAATACAATACCATTTAGACAGGGTAATGTACAATTAGAAAAAGCAAATAGAAAGAATGGGTTTATAGAAAGTTATTCAGTTACTTTTTATGGCAACTTAACACAATTAAAAGACTTATTTAAAGAAGATAAATTAAATGAATTAGATTATAATTATTTAAACCATCCTTGGACTTCTACAGAAATAATAAATAGAATTGTATCAAGTACATCAGAATCTGTTATGTACCCTTTACTAGGTAATAATAGAAAGTTTGAATATGAAACAGGAAGCGTAAATGAAGATATAACTTTATCAGGTGGAGCTATTGAATGGAATAATTTATTCCCTGCTATTAGATTAAGTGATATATTTAATGGTATTCAGAGTAAATACGGAATATCTTTTACAGGTTCATTTTTAAATTACACACAATGGACTAAATTAAGACTTCTTTTAAAGAATGATAAAGATGTAAATTATTTTACACCACCTACTAAAATTAATTTTAATTCAAAAGCAATTACATTACCGTCGGGAAGTCCTTTGTTATTTGATGATTTTGATTTAACAACTGACACTTTGAATTTTGATTGGGACTTTACAAATGTAGGGGCTTTAGCTAATTCAAATCAATATTACGCTAGAAGAATTATATGCCCTATTGTAATTACGCCTACAGTAACAAATATTCATTATAAATTATTAGTTTATAATGATGGTTCGTTATGGCAAACTTTTGATAATTTAGTTGGCGTTGAAACTGTTTACTTTTTTGATAATTCATATTTTAATGACCCTACAAATTATAAGTTTACTTTTTATATTCAATCGGAATCAGAAATGACTTTTACAAGTTATTTAGATTATGATAAAAGATGGGTTACTTCAAGTATATTTAAAGTAAGAGGTGTAGCTACACAATCAGTAGCACAAACAACAGCAGCAGATAGTAATATACAAGGATTTGTACCTGATATTACAATAGCTGATTTTTTTACAGGTGTAGTTAAGTTATTTAACTTAATGATTCTACCTAAAAGTCCTACTGAATTTGAGTTAGTGCCTTTAGAATTATTTTACCAACAAGGGAGAATAGTTGACTTAACTAAATATATTAAGTCAGATGATTTTGATATTGAAAGACCTAAACTATTCAAAGCTATTAAGTTTGAATATGAAAAATCTAATAGTATTTTAAATGATGCTTTCTATGGTTTATTTAATTTACAATATGGTGATTTAACTTTTACAGATAAAAAATCTAATGAAAGTGCAAACTATGAAATTAAAGTACCATTTGAAGATGTATTATTTGAAAAACAAATAGGTGAAGAAGCACCGTTTTTAACTGCTACATTTATTGATAAAGATTTAAATCCATACACGCCAAAACCTGTATTTCTTTATGAGAATGGTTTATTACCAAATGAACTAACAGATATTCATAAAATAAGAATTACAACTGAAATAGATCAGGATGTTATGGTAAACTATAATAGATTCTCAAATGAAATAGCACCCGTTGCAAGTGATTTAAGTTATTTAATGAGTATGAACTGGGGTGAATATCAATCGCCATTTTATAATACAAACGCTTCGGCTAGTTTATATCAAAGACATTACAAAAATTATATAGAAAACCTTTATAATATTAAGACTAGAATTTATAAAGTAAAAGCTGTACTTTCTGATATTGTTTTAAATACTTTAACATTAAAAGACAGAATTATAATTAGGGATAAAAGATTCATTATAAATTCATTTACAACTGATTTAACAACAGGTGAAACAGACCTAGAATTAATAACTGATTATAGACAAGTTGATAATCTAAATACAATAGGTTATAGATTCTCTACAAGTGATGTTGTAGTTCTAGACAATACAGCTCAAAGTTATGATATAACTATATTCAGAAATGAATTTGATAGTTTTGATGTGTCAGGCGTAAAAACATTTGCATCTTTTACTGATGAATTAGACAATACAGAAGATGTAACATTTACAATTACTATTGCACCAAACGGAACAGGATTAGAAAGGTTACAATTAATAGAAGTAGATTATTATAAGGATGGAGTTTTAACGACAATTAATTTATCAATAACACAACTAGGATGATAGAACATATTTTAAAAATGCTTTCAATAGATGATTTCTATGGTCGAGGCGAGAATATAGATATAGCAAAAGGAAAGAATCAGATACCAACTTCATTTAAACAAGCAATAAATAAAATAAAAAGAGAATGGAAACAAAAGTAGTTAATTTAAAAGTTAAATCCAATATAGATGAAATATCTAGAGAGGTAAGTAGATTAAATACAAATTTTGATAATACTTCTAAAGAAATAAGAGAAATACAAAAATCCACAAAGAACGCTGAAAATGAAGTAAATTCTTTAGCTGGTGGATTTAAAGACGTAGGATTAGAAATAAAAAATATACAAAAATCTACAAAAAATACTGAAGTTGGCGTAACTTCTTTAGCTGGTGGATTTAAAGGTATGGGTTTAGCTATAAAGGCTGTAGGGATTGGATTGGTTTTAGAAGCATTTAATTTATTTAAAGAAGTATTATCTAAAAATCAAAAGGTTGTAGATATATTTAATACTGCAATAGGTGCTTTATCTATTGCTTTTAATGATTTAATAGGTTTCTTATTTGATAAATTGCCTGTAGTTGTTAATTTGTTTAAAGATGTATTTGAAAATCCAACTACATATTTAAAAAAGTTTGGTGATTTAATTAAAGAAAATTTAACTGAAAGATTTAATTCGTTTTTAGATACAATAGGTTATTTAGGTGATGCATTAAAGAAAGTATTTACAGGTGATTTTGCGGGTGCAATGGAATCCGTTAAGAAAGCAGGTAAAGAATCTATTGATGTTCTTATAGGAGTTAATAATACATTTGATAGAGGTAAAAAAGCTATTGGAGAATCTATTGATGGAATTACTAAATATGCAAGTAAAACTATTGATGCAGCAGAAGCTAATGTTAAACTTCAAAAATCAGCTGAAATAGCAGCAGCTAAACAAGCACTATTAGTTGAACAATATGATATTGAAGCAGAGAAATTAAGAAAGATTAGGGACAATACTTTATTATCTGTTAAAGATAGAATAGAAGCTAATGATAAGTTAAAAGAAGTTTTGAAGAATCAAGGCGAAGCAATGACTGAATTAGCTAATTTACAAATTAAAGCAGCGGCAGCTACTTATGGTTTAAACAAAACTACTGAAAACGAAATAGCTTTAATAAATGCTAAAACAAATGCTTTAGGAGTTTTAGCTCAAGTTGAGGGTTTAACAAGTGAACAAGAAAGCAATAGAGTAGGTTTAAAAACAGAACTTAATCAATTAACAGATACAGAAATACAAGGTATCAATCAATTAGTAATTGAACAAGGAAAAGCTAATGAAGCGTTAATTGCTGACGATGAAAAAAGATTAGAATTTCAAAGAATTAATCTAGAAGAAGAAAAAAGAATTGAATTAGAAAGACTCCAAAATAAAATAAATAGTGCTACTTTAGGCACACAAGCTAGATTAGATGCAGAATTAGAATACAAAAATAAAAATCAAGAAATTAATAATGCTTTAAAAGAAAACGATAAAGAATTATTAGATGTTCAGTTAGCTAATTCACAAGCTAGATTAGAAATTGAAAAACTAGAATACGAACATAAAAGAAAAATGTTAGATGCTACTACTGCATTATTAGATACTGCTGCTGGTGCATTAGGTGATAGTACGGTAGCAGGTAAAGCGGCTGCTGTAGCAAGTGCTACTATTAAAACATTATTAGCCTCTGTTGATGCGTTTCAAGGTATGGTAAGTGCTATTCCTGGTCCTGCTGGTGTTGCTGCGGGTATTGCTGCGTCGGGTTTTGCGGTTCTATCAGGATTCAAAACAGTTAAAGGAATTTTAGCGGTTAAAACTCCCAAAGGTAGTGGTGGCGGTGGTGGTGCTACTCCTAGTACTCCATCTGCTATGGGTGGCGCTCCACAATTTAATGTAGTAGGTAATACAGGTGCAAATCAATTAGCGCAATCAATGGCTAATCAAAACGCACAACCTTTACAAGCTTATGTAGTATCAGGTGCAGTTACTTCAGCTCAAAGTTTAGATAGAAATATAATATCAAACGCTTCTATTGGATAAATAAAACAAAAAATATAAAATTTAATTATAAAAATATGAGAATAGTTGAACTAATAATAGAAGAAAATCAAGACTTGGCTGGAGTAGATGCTATTTCAGTTGTTGAATTTCCTGCAATAGAAGAAAACTTTATTGCTTTAAATGAACAATTACAATTAGCTAAAGTAGATGATGAAAAAAGAATTTTAATAGGCGCTGCATTAATACCTAATAAAAATATTTATCGTAGAAATGGAGATGATGAATATTATATTTTCTTTTCAAATGATACAGTTAGAAAAGCTAGTGAGTTATTTTTAATGAATAGCAATCAAAACAATGCTACGTTAGAACACAATAAAAAGTTAAAAGATTTAAGCGTTGTAGAATCTTGGATAGTTGAAGATACTGAAATGGATAAATCTAAAAAGTATGGTTTAAATGCACCCGTAGGTACTTGGATGGTTACAATGAAAGTAAACAATGATACTATTTGGAATGACTTTGTTAAAACAGGAAAAGTTAAAGGCTTTTCGATTGAAGGATATTTTGCTGATAAATTAGAAATGAGTTTAGAATTAGAATTAGAAAAAGAGTTAATAGAAAAAATTAAATCAATAATTAAAAACAATGAGTAAAACTACAAGTCCAAAAGGTGGAAAAAGAGGTTGTCTATGTAAAGACGGAACTTACAAATCAGAATGTTGTAATGGTGAATTATCAGAACAAGGAGTAGGAAGTTTAGTAGGTCAAGAAACTTCAGTTGTAAATAACGTAAACGGTGTAAGAACTATTGTAAGTTCTAACGGCTAATTTATAACAAATATAAATAATAAGTATTAATATAAAAAAATAAATTATGTCTACTGAAAAAATAGTAATGAATGCTTTGTTTGGAAAAACAGAATTAGCGAGTCAAAAAATAGAGTTAGCTTTATTAGATAATTTAAAATCATATACCAATGGTTTAAAAAAATATACTGATGAAGGTACAGGTTTGCAAAAATTAGGTGAAAAACAAAAATCAGAATTATCTATGACTATTTCAGCTATTAGAAAATGGTCAGATTTAGGAAACTCTATGGCTGATGATATGGCTTCTGATTTAGTTGCTTTTGAAAGACAAGCAAAAGAACTTGGTATAGATGCTAAATCAAGCAAAGATTATGTTGACGCAGAAAAAGCATTTAAAACTTATGCCGCATTTGCTCAAGGTATGACAAGAGTAGCAGATAATTTAAAATAAAACTTTAAATAAGTAAATATGAATGTAATTAATGAAATCAAAACTCTTTTGGGTATGGAAGTAAAACTTGCCCAAATGAAGCTTGATAATGGAACGGTGTTAGAAGCTGAAATGTTTGAAGCTGGACAACCTGTTTTTATTATCAATGAAGAAGATAGAATTGCTTTGCCTATCGGAGAGTATATTCTTGAAGATGGAATGATTTTAGTAGTATCTGAAGAAGGTATTATTGCTGAAATTAAAGAAGCCATTGTTGAAGAAGAAGCTCCTGAAGCTGAAGTAGAAGTTGAGGTTGAAGCACAAGCTGAACTTGCAACTCCAAAAAGAATTGTTGAATCAGTTTCAAAAGAAATGTTCTTTGCTGAAATTGAAAAATTAAGAACTGAAATTGCTGAATTAAAATCAGTTAAAGAAGTTGTTAAAGAAGAATTAAGTTCAGATGTAGTTGTTGAATCATTAACACACTCACCTGAAATTACAAACGAAGTTAAATTTAATCAATTTTCAAAATCTCGTGAAATGTCTACTTTAGATAGAGTATTCGCAAAACTTAATAAATAAATAAACTATGGCTACTACTACAAGTATTACTACTACCTATGCTGGTGAATTTGCAGGAAAATACATTTCTGCTGCTTTACTTTCTGCTTCAACTATCGAAAACGGTGGTATTGAAGTTAAACCAAATGTAAAATATAAAGAAGTTATCAAAAAACTTGCTACTGATGCAATTCAAAAAGATGCTACTTGTGATTTTACTGCTACATCTACTGTTACATTAACAGAAGCTATACTTCAACCAGATTCCTTTCAGGTAAATTTGAGCCTTTGCAAGTCCGACTTTCGCAGCGATTGGGAAGCCGTACAGATGGGATATTCTGCATTTGATAATTTACCTCCAGCATTTGCTGATTTTATTTTAGCTCACGTTGTTGCTAAAGTTGCTGAAAAAAATGAAACTAACATTTGGCACGGTGCTACTGCTAACACAGGAGAATTTGACGGATTAGTTGTTAAAGCTACTGCTGATGCAACTGTTATTGATGTTGTTGGTACTACTGTAACTGCTGCTAACGTAATTGCTGAACTTGGAAAAGTTGTTGATGCTATCCCTGCTAAACTTTACGGAAAAGAAGATTTATATATCTACGTTTCTCAAAGTGTTGCTAGAGCTTATGTAAGAGCTTTAGGTGGATTCGGAGCTTCAGGATTAGGAGCTAATGGTACTAATGCAATGGGAACTCAATGGTTCAATAATGGTTCACTTTCTTTTGATGGTGTTAAAATCTTTGTTGCAAACGGAATGACTGCTAACTATATGATGGCTACACAAAAATCTAATTTATATTTTGGTACAGGTTTATTATCTGATCATAATGAAGTTAAATTAATTGATATGGCTGATTTGGACGGTTCACAAAATGTGAGAGTTGTAATGAGATTTACTGCTGGTGTTACTTACGGATTTGGTTCTGAAATTGTACTTTATACTCCTGCATAATTAAAATAGAATACCAAATTAAGGGGAGGTAAAATGCCTTCCCTTTTTTTTAACTTTAAAAAATAAAAACTATGGCTTGTGATATTTCATTA
>Ga0209392_1000263_pt1 | contig 11525 bp, 15 predicted proteins | sample PPLLak3cmMay2015_FD_187252 | JGI IMG/M metagenome (GOLD analysis project Ga0209392, IMG submission 187252) | Freshwater sediment microbial communities from Prairie Pothole Lake near Jamestown, North Dakota, USA - PPLs Lake P7 Core (1) Depth... | ecosystem: Environmental > Aquatic > Freshwater >...
AAGTTTTTAATTCCTTTTTTTGTCTACATGTAAATTATATACTTTGTATCCCCGGATAAAACATTTACCCTCTTTGATACAGTTATTATTGTGTCTTTTCTTCCGCTCAATTTCAATACTAACCAACCAATTTCTGAAATAGTTAAACTAATTCCTGTATTTCTTGTTTTTCTATGAAAATCAGGAGACAATGATACAGCATTACTTAGTAGTTGGGGCATCGAGCGGTATAGGGCATGAATTGGCACTCCAACTTGCCGGGGCTGGTAACCAGGTATCAGCAACATTTCATAATAACGAACCTAATAATGTAGTTCCTAATATCCAGTTTTATCATTTGAATGTGTTGGAGGATAATCTTACTGTAGATTTCTTACCTGATGAATTGGCTGGATTTGTATACTGCCCGGGTAGCATAAACCTCAGGCCCTTTGAAAGAATTAAACCTGCAGATTTTGAATCAGATTACAAGCTGCAGGTAACCGGGGCCATCAAACTCCTTCAGTTAGTTTTACCCCGTTTAAAGAAATCTTCAAATGCTTCTATCGTTTTATTCTCCACACTTGCGGTACAATCCGGCTTGCCCTTTCATACCCAGGTTGCAGCCTCTAAAGGTGCAATCGAAGGTTTAACAAGAGCCTTAGCAGCAGAATATGCTCCTGCTATCAGGGTAAACTGCATTGCTCCATCTCTAACAGATACTCCTTTAGCAGCTATTTTATTAAATACCGAACAGAAAAGAGAAGTTAATGCATTGCGCCATCCCTTAAAAAGAATTGGTAGTACCAAAGACATAGCTAACATGGCTGCATTTTTGCTCTCCGAAAAAGCAAGTTGGATTACCGGACAAATTTTACATGTAGACGGAGGAATGTCTTCCTTGAAAGCATAAATAATTGTTGTTATCCAATAAATAAGTTTCGTAGCTAGTTTTATAAATTATTTAAAGTTAATTGTTTCTCAATATCACAAAGATTAATCATAGCAATGGAGCAAAAAGATATTGACAGGATAATTGAAATGGCATGGGAAGACAGGACTCCATTCGAAGCTATAAAAATTCAATTTGGATTTTCAGAGACTAACGTCATTGCACTAATGCGGCGGGAATTAAAGCGTGGCAGTTTTAATTTGTGGCGAAAGCGGGTGAATAGCGGCGTTAGTCAAAAGCATGCTCAAAAAAGAAATCCTGACAATACCCGTTTTAAATGCAGCCTGCAAAAGGCGATATCGATGAATAAAATAAGCAAGCGGTAATAGTTTACCTTATGCAAAACCATAAACTCATTGAAAAACAAAAAAGAATTTTTACCTCAAAAGATTTGTGTGGTATGCGAAAGGCCTTTTACCTGGCGAAAAAAATGGGAAAAGGTTTGGAACGAAGTAAAATATTGCAGTGATAAATGCAGAATAAACAAAATGTCCAACCATTTAAGTCAGCCTGTTCCCAAAAAATAAAGAGCCTCTCGTTAAGAAAGACTCTTTAGTGACCCCGTCAGGATTCAAACCTGAAACCTTTTGATCCGTAGTCAAATGCTCTATTCAATTGAGCTACGGGGCCGTAGGAAGTAATAAGGGGTGCAAATATAGGGAATAATTGCTAATTCAATATTGCCATCTCACAAACGCTTCCATCGCAGCGTACTTCGGCAACCCGAGTTTGTCGTACAAATCTGAAGTGCCGGCATTACGCTCTTCCGCCCTTTCCCAGAATTCCCTGCTGTCGGTACCCTGGAATACAACGCCATCTTTTTGCGACTGGTGAATAAAAATGCCATTTCGTTTTTGTATCACCTGATCCGGGCTCATAGGTATAGCCATTTCCACTTCCCAAAGATCCCATTCGGCCCAGGCACCGCGGTAAAGCCATAGCCAACATTCCGCAACAGAAGGATCATTTTGGGCCTTTAGTCTTTGCAGTGCTTCCATAACTATATCAAAGCAAACTTTATGTGTTCCATGTGGATCAGCAAAATCTCCCGCTGCAAAAATCTGGTGGGGCTTTATTTTTCTGATAAGATCTATATGAATCTGCACATCTTCTTCAGAAGGCGGATTTTTTTCAATTAAACCTGTTTCATAAAAAGGGAGGTTCATGAAATGTATATTTTCATCACTGATCCCCACGTACCGGCAAGTTGCCCGGGCCTCTGTACGCCTGATCATTCCTTTGATGGAGCGTATCTCTTCTGTATCTTTCTGATACGACTTTTTTGTTTTGATAAATTCGCGTGCATCGTTCCAGATACTATTAGCCCGACTTTTATCAATACTAAAAATTTCATCAAATTCTACGGCAAAATCAATCTGGCGCATTACAAATTCATCACTTACAGCGATGTTTCCGGATGTTTGATAACCAACATGTACATCATGCCCCTGTTCATGTAATCTTATGAAAGTACCACCCATAGAAATAATATCATCATCAGGATGGGGTGAAAAAATGATAACGCGTTTACTTTTGGGTTCTCTTCTTTCCGGATGACGGGGTAATTCTTCTGAAAACTTTCCACCCGGCCAGCCGGTAATACTATCCCGCATGCCATTGAACACTTTCAAATTTATCTCATACGCATTGCCCAGTTTTACAAGGAGATCACTCAAACCATGATTATTATAATCATCATTGGTCAGCATCAGGATAGGTTTGCCACTATCGAGTGCCATATTACAAACGGCTTTACGTATGCTTTTTTCATTCCAGTCAATCTCACCGGTGAGCCAGGGAGATTTATTACGGGTAAGTTCCTGTGCAGCCACTTCATCCATTACAAAGGTGCAATTCTCGTGTTCCTGCAAAATGGATGCAGGTACTACTTCCGAAACATGCCCTTCAACTGCCCTGCGAATAATATGTGCTTTATGCATACCCCATGCCAGTAACACAACACGTTTGGCGCGAAGAATGGTATTGATGCCCGTTGTAATGGCAAGGCGTGGCACCTGCGACATATTTGGAAACTCATACGCATTTGCCAGTCGCGTAGAATTGTCAAGGGCAACCATCCTGGTTACAGAATGTCTGCTTGAACCCGGCTCATTAAAACCTATATGTCCATTTAAACCGATACCGAGTACCTGCAAGTCGATACCGCCTGCATCTTCAATTTTCTTTTCGTAAGATGCTGCATAAGCACGGATATCATCTTTATTGATTGTGCCATCCGGAACATGTGTATTGGCGGGATCAATATCAACCTGGCTGAAAAGGTGTACCTGCATGAAGCGGTTATAACTTTGCAATGCATCAGGCTCTATCGGATAGTATTCATCAAGATTAAAGGTGATGACATTTTTGAAACTCAGCCCTTCATTTTTGTGGAGTTTTACCAATTCCGCATACATCGTCTTTGGTGTAGAGCCGGTTGCTAATCCCAATACGCAATGTTTGCCCTCTTTTTGTTTGTGAATGATCAGGTTTGCAATTTCCCTTGCTACATAGGCAGAAGCTTTTTTATCGTCTTCAAAAATCTGTACAGGGATTTTTTCAAAAGAATCAACCAGGCTCATGGAGTTTATTTTTACAGTTAGTTGGTCGGCTAAATTAAGGAATTCCGGGTGTTTTGCTGATAAGTCTGCATATCGTTGTCGAAAGAAACCTGCACTACAAAAATATAAGGCTCTATTCGTTCACTTTTAGCTCAAAAATATAAGGCCATAGTTTTCCCGTTACCAGCATTCTGCCGGATGCTGAATCCCATGCAATACCATTTAAAACACCACCCATCTGATCTCCGGTAGAACCAGGCCTGGTTAAATAGGAAATATCTGTTTTAGTGTTCTTTGAAAGAAAATCAGTCATATCGATTTTGCCTGTAACATGGCCGCTGGAAGGATTTATCTGAACTATGTAATTATATTGCCAGCGGTTAGCAAAAATATGGCCGTTTATAAATTCAAGTTCATTCAGGTTATTGACCGGACCAGCATTATCCTGTACACTGAGGACCCTTTGTAATTTAAGGTCACCCGGCCTTACAATATAAATTTTATCGCTGCCATCGCTTATATACAGATTCTTGCCATCATTTGTTATGCCCCAGCCTTCGCCATTCCATGAGATCCTGCCAATTGGAGCGAGATCTTTCAGCCGGTAAAGGAATACGACTTTATTGGACCAGGTCAACTGATAAATTGTATCATTTAGAATGGTTATACCTTCTGCGAAATAGGGCGTATCTATAGCTTTTTTAAGGAGAACTTTTCCGCTTTTAAGGTCCACCTTTCTCAGGCTGGAGCGGTTTTGCAATCCGGTACTTTCATACAATTGGCCTTTATACATTTCAAGTCCCTGGGTAAAGGCTGCGGTATCATGCTCATATGCATTCAAAACGGAATAGCTGATGGATTTTGGATCGGCAATATTGGTTGAATTGACTTCTGCTTTGCCTCCATTGTTATTTTCTCCATTGCCACAACGGATCAACATAACCGATAAAGCGAGGATACCTATAATTCTAAACATAGTCTGTAAAATGTACTATAAAAAAGGGGCAAGGTATTTTATTTTCAGTGTTTTAAAAGACTTTCACACAATTTTAAGTGAATATTCCTGCCATAAATGCAAGATTAGGTCACTGTTGGCGTTTTGGTATTAGTTTTGACTAACCAATATAAATGAAGGCCATGATGAGATTATTTACACTTTGTTTTATACTGTCTGTTTTATCTCTGCAACCCGTTTCTGCCCAGCTCCTGAAAAAAATAACGGGGGGCAGTAAAACTTCTGATTCATCCACAGCAAGCAATCCAAAAAAGTCGATAAAAGATATGATAGCCGGTGCTAAATCAGGTGGATTGACAACCGATGAAATTGCTGCTGGTTTAAAGGAAGCTTTATCCGTAGGTGCTGAACAGAGTGGTAAAAAACTATCTTCGCTGGATGGTTATTTTGGCAATGCTGCTATTAAAGTGCTGATGCCGGAGGAAGCTAAGAAAGTTGAACAAAAACTTCGAAGCCTTGGCATGGGAAAACAAGTGGACCAGGCTATCTTATCCATGAACCGGGCCGCGGAAGATGCTGCAAAATCAGCAGCGCCTATATTTATTAATGCCATCAAACAAATGACCATCCAGGACGCTATGGGAATTTTGAAAGGCGGTGATTTGGCAGCAACCAATTACCTGAAAAATAAAACCACCGTTTCCCTCACTGAATCATTCAGGCCGGTGATTGAACAATCCCTTAAAAAAGTGGATGCCACCAAATACTGGAACACCGTTTTTACAACCTATAATCAGTTCAGTAAAGAAAAGGTAAATACCGATTTATCAGCTTATGTTACAGAAAAAGCCCTTTCCGGAATCTTCTTCCAGGTAGGAGAGGAGGAGAAGAAGATCAGGAAAGATCCAATGGCGAGAACGAGTGATATTTTGAAGAAGGTATTTGCTAATCAGTAGGCGGTTGACAGTTGACAGTTGACAGTGAGTTTCATTCAAACTTTGAAGATATTAAAAAGAGTTAAGCCAAATTCAACTTTTCTTGAATTTGGCTTAACTCTTTTTATGCATATTGTATTGGCTGTATTGCCTTTAGTCAACCGTCAACTGTCAACTGTCAACTGTTTACTGGCTACTCTTTAAATATCGATCGCTTCCCCATAAGCCACTGCCACGGCCTCTTTCAGCGCTTCACTCATAGTGGGGTGCGGGTGAATGGCGTTCAGGATCTCGTGATTGGTTGTTTCCAGTTTACGTGCTGTTACTACTTCCGCAATCATTTCCGTAACACCGGCGCCGATCATGTGAGCCCCGAGGAATTCGCCGTATTTGGCATCGAAGATCACTTTTACAAAGCCATCCGTATTTCCGGAAGCACTGGCTTTACCACTGGCCATGAAGGGAAATTTACCTACTTTGATTTCATAACCTGCATCCTTAGCTGCTTTTTCCGTATAACCCACTGAAGCAATTTCAGGTGAACAATAGGTACATCCGGGAACATTATTATAGTCGATCGCTTCCGGCTGGTGTGCATACTTTTTCTCAAGATAACCTATACTCTCGGCAACAGTGATTCCTTCCTTACTGGCTACATGCGCAAGCGCCTGGCCTGGAGAACAATCACCTAATGCGTAAATGCCAGGTACATTGGTTTGTCCTGTTTTATCTACAATTATTTTTCCTTTATCAGTTTTAATTCCGGTTTCTTCCAGGCCGATATTTTCAATATTGGCCGCAATGCCAACTGCACTGAGGAGGATATCTGCTTCCAGTACAATTTCGCCTGTAGCACTTTTTACTTTGGCTTTAACGCCAGAACCACTGGTGTCAACAGAAGTTACTTCACTGCTGGTCATGATGGTAATGCCCTTTCTTTTGAATTGCTTTTCCAGTTCTTTGCTGATGTCTTCATCTTCTACCGGCACTATTCTGGGCAGGAATTCTACAATGGTTACTTTAGTACCCATGGTGTTATAGAAATCTGCAAATTCCACTCCAATTGCACCACTGCCAACAACGATCATACTTTTAGGCTGTTCCGGCAGTACCATTGCTTCGCGGTAACCAATGATCTTTTTACCATCAACAGGCATGGCGGGTAACTGACGACTACGCGCACCTGTAGCGATAATGATGTATTTACCCTCAACTATTTGTTTGCTTCCGTCTGCAGCAGTTACTTCTACTTTTCCTTTTCCGGCAAGTTTACCATAACCCATCACAACATCAATCTTATTCTTCTTCATCAAAAACTGAACACCCTTGCTCATTTTATCCGCCACCCCACGGCTCCGCTTTACAACGGCTCCAAAATCGTGTTGGATATTCGTTCCGGTGATTCCGTAATCGGAACTGTGTTTCATATATTCGTACACCTGGGCACTTTTCAATAGGGCCTTTGTGGGGATGCAACCCCAATTCAAACAAACGCCACCCAGGCTTTCTTTTTCAATAATCGCAACCTTAAAGCCCAGTTGAGAAGCACGTATAGCTGCCGGATAACCACCAGGACCGCTACCCAAAACAATAACGTCGTATGCCATATGAATGAGGAATTATTAAATGAGAGGCAAAAATACTGGCAAATGGGGAAACGGCAAAAATAGTCGCCAGTAGCCAGTAGCCAGTTGACAGTTGACGGTTGACGGTTGACAGCTTGGTGCAAAATTCTTATGGACTAAAAATAAAGCAGCCAAATACATCTTGTTGATGAATTTGGCTGCTTTATTTTAGGGAACTAATAACTTAAACCGGTTAACTATTAATCCAGGCTGTCAACTGTCAACTGTCAACCGTCAACTACGCTCAGGTTTTGCTTTTGATGATCGTACTTAACTGCGCCGCGCTCATAGCTCCGCTTTGTCGCCATAATTGCTGCCCTTTTTTAAACAGAATCAATGTTGGCACACCACGAACGCCATAATGTGATGCCGCATCCGGATTTTTATCAACATCCACTTTAAGTATCCTGAGATTTTCACCTTGCTGGTCTGCCAATTTTTTAAGTTCGGGGGCCATCATTTTACAGGGGCCACACCATTCCGCAAAAAAGTCCACCAAAACCGGCGTTTCATCATTAAGTATTTCCTGGAAACTTGCCATTGTAAAGGGTTATGGCCGGATTTGGCCGGCCGGTTATTTATTTAGCGGTTTGTTTGACCGAACAGGTACTGACACCGAAAATAGCATATAAAGGACAAAAACTGATTAGGCTGGTAGCCACAAAAACGCCTGCCAGGATCAATAAAACGAGGCCCAAAGTACCTGAAATAACATTAGTGAGGTAGAGTGTGGCAATGATAGCTGCAATAATTACCCTTACGAGTCTGTCGGCGCTGCTCATGTTCTTTTTCATAATTGATTTTTTTAGTTTTTTAGCATTTGAATGATTGTAGCAATCGCAACTGCTATCAAAAGGCAGCTGAGGCAAACCATTGCAAAACGAATAATGTTTGATTTCTTCACTTTAACCAGTTTGCAGATACAAAGTTAGCAGCGTGTTTTGAAGAAACAGGTGACCATGGTCACCACATGGACCTTTTTCAGGAAATAATTTCAATCCCCTTTTCTGTTTGCCTGACTTTGTTTTCCTTTTCCAGTTTTCTGATTGTTCGGGTAATTACTTCCCTTGAAGTACCCAGGTCTTGGGCAATTTGACGGTGTTTAACCTGTACAAGGGTATTTGATTTTAGCTTACTAAGGTCTTGCAGGTAATCGTATATGCGCTGGTCGAGCCGATTGAACAATAACTGATGGATCGTTTCAATAAGTTCTGCATATCGTTGATCATACTGCTGATAGAAAAGGCTGTTAAGTTTGGGATATGTTCTAAGCCATTGAATAATTTTTTCAGCAGGAATAAGCAGCAAATGTGAGGGATCTTCGGTTACAGCAAAAATTTTACTTGGATCATTATTGAGTATGGCGGAAAAAGACATGATACAACTTTCACTTGGGCGGATATAATAGAGCAGGAGTTCCCTGTTTTCAGCCTGTGTAAAAACTTTTACCAGTCCTTTCATTACTATGGGTATGACCTTTACATATTGGCCTTCGCGAAGTATTTGTATACCGGCGTCCAGTTCAATCCATTCCCCCTCTTCTGCAATTTCTTTCAGGAGTCCATCTTCAAGAAATGGAATGTGTTTGCGGATTATGTCTATGTCTGCGGGCATTTATCCTGCTAAATTACATAACAGGATGTATCCGGAATCCCATTGTCAACTTTTATTTAATTAACTGAATGTTGCCTTTGAAAAACATATCTTTTTTAAGTACAAAATCATTGTACTGGCAAAAAAAGACATAGGTGCCAACCGGCTGCGGCTTACCCATCCATTTACCATCCCATATATCTTTTGGATTTTTAGTTTCGAAGATGATTTCGCCAAACCGATTGGAAATTACCAGCCTGAATTTTTCCACCGGACAAAATGACGTTGCCCTGAAAACATCATTCAACCCATCTCCATTTGGCGTAAATGCAGAGGGAAAATGAACACATTTGGTATCGCAGTCAACGGCTATGACTGTATCCACTTTGGACCCACATAGATTGTCGCCCCGGAGTATGTAAGTACCTGGCTGTGTAGCGTCGTAAACAGGTCCTGCTGTGCCATTTGTCCAACGATAGTAGGTATATTTTTCTGCTACCACCTGTAAACTGATACCCGATGCTCCACATGGAATGAGTATATTATCTCCCAACTGAAAGCCTGGTTTGTCAATTACTTCTACCAGCAAAGCAGCCCTGGGGCTTTCGCAGCCCATAAGGGTCTGGGAAACATAATAAGTTTTCTCGCCCAATTGATTTGTTTTTGGAATGGGAGCAGTGGCACTGGGATTGCCGCCAACAGGAAGGGTATCATACCAGGTTAGGTTAGATCCCCTGGCAAATAAGGCAGGGGCCCGGGTATTCAGGCAAACAACAGTTGTGTCAGTTACTGGCTCAAGAATGATCGAATTGAATAAAATATACACGGTATCAGACCTGGAACACTTGCCATCATCTAAGTCAACCCAATATTTGCCGGAAATAGAAATATTGATGGAAGTATCCGTTTCGCCGGTTGACCAAAGAAAATTCGTTCCTGGATATTGGATTATACTGAGGCGGAAGCTGGTATCTTTGCAAATCACCATTGTATCCAGCGGAAAAAGTTGGTTGGGCAGGGTGCAAATGGATTGACTATAGCCGGAATTGAACACAGGCAGGCACCATAAAGAGAATATTAATAGTTTGGTTCTCATAGCGATAGGATATTTTCAAACAATTACGGCATCCTGACGGTGCAAGAATTAGTCCAAAAAAGGTTTTTTCAGATCCCTAAAAAAGTAAAAACGCTGAATTGATAAATACATTTTGGTATTTTGATAAATTTTCCGACCTTTGCACTCCCTAAAAAATCAGATAATGGCTAGAGTATGTCAGGTTACGGGCAAGAAGCCAATTGGCGGTAATAAAGTGTCGCATTCGAATATTAAAACTAAGCGCAGGTTTCTGCCTAATTTGCAAACCAAGCGTTTTTTCCTGGCTGAGGAAGACAAATGGATTACCCTGAAGCTTTCTTCAGAAGCAATTCGTACGATCAATAAAAATGGTCTGTATACAGTTGTGAAAGAATTAAGGGCTGCTGGTGTGCATATTTAATAAATCTTAAAAGCATAGAAAATGGCAAAGAAAGGTTCAAGGGTTCAGGTGATCATGGAGTGTACGGAGCATAAGACTTCCGGACAGCCCGGCACAAGCCGTTACGTGACCACTAAAAATAAGAAGAACACCCCGGAGCGCCTCGAATTGAAGAAGTTCAACCCGATTTTAAAAAAATATACCGTTCACAAGGAAATTAAATAGTCATGGCAAAAGCAGCTAAAACAGCGATAAAGACAAAAGACCAGAAGGCCGCAGCAGATGCAAAAAACTGGACAAAAGTGATCAAGGCCGTGCGTAGCCCTAAATCAGGCGCCTACACTTTTAAGGAAGCGATCATACATAAAGATAAGATCAAAGAGTACCTGGCTCAATAATATGCTGGTTTTCATAACCAATAAGCTGTTCCATTTTCATAATAGGGACAGCTTTTGTTTTTTATAACCATGAAGACAGAATCAATACATATTGCCCAGGCAAATGAAGGACAGGCAGAGTTGGTTGCAGAACTGGCCCGTAAGACCTTTATGGAGACATACGCTGAACCAGCCAACCTGGAAAATTTGAAATTGTATGTTGATTCCCATTTCACGTTGGAACAAATCAGTCTTGAATTTGCCGATCCAAATTTCAGGTTTTTTATTGCCTGGATTGACGGAAAAGCAGTGGGCTTCACTAAAATCCGCAAAGACAGGCAGCCTAAGGGAATTACGATGCTAAAGTCGATGGAAATTCAACGGATATATGTGCTCCAGGAGTTTCAGGGTTTTAGTGTAGGGAAAGAATTGATGAAAATGATAAAAGACCTTGCAAGGGCTGAGGGCGACCAGGTAATATGGTTACAGGTTTGGCAAAAAAACGATAAAGCGATCCAGTTTTACCGAAAAGCCGGTTTCGTAGTTTATGAAACCACCACTTTTGTGTTTGGCAGGGAAATTCACCAGGATTTTCTGTTAAGGTTTGATCTTTATAATTAAATTGAATCATGGGACTTTTTGATAAGCTATTTGGGAAAAAGGAAAAGGAAAGCCTTGATAAAGGGTTGGAAAAAACCAAAGAGAATTTTTTCTCGCGCATGACAAAAGCCATCGCCGGAAAAAGTACAGTTGATGAGGACGTGTTGGACAATCTTGAGGAAGCACTGGTAAGCGCAGATGTAGGGATTGACACCACCCTTAAGATTATCGACCTGATTGAAAAAAGAGTTGAGCGAGATAAATATATCAACACCAGTGATTTAAATAGAATACTTAAAGAAGAAGTAGAATCAATATTAGTAGAATCTCCTGATCAGTCTTACCGCGATTTTAATACGCCTTCCGGAAAGAAGCCATATATAATTTTAGTTGTGGGTGTAAATGGGGTGGGCAAAACTACCACCATTGGAAAACTTGCGTATAATTTTAATCGCGCGGGAAAGTCTGTATTA
>Ga0209392_1000268_pt1 | contig 11430 bp, 9 predicted proteins | sample PPLLak3cmMay2015_FD_187252 | JGI IMG/M metagenome (GOLD analysis project Ga0209392, IMG submission 187252) | Freshwater sediment microbial communities from Prairie Pothole Lake near Jamestown, North Dakota, USA - PPLs Lake P7 Core (1) Depth... | ecosystem: Environmental > Aquatic > Freshwater >...
AAGCGGCATAAATCAAAGTTTAGAAAAGCTTAGCGAAAAAGGGAAGATCAGTTCTGAAGAGAAAGAACAGATCCTTCTGCGGCTTAGGTTTACAGATAATTTATTTGATTGTATTGGCGATTTGATAATTGAAGCCATAGCAGAAAAGCTTGAATATAAAATTGCACTCTTTAATCAGCTTGCTGAAATCAACCACTCGGATACCATTTTTGCAACCAATACATCATCCTTAAGCGTAACAGCAATAGCATCAGGTACCATGCATCCGGGCCGGGTATGCGGTCTTCATTTTTTTAATCCGGCCCCAGTTATGAAACTGGTTGAAGTTATCCGCGCTGAACAAAGTCGGGAAGATGTAATCGAAATAGTTACCAACTTCGCCAGGCAATTAGGCAAAACCCCCGTCTTATGCAAGGATGCACCGGGGTTTATTGTAAACCGTGTTGCCAGGCATTATTACCTGGAACCATTAGCCCTGGTAGAAAAAGGATTTTGCTCCATAGAAACGGCAGACGATCTTTTGGAATCATGTGGATTTAAAATGGGGCCCTTCAAATTAATGGACCTTATTGGCAATGATGTAAATTACGCTGTAACGGAATCATTGTATGATGCATGTGGCCAGCCGGTAAGATTCAGGCCATCTCCCTTACAAAAAGAAAAAGTGGAAAACGGAGAATTGGGAAGGAAGACGGGGGTGGGCTATTATAAATACGATACAGATAAAAAAGAATAAGGAACAAGGAATAAGAAATAAGGAATGAGGAAGTATGGCGTTGTTCGAGGCGTCTTCGCCTCGAACCTGTATTTCTCCAGCCTTTGGCTGGTATGGCGATTGTCGCGGAACGCGACATAATAATAGTGTTAGGCAAATATGCCTAACACAACATATACAATTCCTGCAAAATTAAGCCGGATGGAGAATGATAAAATTTTAGTTACGGGTGGTACGGGTCTTTTGGGCGGTTACCTGCTGCGCGCATTGATACAGCAAAATAAACATGTCACAGCCCTTTACAGGGAACAATTTCCAACGCTTTTAAGGAAGGATGAAATTGAAAAAATAAATTGGTACAAAGGCGATATTCTTGATATTTCCTGCCTGCAGGATATAATGGCACAATGCACACAAGTATATCATTGTGCCGGCATGGTTTCTTTCAACCCAGCAAGAGTTGAGCAGATGATGAAGATTAACGCTGAAGGAACGGCCAATGTGGTTAACATTAGCCTGGAGAGCGGGATAAAAAAATTGGTTCATGTAAGTTCCGTAGCGGCATTGGGCAAAAAAAGAAATAAGTCAACGATAAATGAACAGGTAAAATGGGATGAGGATGTTACTCTCACGGCTTATGGAAACAGTAAATACCAGGCCGAGATGGAAGTATGGCGCGGCATAAGTGAAGGCCTGGATGCCGTGATCGTAAATCCATCGATTATTTTAGGCGTTGGCGACTGGCATAAAGGATCTGCTGCCATGTTTAAAAATGCATACAAGGAATTTTCCTGGTATACAGAAGGAACCAGTGGATATGTAGATGCCATGGATGTTGCAAAAATCATGATTAGCTTAATGGACAGCGAAATCTCTGCAGAAAGATTTATCATCTCCGCCGAAAACCGATCTTTTAAAGATATTTTCACGCAAATGGCACTCGCCTTCGGGAAAAAACCACCACATAAAAAGGCAACTCCTTTTTTAAGTGGCATCGTATGGAGACTGGAAAAAATAAAATCCCTGTTTTCATCTGCAGACCCGCTCCTTACCCGCGAAACTGCAGAAACTGCCCAAATGTTTGTTGCTTTTGATAATAGCAAGATTCTGAATAGCTTACCGTCATTTAAATTCCGGCCGATCGATGAAACCATCGCAGATTACAGCCGTGAATATTTGGTTAAAATGACACAGGCACCACAATAATCTGTCTTGGAAAGGGTTATTGCCATAATACCCATATTATGAGTAAAGTTCTTATCCTGATCTCCGGCATCCTTTTTTGGCTGAACGTTCAAAGCCAGCCTTTTATAGCATCCGGAAAAGTTATTGATAAACAATCCGGACAAGCATTGACAGGTGCTTCTGTTTTTTGCCAGAATACTACGCTGGGTACCACCACCAACAGTGCGGGTGAATTTTCCCTGAACCTCGCATCCGGCGGATATGATCTTGTAGTTTCTTTTAGTGGCTATGAAACCTTTAGTGTAAGGATCAATAACAACACAGAAAATATCCGCAACTTAAATATCGAACTCAAACAAAAAGATAAAAGCCTGGAGGAGGTATCCGTTACCGTTACTAATGAAGTGAAGGACGGCTGGGAGAAATATGGGGGATTTTTTCGGGAGCAATTCCTGGGTATGACCAGTAACAGCAGCCAGTGTAATATCGAAAATCCTGAAACGCTGCGTTTTTTTTACAGTAAGAAAAAGAACCGACTGAAGGTGACTGCCCGGGAAGACCTGCGGGTATCCAATAAAGCATTGGGTTATTCAATCAGGTACCAGCTTGATTCCTTTGTGCACGAATACGCTTCAGGAAATACCCAATACACGGGGTTTCCATTTTTTGAGGAGATGACCGGAAGCACTGAGGAACAGGAGAACTGGAATTCGAACCGGGAGAAAGCTTATTATGGTTCACTGCTGCATTTTATGCGTTGTTATTACGACAGCACCATTGGCGAAAATGGATATAAGCTTGAAAAAGTAGATGCCGGCAGTAACAAAAGCAAACTCATCAATAATCCATATGATTCAGCCTACTTCCAGGTAACTGCCAGCAGGGATGTTGACCTTAATTTCAGCAGCAAGCTGAGGGTGATTTATATGCTGGAACAACCGGAAAAAAATTACCTGCTGCTTAATAAATTATCTCCCAATACGACTATCCAGATTTCCTTATTGGATTTTTCCGAGATCATTACCATTGAAGAAAATGGTTATTTCTATGATCAGAAAGATTTGCTGGCATTGGGATATTGGAGTTGGGAGAAGCTGGCGGATTTTTTGCCATATAATTATGAAGTAGTGGAAGAGAGTCGATAGTCGGGAGTCGGGAGTCGGGAGTCAACAGCCTAATAAAAGTTGATAGTTGATAGTTGTTGGTTGTTAGTAGCAGCCAATACAGCTGCGACATTTTATGTATTTGTCTTTACTAACAACTACCTACCATCAACTAACAACTGTATTTCCTGCCTTTGCTAACAACCAACAACCATCAACTAACAACTACTTTCCTTCTTCCAGCTTCCTCACCCGATCCCAGAGATCAGCAATTCGTTTGATCCAAACAAGTTCTCTTTTTTTATTACCGGCTTCTTCAGCGGGATATCCGAAATAAATTTTCCCGCCTGCGAGGCTGGAAGGAATACCACTTTGTGCCAGTACAACAGCATCTTTTCCTATAGTAAGCGTTTTACTAACTCCCACCTGACCCCATAGCACTACACCGTCTTCAATATTAACCGCGCCGGCTATGCCAACCTGCGCTGCCAACAGGCAATTTTTACCAATGACCGTATCATGCCCTATATGAACCATATTATCCATCTTGGTTCCACTGCCTATAAAAGTATCATTTGTAACGCCCCGATCGATAGTACACCCGGCGCCTATTTCCACATCATCATCAATAACCACCCTGCCGCAACTTTCCATCCGGCGATACCATACCGGTCGGTTTTTTTTGGTATTATAATAAAACGCATCCGAGCCAATGACCGTACCCGCCTGGATAACTACACGATTACCTATTACGCAATGGTCCATGATAGTAACGTTAGGATGAATTACACAATCGTCTCCAATGCTTACATGATGCCCGATGAATGCGCCGGGATAAATATAGCTGCCCTCACCAATTACAGCATGTGGGTTTTGCTCGCCCGTTGCTGCTTCAAATGGCCGGAAATGTTTTACAATTTTAAGGTAGGCTTCAAATGGCTCTTCCACCAGCAACAAAGCTTTATCTTCCGGAAATGCTGCCTCCTCGTTGATGATAATAAATGAAGCGTCGGAGTCAATACACTTACGGTAATATTTGGGATGATCCACAAATGCAAGATCACCGGTTTCCACTTTATGTATTTCATTTATACCCATTGCAAGGCCGGACTTATTACCAATTAGTTTGGCACCTATCAGATCTGCAATCCAGCTAAGGGGAACCGGTGAAGGAAATTTCATGGTGCAAATTTATTTGCAGCAAAGGTAAAGGGTTACCCTCATTTTTTATTCCAGGCATCACTTGATAAGAAGTTAATCCACAGTCTTGCAAAAAATGTTAATAAAAAAATCAAAATAATTTTTTACTTAGCGAAAATTATTTTTAATATTGTGGAAGGAAATTTCAATTTCCTGTACTTACTAACCCATTCATATAACAAAGCTCAGTGAAAACTGAGCTTTATTATTTTACAGGCTTCCGCTTTTTCTCCAACACTTTCAGCCCGGGAATTAACTTACTTTGCAACAAATTAAGGATATGCTAAAATCTATGACAGGTTACGGAAGGGCGGAGCAAATGGTGAAAGAAAAAACTTTCCTCGTAGAAATCAGATCGCTCAACGGAAAACAGTTTGAAGTATTGCTCAAACTACCACAACTGCTGAAACCGTATGAATTTGAGATTCGAAATATGCTATCAGAAAAGCTTATCCGGGGCAGCATTGAGTGTATCATTACTATAAAGCAAAATGGTGCGGCCCGGCCCGTGAGCATTAATACAGAACTGGCAAAAGCATATTTCCAGCCATTGAAGGAATTGTGTGATTCACTTGGCCTTGATCCTTCTCATATCCTCAGCTCCCTGCTCAAATTACCTGAAGTGGTAAGCCCCTCTACAGATATGTTCAGCGTATCTGAATGGGAAGACTTTAAACAGGTTTTAGATGCAGCACTCATCGAAATTGATAAACATCGGCTCGATGAAGGCGCGGCGCTTGAAAAAGAACTGGCACTCAGAATCCGGAATATCGAAGAACAGCATGAGGAAGTGATCAAACTGGACCCCCTCAGAAAACAAAAGATCCGTGATAATATTACCAAGCTGCTGGAAGAGAATGTTGGCGCCGAGAAAACTGATCATAATCGCATGGAGCAGGAACTGATTTACTATATCGAAAAGATCGATATAACAGAAGAACAGGTGCGGTTGAAAAACCACTGTGCTTATTTCATGACCCTGCTCAATGATAATGATACGGCAAAAGGGAAAAAACTCTCTTTTGTAATGCAGGAAATTGGAAGGGAGATCAATACCACCGGATCCAAAGCTTATGATGCGGGCATTCAAAAATGGGTGGTGATGATGAAAGATGAACTGGAGAAGATGAAAGAGCAGGTTTTGAATGTACTGTAGGAAAGAGTTGTTAGTTGGCAGTTGTTAGTTGTTAGTAACAGCCGGAGGAGTTGTTAGTTGGCAGTTGTTAGATGTTTGTAACAGCCAATACAGCTGGTGGGTTTTATGTATTTTGTCTTTTCTATCAACTAACAACCAACAACTAACAACTGTATTTCCGCCAACTAACAACTGTTTTTAAACGTATTTTTGTATAAAATCAATCGTTTTGAAAAAATTCGTTTTAATCTCTTTTTTCCTGATTGCCGGCTTTTATGCCTGCGAAACCATTAACCTTTTCGAAAAAAATGTTCAGGTGCCTGGTAAGGCATGGGATAGTTCCTTTAAGCCGGAAATCAGTTTTGACATAACCGATACAACCTCATTCTATAATATTTTCTTCGTGATCCGGCATACAGATGCTTATGGGTTTAATAATATCTGGGTAAACGCTACCAGTATAGCGCCTGGCGATTCTGCCAGCAATACGGAAAGATTCGATTTCTTACTCGCTTCACAAGACCGCTGGACCGGCAGTGCCATGGATGATATTTATGAACACCGCATTCTTTTATATAAACAACCGGTGAAGTTCAGGAAGTCGGGTGTTTATAAAGTGAAGTTCGAACAGGTTATGAGGGAAAATCCACTTAAACATGTAATGAATATTGGACTTAGGGTTGAAAAAGTAAAATCCTGATGCACCCGTTTTCCAAAAAAAAGCGACTTGCCATTATCACCATTGCTTATTGGTTTTTACTAAGCTACCTCATTGCAGCGCTCGCCTGGTGGTTCATTGAACTCTGGCAACAGAACAGTGAAATGTACCTTTTTAAAAAAGAATTACTTCAGCAAAACGACCCATCCTATCCGCTCATGATCCAAAAGATCACAGCGGAAAGGGATCTTAATAATGCACAGTATATCGGGGAAGGCCTGACTTTTCTGCTGCTCACCTTATCAGGTGCTATTTTTGTTTACAGGGCAACACGCCGGCAGATCAGGCTCAACAACCAGCAGCAGAATTTTATGATGGCCCTTACGCATGAGCTAAAAACGCCCATTGCAATAACCAAACTCAATCTTGAAACACTTAACCGGCATGCTCTTGATGCGGAAAAGCAAAAAAAGGTCATAGACAGTACCCTGCAGGAAACCAACAGGCTTAACGACCTCTGCAATAATATTTTACTCAGCTCGCAACTCGATGCAGGTGGTTTCAGGCTAAATAAAGAGCATTCAAACCTGAGCAATCTTATTATTGAAATAACAGATGATTTTCGTCAACGATTTCCAAAACGAAAGATCAGCCGTGATATTGAAGAGAATTTATTTTACGAGGCCGATCATCTTTTACTCCAATTAGCGCTTAACAACCTTTTGGAGAATGCATTGAAGTATTCACCGCCAGAAAAAAATATCCATGTTGCGCTTAGAGCTGATGATAAAAATCTACACATTTCCTTTAGCGATGAAGGCAATGGAATTCCCGATAGTGAAAAAAAGAAGATCTTCGGTAAATTTTACCGCATAGGTGACGAAAATACCCGCAAGGCTAAAGGTACCGGTCTGGGGCTTTACCTTACCCAAAAAATTGTGGAAGATCATGAGGGAACTGTTTTTGTTACTGATAATATTCCTACCGGCAGTAATTTTGTGATCCTCTTCCCCAAAAAAAATGACAAAAAATGACAAAAGCAGCTTCAATATTAATAGTAGAAGATGAGGAAAACCTGCAGGATGCACTCAAACTTAATCTCGAAATGGAAGGCTATGAGATCAGTACTGCATCAGACGGAGCAGAAGCACTGAAAAAAGTGCATGATGAATATTTCGATCTCATCATCCTGGACATTATGCTGCCGGAGATAGACGGGATAAGCGTTTGTGAAACTATCAGGCTGAAAGATACGCAGGTTGCGATCCTTATGTTAAGTGCCAGGTCAAGCAGTGCCGACCGTGTACTCGGTCTCAAAAAAGGTGCGGACGACTACCTCACCAAGCCCTTTAATCTCGAAGAGTTGTTATTACGTATTCAAAAACTTATCAGGAAAAACCAGAAACTGCAGGATAAATCTGCCGTTGATGATATTTATAGCTTCGGCGGAAATACGATTGACTTTAACGCACAGGAAGCGCAAAATGTAAAGGGAGAAATGATATCGCTGAGCCTTAAGGAATCGATGCTGCTGAAACTGCTAATTGCCAACAAAAATGAAGTTGTATCGAGGGAAAAGATCCTGCAATCCGTATGGGGTTACCAGGTTTTCCCAACCACCCGTACGATTGATAATTTTATCCTCAATTTCAGAAAATACTTTGAAGCAGACAGTCGCGAGCCACAGTACTTTCATTCTGTAAGAGGCGTAGGATATAAATTCAGCGACTGATTTTACTCTTCCCGGTCTGACCGTCTCGGGTCTGACCGACGCTCAACAATACCGGTCTGACCGTCTCGGGTCTGACCGATTGTATTTTGTATCTATACTTACTACATGACTCGTTGAAAAACAGCCATCGGTCAGACCCGAGACGGTCAGACCGGTCACACTGGGGACTGAAGCCTTTCAAGGATATTTTGGGCCCTTTCATAATCCATCAATGCCTTTTCGTCCCCGATCAGTGGTGAGAACTGCGCCACCTGGCAGTCCTGTAACAGGGAAACCGTTTGTTTTGCAAGGTCTTCAGAAACATATTTACGAACCAGGCCGGCATATATTTTATCAAAAGAATCACCGCGACTGATATCATAGCGCTCCGAAATAACGGAAACGATCACCTGCTCAATTTCCCTGTAGGCTTCTGATAATTTACTTAAATGAATATGTTCCCTGGCTTTATCCAGGTTATACATATGTGGGAAGAGGCTTAATTGCTGCGCCTGGTGTTCGTTTGATACTTCTGCTGCAGACAAGGCAGCAACCGGGGAATCTTTTTTGAAACTCCTTTTCCGTTTACTCCTGTTGAAAAAAACTAAGCTGGCAATTATGAAAATCAATAATAAGGATAACAGGATAATATACCAGGAAAACTCCTTTCTCTCTGCCGGAGCGGAAACGGGATCAGTTGTCCTGGCCTTTCCGGCTTTAGTTTTTCCCAGCGATGCGGCAATAACCAGCAAAGGAATAGAGTCGGTTTTCGATTCAATATATTTTCCGGAAGCTGGATCAAAAACCACCAGGTTCACAGAAGGAATAAAAAACCGGCCAGCTGTTGTTGGCGAAAATGGAATAGTAAATATTTTTTTGCCTGTTATGGGAGAAACCAATTTATTCAGATCTTCTTTGCTTTCCGGTTCAAAAATTTCAATACCCGCAGGCCAGTTAATCTCCGGTATACTGATGACCGGAAGGTTGCCGCTTCCGCTGATAATAAGGTTCAGGTTGGCAACATCACCTACGGATAATTCCGTTGCATCCAGATCAGCCTTGATGCTAAACTGGCCCACTGCACCGTTAAATGCCGGCGGCAGATTAAGTGCGGGCAAGGCTTTTACGGTTATTACTTTGGGCTCACTGGTGAGGGTTACCTGCTCCTTAACCCATGCAGCAGGACCAATCCCTTCTTCGCCAAAAGCGCTGAGAATATCATTGAGGGTATTTTGATTGCGTGCAAAAGAGCCTTTTATAAAACTAACGGTATTGTCTACCTGAATAGATTCCAGTTCATACTTTCCTTCCTGCAGAGGGAAAAGCTGCACTTTCCGGAGCAGGTATACATTATACTCCTTTCCGTTGAATGTTTCATATTGTGCCTGTTCTGATTCCGGGTCGGCCATATCAAAAACGCTGAAACCGCTGAAAGAAGGCCTGCGTATAACTTTTGATTCTGAATTCAGCCGGGTATATAATTTATAGGTGGCAACAATGGGTTCCCCAACATATACATTTGTCTTGTTGATTTCCAGCCTCAGAAATAAATTATTTTTTATTTTCTGATTGATATTTTCACCGGTTTTAAGGATCATATCATTCAGTGGCTGGTTACCCGGCTGTTTGTCGATCTGTAAATACGCGTTGTTGCCAGGGTCGGTGACTTCTACAGAAACCGGACCGGACCGGAGGCGCTGGCCGTCTGCATTAGCAGAGGCAGGCTGAAATACAAATTTACCTTTCCGAATGGGCTGCAGTACAAAACTGATGGCAACATATTCCTTCATTTCTCCATTGATAAGGGTCCACCCATTTGTATAATCCGGGCCCTGGATAACTTTAAACCCGGGGAAAGAGGGCGGAACAAATTTGGTGATCTTTTTCGCGTGCTCGATAGTGTACTGAAGATGAAGGAAGTCTTCAGTAGATATGCTACTTTCATCAACCTGCACGGAAAGTTTTATCTGCGCAAATGTGGCTGATACACATAACATCAGGATGCTTATGAAAATAAAACCCTTATACATTTTTTGCATACTTACGGTAGGACCCTGTGCGAAGGATTAAATAAATACAAATATAAAAGGTGAAAGGCTATCTACTGTATTTAGTGGAGGATAATGGATAGACGGCAGGCATAATTTATTAAAAAGGGTTAGAAGAATGTCGCTCCTACGGGTGCTACAAGAATGTCGCCCCGCTGGGGCTCAAAGGCAAGAACACTATTAAGCTACAAGATTTCCGCTCCTACGGAGCTCAAAGACAATATCAAAATTTTGCATTATGTATTCAAGCTCCGTAGGAGCGAGATTCTTGTAGCAAATACAGGTGTATTGTATTAAAGCCCCAGCGGGGCGACATTCTTGTATCTAAAATCTACAAATCACCCAATTGAGGTCTGATGAGAATGTCTTCTACACAGGCCTGTGGAGAAAGGCCTGCTGCGGCAACAACCATAGTTGCAATATCATCCGCTTCCAAAATTCTCGCAGGATCTATGTCGAACCCTTCCCATGAACCGGTTAAGGTAGCGCCGGGGTGTACCGCGGTTACTTTGATCCCATGCGGTTTCATTTCTTCGCGCAGGTTTCTGTTGAACCCCAGCATCGCCCATTTGCTGATGCTGTAGGATCCTCCGTTGGGATAGGCCTGCAGCGCTGCCACGGAACAAATATTGAAGATATGACCGCTTTTATTTTTGATCATTCCGGGCACCAGTATACGGGTGAGATGATAAGCGGAATACAGGTTTACTTTCATCATTTTATCGAGTTGCCCTTCCGGTTCCTGGTAAACGGTACCTGGCTCAAAAACGCCCGCATTGTTGATCAGTATATCTACCTTACCAAAAGCCTCCAGCACTTTCTCTCCAAACAGTTTTACTTCCTCCTCCATACCCAGATCAGCATTATGACTCATGATACTGGTATTATACTGTTCCATCAATTCCTGTTGCCAGTGCATTGTTTTATCCATTTGCCTCGAACAAAGGAACAGGTCGGCGCCGGTGCGGGCAAATTGTTCCGCAATGGCCTTGCCGATCCCTTTACTGGCTCCTGTGATTACTACATTCATGCTGTAAATATTAAATCTATAGATCCTTCCGGCAATATTGTATAAAGAATACAAAGCTATAGTAAGTTTGTAAAATAAATACTGAACAGTGAGCATACGCGTATATCAGCATATTTTTTTTGATCTTGACCATACACTTTGGGATTTTGAAACCAACTCAAGGGAAACGCTGGTGGATCTTTATGTCGAACTAGGATTGAAAGACAGGGGAATTAATACACTTGAAGAATTCCATACGGTTTATAATCATTATAACCTGATCTTCTGGGATCGCTTTAGAAAAGGCTTTATTAACCGGGATGAATTGCGCTGGAAACGTATGTGGCGAACACTGGTGGATTTTAAGATCGCGGATGAAAAGCTGGCAAGGGATATGAGCGAACGTTACCTGGAGATCCTGCCTACTAAAAAGAACTTATTTCACGATACAATCGAGATACTGGAATACCTTAAGGCAAAATCCTATCCGCTCCACCTGATAACCAACGGGTTTGAAAAAACACAACATGCCAAAATGAAGAACAGTGGTATTGACCATTATTTTACGCATGTGATTACATCTGAGGCGGCGGGCATCATGAAACCCCATGTGGCCATCTTTGAATATGCTATGGAGAAAGCGGGTGCAAAACCGCATCATTGCAT
>Ga0209392_1000271_pt1 | contig 11402 bp, 8 predicted proteins | sample PPLLak3cmMay2015_FD_187252 | JGI IMG/M metagenome (GOLD analysis project Ga0209392, IMG submission 187252) | Freshwater sediment microbial communities from Prairie Pothole Lake near Jamestown, North Dakota, USA - PPLs Lake P7 Core (1) Depth... | ecosystem: Environmental > Aquatic > Freshwater >...
GGATGTGGTTTCACCGGCGGCCCACAGCGCCTTCAGCACACCTATGGGTCTACTGGAGTTCGTGGTCTTACTACGTGGGTTAGCGGGTGGCAAACCGGTCGGTTTCAAGCTGTGTATCGGCAATCAATCCGAATTCCTCGGGATCTGCAAGGCCATGCTCGAAACCGGCATCAGGCCGGACTTCATCACCATTGACGGCGCGGAAGGCGGCACCGGTGCAGCCCCGGTCGAACTGACCAATTCGGTCGGGACACCATTGCTTGACGGGCTGATATTCGTCAACCGCGCCCTGCAGGGTACGGGTCTTCGGCAGCACACCCGCCTGATCGCCGCCGGCAAGGCCCTGTCCGCATTTCACCTGCTCAGGCTGTTGGCATTGGGGGCCGACACGGTCAACGCGGCACGCGCCATGATGTTCGCCCTTGGATGTTTGCAATCCCGCAATTGCAATACGGACAAGTGCCCCACCGGTATCGCCACCCAGGACCCGGCGCGATACAAGGCGCTGGATGTCGAGTTGAAAGGCCAGCGCGTGGCGAATTACCACAAGGCCATGATCCAAAATCTCCTGGAATTGATGGCCGCCGCCGGGGTGAAAGGACTCGCAGACCTGACACCGGCCCATATCAACCGGCGCATCGGTGGCACCGCTGTCAGGAACTATGCTGAAATGTATCCACCCATCCCGGATGGCTGTCTTTTACAGGCGTCCACGATACCGGCTGATTGGCGCACGGCATGGAACAAGGCCGCTGCCCACCGCTGGTAAGGGTGTTTTATTAGACCGGAACGACAAAAAAACCGGAGCAGACCACTTGTTTAAAAACATCCATGTGTTGCTGTTGCTGATGGTTCTTGCTTTGTCGGCCGTTGGCTGCGGCACTGCCTTGCAGCAGGAACAGGCCCATGCCGATGTTCCTGCCTGTCGCATTATCTACGACGCCGGCAGCAGCATGACCCGTCTGTTTGTTTACCAGCAGACAGCCGCAGGCTGGCTGCCGCATCCGGGTCCCGGCACGGACGCGCTGGCCGACCCCATACGTGGCAAGCGCGGCAAAACCATGGCCGACATTGATAGCGTGATCGACGCTTTGCTCGGGGCGCTGTCCGACCTGCGCAGTGACGGCCCGCTTGAAGAGAATGGAAAACCGCGCTGGCAGGCATTTGACTGGCAGCGGCAATGCAGGGTTGAATCGGCAGCTGTCTATGGCACGGCCGGCATGCGCATGGCGCAACAACAGGATGCCGCAGCCAGCGGTCTGCTGTGGAAAAAGCTCAATGCAAGACTCGCTGCAACACTGGGGATGCCGGTAACCACACGGACGCTGTCGGAATACGAGGAAGGACTGTACGCCTGGCTGGCACTGCGCGAATCACAGCCCGATGCAAATTTTGGCATCGCCGAGATGGGTGGAGCCTCACTCCAGGTGGCCTTCCCCTGCCGTAGTTGCGAGGGCGCCAGGCAGGTCCGGGTGAAGGACCGATTGGTGCCGGTATTCAGCCGTTCATTCCTCGGCTGGGGACAGGATGAGGCCTGGCACAGGTTTGGTCACGTAGCGGAGTGCAAACGTGGCGCCGGTGCGGATGATCAGGGCTGGCAAATTGCTGATTGCGAGTCCGGCGTGGCGGGGTTTGCCGACGTTGCCGCGGAGGTCAGGCGCAACCTGGAGGAAGCCCAAGGCCTGCGCTGGTATCTGACCGCAGCATTCCGTTACATGCGCAACAGCGATATTGAAGATTTTTGCCAAAAGGGGGTCGACAGCGGATTCGAACCGGAATCTTCATGTTTTCGTGCGATCTACCTGCAAAGTGTCATAAAGACCCTTGCCTTGCCGCCTGCCGCTGAAAAAAGTGCTGCGAACTGGACACTGGGCGCCGTGGTCTGCGCGGCTACCCGGTGTCTCGAAACCCGTTGAGAATTGTATCGCTCGTCAGTCCTTGTCGGGTACCTGCACTTCGCCTTGCACGCCATTTGACCGGATCTCGCCACTGCTGTCCCTCTGCACGCGGAAATCACCGCCAATGTCACTGGCGCTGATATCACCGGATGAATCACGTTCAACCACGAAGTCGCCGCTGACCCGCGAAACATCGATATCACCGGAACTGTCGGACACGACCAGCACGCTGCCATTGACGTCCCGCGCATTAATGTCGCCGGAACTGTCGGATTCGATGGTCACGTCATCCTCAGCCCCTTCAATATCAATTTCACCGCTGGAGTCCGAGATCGTAATGGTCCCGCGGGCATGCTCGACTTCGATATCGCCCGAGCTGTCCTCGATCTGCACGTCGGAAATTTTTTTCAGCAGCATATCGCCACTGCTGTCCCTGACATCGAGCGCCAGGCCGTCGGGCACCTCGATGTGCATATCGAGCATCAGGTAAGTCGTGCCAAATGACCAGTTGCCATCCGTGGCGGGCAGGTTTGCGGCAATCCCTGCTTGTTTTCCAGCTGTGGTTTCTACATCCGATTGCTCCAACCACGCTTCCCTGGAAGCACAGACCCTGCCGTGGATAACGGCCACGTTCGTACCCGGCACGCCGACGACATCCAGTTCGCCCGCGGCGGCGGTTATTGACAGCCGCTCACTGTTTGACAGGTCCAGCGTCTTCTCGATTTTCTTTTCGAATTTACACTCGCCGGCAGCAGCATTGCTGCTGAACTGGCAGATCAGCAGGGCGACCGGTACGATGGCCCAGAAACGGAGCGGAAAGGTCAGGGCGGTTGTCTTCATTTTCATTGTCCTCACTGCAGAAAATTCAAAGGTTAGCAGGTTTCAAGAGCAAGATTTGAGCCACTTGAAGGTGCCGGTCCGGATTAACCACAAGGGCCGTGCAGCAGTCGCGTGGTTCCTGTGGGTAAGACGCCGGGATGAGCGGAATGGTTGTTTTTAACACGCAAGTTGCGTGACAGGGAGCGGTGAAGGTGCCACCGGGAAGCAGTTTCCGCCGGTTTCCCGGCGGGTTGCAGAATTTGGCCTGGTCAACAGAATATTGCCAGGTCCCGCGGTAAACAGGTGATATCAACCGGCGAGTGGCCGCAGAACTCGCCGTCAGGACCGAGCGGAAAACCCTGTGGCGATGAGATGCTGATATGCGTGGCCTGACAGGTTGATACTTCCGCGTATTCGACATGCCGTCCGCTATAAATGCTCGGAAACAGCTTCAGTAGCCGGCGCCGGGGCAGGCTTGCAAGGATGGTCACATCCAGTCGGCCGTCATCGAGCAGGGCTGCTGGCGCCATCAGAAAATGCGTACCGGTGTAACGGCTGTTGGAAATTGCGACAAACACGTTGTTGCTTTGCCGGGCCTGGCCGTCGATCTCCATGCGCAACGGATAACTCTTCAGTTTCAATACCTGCCACAAGGTGGCCAGCGTATAGGCCGGTTGGCCGAGAAATTTCAATTTCCGTGCGGCCAGGCTGGCGTCGACCGCGAAACCCATCAGCACGATATTCAAAAAGTAAAAACTCCGATCTGCCGCTGTCACCAGGCCGACGTCGACCTCGCGGGTGCGTCTGCGCTGCAGGATATCGATGGCGCTCATCAGCCCGTCCGCCGGTAAATTCAACTCGCGCGCAAACGCGTTACCCGTGCCGATGGGCAACAGGCCGAGGGGTACGTGCTGTGCCTTCGGGTGCCGGTACAGGCCATTGAGAACCTCAAACACCGTGCCGTCACCGCCCGCCGCAACCACGCCGTCAAAACCCGCAAGCGCAGCGCCTGCGACCAGTTCCGTGCCATGTCCCGGATGCGCGGTGGGCATGAATGACGCGTCAATACCGAGTTCTTTAAAGCGGGCCCTGATGGGCGCAAGTTTATGCGCTGCCCGGCCGTGGGCGGCATTGGGGTTAAAAATAACAAGCAGCTTCAAATGGATAAGTTTCCGGTTTTCAGGTGTTATGGAACCTCTGATTAATTCAGAGGTGCCCGGCCATTCTATTGTACTGATGGTTTGTTTGGTATCCTTGCACGGAACTGCGGAAGGAACCAAAGATCCGGCACGGAAATGGCGACGGAAATGGCGACCGGCAAGACAAGTTTCGTTCGAAAATTGTACCTTGCGTTTGGTGCGATGCTGGTCATCACGCTGGCGTTGGCATGGTACTTCTATGACAGTGTGCAGTGGTTTGAATATGACGTGGAACGCGTCACCATCGCCAACACCTTACTGAACGCCCAGCGTACGCTTGCCGCGCAGACTGCTGAGAAGATCAACCTGATTGAAGAAGCTGTGGCCAACGAGCGGATCGGCGATCTGGCGCGCTGGCACGACAACGACCAGTCCCTGCGAACCGCAATTATCGATATCCGCCAAACGCTTGCCGAAGAACTCGGTTTAAACAAACCCGGCAACGATGCGGGCGGGATGGCGGTTCTCGACGAAATGGAACGCCTGGCCAAGATCATCTTAGCCGCCGGCGAGGTCATCCGCACGTCCCTGGAGGAACAAAGACCCATTGAGGCACGCACCGAGCTGGAAATGTTGCGCAGTTCAGGCACGGCGGAAATATTCGATGAACTGATGGCGGAAACGCTCGCGGCAAGCCGTAACAAGCTGGCAGAAGCCAATACCGAAACGCTAGCCCTGGCGCATTACATTACCGGCGTTTTGCCACTGTTCATGCTGAGCCTCGCCGGCCTGACAGCGATCATCGCCTGGCTTTTTTCGCGCGGTCTCAGCCGTTCCGTCAACGAGTTGCACCAAGGCGCAGAGGCCTTCAGAAACGATGACCTGAACCATCGTATCCCGGAATTGCATGAAAAGGAGTTTGCCCGACTGGGTGCTGCATTCAATGTCATGGCCCGGCAATTGGCCGAACACCGGGCGGCGATGCGCGACTCCAATATCCGTCTCGAGGCCATTGTCGAAGAGCGTACACGCGCTCTGCAAAGCAGTAACGAAAGACTCGCGCGCGTCGATGAAAACAGGCGAAAACTGCTGGCGGATATTTCCCACGAGTTCCGTACGCCGCTGACGGTCATCCGCGGTGAGTCTGAAGTTGCCTTGAGGGGCAAGATAAAGACCACGGAGGAATACCGGGAAACGCTGACGCGCATCATGCAGCAGGCCGACCAGACCACGCGCCTGGTCGATGACCTGTTGTTTATCGCGCGCGCGGACGCAGGCGAACCCCGCCTGAAAATCCGCCCGCTATCGATCGATCAGTTGCTCAGCGCGGTATGCGCTGATTTTGCGGTCAGCGCCGCACAAAAAGGTATAGACGTCAGGCAGGAATTCGGCGGACGGGAAGAATGGGTAGTGGGTGATGCCGGACGCTTGCGCCAGGTTTTCTCCATTCTGATTGACAATGCCCTGCGTTATTCAGCACAAAACGGCACGGTAACAGTCGGTCTTGGCAGCACCGAACAGGAGGTGGTCGTGCAGATCAGGGACTTCGGCATCGGCTTGACGGAAGAGGAGGCCAGGCAGGCGTTTCAGCGTTTCTTCCGCGGCCCCAGGGCGCAGAGCCATGCCCGTGGAACCGGGCTGGGTCTGCCCGTCGCCAAGGCGATCATTGAAGCGCACAAGGGCAGGATCAGTCTCGAGGGTAAACCGGGAGAGGGTGCACTGGCGAGCGTATTTTTACCCGTTGAAAAGAACTTAAGGGCCTGAACATGAGAATACTGATCGTTGAAGACGAAACGCGTATCGCCGATTTTTTACAACGTGGCTTGCGCGCCGAAGGACACTTTCCGGTCGTGGCCAACGACGGCGAGGCGGGCCTGGCGCTCGCGCTTGAAGGAGATTTCGACCTGTTGTTACTCGACATGATGTTGCCGAAGATACACGGCCGCGAGATTTGCCAGCAGTTGCGCATGAAAAAGATCAATACGCCACTGATCATTCTTTCCGCCATGGACAGCCTCGATGATGTCATTGCCGGTCTGCGCATGGGCGCCGATGATTACATGACCAAGCCTTTTTCTTTCGAAGAATTGCTGGCGCGCATCGAAACGGTTATGCGGCGCACCTCGGAAATTGCCAGTGAAGCGCAAGTCCTGAGTACCGGTTCACTGGCATTCGACCGGCAATCGCTGCGCTTTACCGTGTCTGGCAAGGAAGTCAGGATGACAGCGAAGGAACTGGCCATCATTGAACTTTTGATGAGCCACCCGGGCACTTTATTCAGCCGCGAGCGCATCCTCAGTAACGTCTGGGGTCTGAACATGGATCCCCTGACCAATGTCGTGGACGTCTATATCGGCAAATTACGTAAGAAGATCGACACCGGGCATGGCGACTCGTTCATCGAAACGGTTCGCGGACTGGGTTACCGGTTGAATGCATGATTTTTTCGTGGCAGTTTCATTAAAAATTTAGTCAATTTTCATCTCTGTTTCAGTATCTGTTCAAACGCACGGTTTAGCATGGTGCCGAGGTTCAGGACACCCGTTCAGTTCACCCCTTGCTGACTTCCCAGGTGCGCCCGAAACCTTGTTGACCCTACCACCGCCTGAACGTTTGAATCGGTGGCGATGTGGACGCTCAGGCAGGTGGGACGGGTATCGGTTGGCCAGCGGCACTGCCGCGCTGTTCAGAGTAAGGAGACAATTTGCAGCGTGCGGAGCCGGGTAACTGACTGGAGTGAAATTTGTAGCGCCGCTTCGCAGGGATGCCGAAGCGGCTTTTTTTATTCACGGATGTCGTAGCGCAGCAGCTGGGCAGACAATTTTGCATCGGCACTGTAAACCATGTTGCCAAATTCGATGGTCGCCGGGGCGAGGTGAATCTTCGTTGGCAGGGCCTGTATGAGCAGTTCTGTCTGTCCGCGGAAAAACGCTGCATTTTCGCCCGCCATGGCCGCTTCCACCTTGTTGACCGTCAGGCCGATATCACACCTGGCCAGCAGTCGCGGGTTGTCGACAAAGACTGCTGCAAGCGGCGAGGGCCGGGTTTCGATCGTGACGCCGAATCCGGACCAGTGGGCAGTCAGCACACTGGCGGAGGGGTCCAGTTCGCTGAGCAAATTGGCGACTTCCGGCGTGCTCGTGAACCTGCTTTTAAACGGCGCCTTCCAGGCAGAGATGCATTTGGCCAGGGGCAGGGTGTCGCTGACGGGTTTGAAATTCAATTCACCGGCCAGTTGGAGATTTGAATGCAGGCTCAAATCCAGTTGCAGACGCTCCAGGTCACCCTCGATCAGGAAATTGGAAAAATGTGCGCTTAGCCAGCCTGCGGTCTGGGCGCGGGCTTCGGCCTGCGCCAGTGTCGCTCCGATCGGCAGAGCTTGCAAACCCGCCCTGACCCCTTCACAGGCGGATTCATTGGAGCCTGATTCAATCTGACAACTGTCAAACGCGCGCACGTTCAGCAGGTCACATTCGCGTTTGGCATTTTCGGCCTGCGCAATACAGGTGTTGCGCAGTTCTTCGTAGCTCGCATTCTGACGTTCGCGTGACGCCTCGCATAGCGGATCGATGGCCGCGCTGACACAGCGGTTATTGAGCGGGTTGCGGAATTGGCAGGACGAACAATCGCGTGTGTCCCTGAGCCGCTTGCACTGGCTCAGGTTGATCTTGCACAGAGGTGCTGGGGAGCAGTCGCGCTGCGCACAAGTGACAGCATTGCCATCAAAGGCCTGAAGCTCGGCGGAGAACTGCAGTTCGGGCAAGCTGCCGCTGTCGAACCTGGCGTCGAGGTTCAATTCCGCCAGCGCGGCCTGGAGCACCTCCTGCAGGAATGGCCGCCGGACGCCAATCAAGGCGATACCGGGTTTGTCAGCCGCAATGGAAAAACCGCTCGTCCTGCGGTTGAATGCCTCTTTGAATTCGTCGAATGATTGCCTGGCCGTGACTGGGTTGACCCGCGTTATCAGGGTCTCGGCAGCAGCCGTGCGTATGGACTTGGCAGCCAGTATACAGCCTGATTCCTTTTCAACGACCAGCACTTCCCACTGCGAGACCCCGGCGTTTACCGCACGGTTTTCCGACCAGGTTCTCCAGCGCTCACTCGCCCCGACCGGCAGTTCCTCGACCACCTGTGGCAGACCGTCGGCAAACCAGTAATGGATAATGGTCAAAGGCTGCCTTGCGCCCGTGATTTCGGAAAAAAAGTAGCGCGCGTCATCGGCCTGTTGGATGCTCTGGGCAATAGTGACGGGCTCCCGGGACCGGATATTCCTGGCAAACTCGGCCCTGGAGACAGTGACGTCAGCGGGGCAGGTCGACAGGTCCGGGATAAAGGTCAGATCAAGCGCAATGTTGGTGACCGGCGAGTCAATCAGCACGGCGCTGCCGGCAACCATGAATACGCCCCTGAGCGGTTGTGTGCTGCTGGCAGTCGCGCCGGTCAGTTCCGGTAATGTTGCGCCAACCTGGACTTCACCCAGCGGGACGGGGTTTACCGCTATGGCCATCTGGTTGCGCCTGCCCACGGCTTGGGCGATATCTTCGCTCAGGTTCTGCAGTATGGTTTGAGTAAGTTCCGGGGTTGCCTCAATGTAGCTGTGACCGGCAAATACGAAGTCCCTGGTTTTAATTTGGAGTTGACTGAACCGGGGGCGCCACTCAAGACCTTTGCCCCGGTAGAGCAGGTTGATGTCACCGGACAGGTTTGCGGTAACGCTGTTTCCGATTTCATCTTTAACATCAACTATAGCTTCCATGTATATGATTTGATTTATAAATGAAAATTTTATCTTGCGAATATCATAGACCCCGGCAGCAGTGGCCTGGGTCCTTAAGACACTCTCGAACCGGTTTTCCAGCCAGCGGTTGTCCAGCCTGATCAGCGTGTCGATATTTTCCAGTTCCGCCAGCGCAAACAAGGCATTTACAGCGCGCTGGTTTTGCAGCGAGGCCAACTCGGTCGCCGGTTGCACGGTTTGCTGCAGGGCGCAGCCGGCCATGAACTGCAGGCTGGTGGCCATGCACAAGAGGCTGACAATGATTTTACGCATGCTGATTGTTTGTCGTGCTCCCTGTTTCATTAACCCGTCTTCGGGTTAATGGTTTCCCTGCCGCTATATTAAATTATTTTTTGAGTTCCGATCTCCACACAGACAGCCGTCGGTGACGATTTTCGCAAAATACCGCCGGCGGTGTCAGGCCAAAATCGCCGCGGGCCAATCGCAGGGGTACAATACCCGCAGTGCCAGACTGATCCCGGAGCTAGACACCATGCGAATTGAAAACGACGTGAAGCTGGATTTCAGTGACGTTTTGATCCGTCCCAAACGCAGCACCCTGACAAGCCGGAAGAACTTTGACCTGCAGCGCACGTTCACCTTCATGCACAGCGGGCGGACCTGGACCGGGGTGCCGGTCGTGGCTGCTAACATGGATACAACGGGAACATTTGAAATGGCGCGTGTGCTGTCTGCCCACAAGATGATTACGGCCTTGCACAAGCATTATTCCATCGACGATTTGACAGCGTTTTTTGCAGACTTTGACGATCCGGATTTCGTCGCCTATTCACTCGGAATCCGGGATGTGGATTTCGACAAGCTCGCGACCGTGCTCAAAGCGGGGCTGGGTGATAAATTCAACTTTATCGTGCTGGATGTTCCCAATGCGTACCTCGAAAGGTTTGTACTGAAGGTCAAGGAACTGCGAACCTTGTGCCCCAATCACACGATCATTGCCGGCAATTGTGTCACCAATGAGATCACCGAGGAGATTCTTCTGCGCGGCGCCGACATCGTCAAGGTGGGCATCGGCAGCGGCAGCGCGTGCACCACGCGCAGGATGACGGGTGTCGGCTATCCGCAGCTGAGTGCAATCATCGAATGTTCAGATGCGGCGCACGGCATGAGCAATCCGGCCACCGGTGTCGGACTGGTCATGTCGGATGGTGGCGCGGTGTACCCGTGCGATGCCGCCAAGGCGTTTTGCGGTGGCACCGACTTCCTGATGAGCGGTCAGTTTTTCTCGGGTTTCAAACAGTCCGGCGGCAGGTTGATCGAGAAGGACGGCCAGTTATTCAAGGAATATTACGGCATGAGTTCACATACGGCGATGAAGAACCACTACGGCGGCGTCGCCAGGCACCGCGCCAGTGAGGGCCGCGAAGTGCTGTTGCCATACAAGGGCGATGTGAATGATTTTGTCGATGAATTGTTCGGCTCGCTGCGCAGCACGGCGACCTATATCGGCGCACTGAAACTCAAGGAGTTTTCCAAGCGGGCGACGTTTTTGCTGGTCAACAACCAGTTGAACCGTTCGCTCGAGCAATATGAGTGAAGTCCGGAAGGCCGCAACCAATCCACTCCTGACCACAGCCGGCCTGCTTCAACTGACAAGGGCCGACGGTGATCCGCGTCTATTTCCAGGCGCAGCCGACGATCACCAGGACCAGGGCGCATTTGACCTCGGTGCCGTACCTGGTGCGCCAGCCGAATTCGGGTGTGATGACATCCCAGAAGCGCTGCAGATCGCCCTTGATCCCCGGGTCATAAGCAAAATGGACCAGGCCCGGGGTATAGGCAAAGGGCACATCAGGCAGCGGTTGGTCGAGCATTTTGAGCAGGTTCGGCCTGGGTGGATAATGGAACTCCTTTTGAAAGTCGTTGCTGTCCTTAACCAGGGGTTTGCCAAACAACCGGTCGGCGGCCGATTCCTCGGTGCTGTACTGCCTGGCCAGGATGGTGCTTGTCAGTGCGCTTTTTTCCAATTCACTCATGCTATCCAAGTCACGTTGCAAGTTCCGTGCGGATTCCGCCACTGGCGGGTCTGGCAAGGGACTGACCGACTCGGCTTCCACCTGTTTTTCCACCAGCTTTTCGGACGCTTTGGGTAAGGCTCCCGGAACCGGTTCCGGCACGGGTTGTGGCGGCGGTGTTGTCACTGCCGTTTCCGGCACAGCGGTGAGGGGCGACTGCGTTCTGACCGTGGTCAGCTCTAGCAGGAGCCTTGGCCGGGGGACTGGTAAAGGCGGGGTTTCCTTGCCGGTGGGTAGCAGCAGAATGACGGCGTGCAAAGCAATGGACGAGGAAAATGCCAACCAGATAGCAGCCCTTTTCCGCATGCTTGATTGCCCCTGTTTCAACCTGTATTTCTGCACCGTGAAATGATACCAATGCGCCGTTAAATTGCTGTTAATCCCATAAATTCTTTAGCTCTTTGCAGGTAAAAAGCTACCATGGCGGATTCTGCTATGCATGCAGCAACCATTGAATGTGTTTTTTAAGGCAGCGCGTTAACGGCGGAGGTTATTCATGAGAAGTCTTCCTGCACAGGTCTGGCGAATGATGCTGACCTACGCGCTGATGATGGCCGGGACCTCGTTGACGGTCCTCATCGCCGGTATCATTGGTACGCAGTTCGCGCCATCGCCCGGACTGGCCACCCTGCCGGTCGCACTGGCTGTCGTCGGACTGGCTGCTTCGACCCTGCCCACCGGCAGGTTGCAACAGCTTTACAGCCGCAGAAGGGTATTCATCGGTTACGGTATA
>Ga0209392_1000273_pt1 | contig 11389 bp, 8 predicted proteins | sample PPLLak3cmMay2015_FD_187252 | JGI IMG/M metagenome (GOLD analysis project Ga0209392, IMG submission 187252) | Freshwater sediment microbial communities from Prairie Pothole Lake near Jamestown, North Dakota, USA - PPLs Lake P7 Core (1) Depth... | ecosystem: Environmental > Aquatic > Freshwater >...
CGCCGGACACGACTGTCCGGAAGGCAGCGTCAATGATGGCCGGCCGCAACGTCGGTGCGGTGATGATCGTCGACGGCGAAGCGCTGGTCGGCATCCTCACCGAGCGCGACGTCGTGTTCCGGGTCGTTGCCCCCGGGCTCGATCCCGCGGCGACCGCCGTCGCCGCCGTGATGACCCCCAAGCCGCACACCACCAGCCCCGACGTGCCATTCGGCTCCGCACTCGCCGTGATGCACGAAAAGGGCTTCCGGCACATGCCGGTGATCGAGAATGGCAAGCCGGTGGGCATCGTTTCGGCACGAAGCGCGATGGATCCCGAACTCGAGGACTTCGCCGCCGAGGCGCTCCGGCGCGAGCACTACCGCGCCCAGCACGGCTGACTGCCCGCGCGTCGCTGCGTCGCGACTTCAGCGCAGCCCGAACTCGACCCGCCGGGGTGGGGCCTTCGGCGGCGCCGCCCCGGCCTTCGGCGCGACCAGGAACACCCGTTCCGCCGGAATGCCGCGCGCGACGAGCGCGTCCTTCGCCGCCCGCGCGCGCTGCAGCCCCAGGTCCGCGACGGCGGCAGGCGGCGGCGTGAAGTGTTTCGCGAGCGTTGCCTCCATTGCGGCCGGCGCAACCGTGGCGAGGGCGCCGGAGGCGTCGCGTGGTCGGGACTCGATCGGCGTGTCCCGGTACAGACGATCGATCCACCAGGCCCGTTCCTCGGGCGTGAGCCGGATCGCATCGGCCGAAGACGTCTCGTCCGGCGTGCCCGCCACCGCACCGAACTTCGACTCGCGGAGCTTGCGGTCGAGCGCGCCGCGCGCGAGCGCATCGCCGTCGCTCGCCGTGTCCGCGTAGCCGCTGACGTCGAGCATGAGCGCGGGGCGGCTGGCGAGCGCCTTGGCGAGCCGCTCGACGCGCCCCGCCGCCTCGCCCTCGATGGCCACGCTGCCCGCGGCGAAGTCGAGGAGCGCGAGGTCCTCGCCGCCCGTCGCACCGCCCGCACCACCCGCGATCGACGACAGCAGCGCGAACGGCGCTGTGGCCGCCCTGGTGAGCAGGTTGACGATCACCTTGACGACGATCGCGAACACCGAGAACTGTGGATCGTCGAGCGTGCCGCTGATCGGGATGTCGAGGTTGATGACGCCGTTCGCGTCCTTGAGCAGCGACACCGCGAAGAGCACCGGCAGCTTCGTCGCGTCCGGACTGTCGACCTTGTCGCCGAAGGTGAGCTGGTCGAGCACCAGCCGGTTCTTCGCATCGAGCTTGCGGTTCTCGACCTTGTAGTCGACGTCGAAGTTCATCTTGCCGCGGGTAATGCCGTAGCCCGCGTACTTGGCGGAGTAAGGCGACAGCGGCGGCAACTCGATGTCGCGCGCCTTTCCGGAGATGCGGAACGACAGGTCGCGCGCGAACGGCTGCAGCTCGCCGTGGATCTCGACCGGCGCCGCGTCGTCGACCTTCGCCGTCACGTCGATCACGCCGGCCTGCGCGGGCGACATCGCGGAAACCGTCCCGGTCACGCCGGTGAGGTTCGCGCCGTAGTTCGGCCGGATGAAGAAGTCGCTGAAGACGATGTTGCCGTTCGAGAGCGCGATGCGCCCGAGCGACAGCGGCAGGCTGCCGTCGCTCGCGCGCCGCAGCGACTTGCCGGCCGCCGCGGCCGCGCTGCCGAATGCGCTCGTCGTGCCGGCGAGCGCGCCGCTGCGCCGCGTGCGGCTTTTCGGCACCGCCGACTGATGAGCGCCAGGGCCGGGCGCGGCCTCGTCGCCGCGCGCGATCTTCGCGAGGTTGAGCGTGCCGTCGGAGTACACGATCACGCGCGCGTAGAAGTCGTCGAGCGCGATGCCCTGCACCGACGCCTCGAACGGGTCGAGGTTGGCCTTCGTGCCGTCGAGCCGCAGCGTTCGCCAGGCGAGAAGCTTGTTGCCGGTCGGGGGGTCGTTCGCGGCGAAGTTCTCGAGCGCAAGGTTGCCCGCCCACCTGACGCGCGCCGGCGCATCGTGCGGAAACGCCGCGTCGAGCGTACCGCGTGCGCTCGCGGTACCGCCGGCGAGATCGAGCGCGAGGCCGCGCTCGATGTACGCCCGGAACGGCATCAGCACGATCCGCGACGCGTCCACCGAGAGCGTCGCCGCCACCGGGTTCGTCCCGAGCGGGCCCTTCGCCCTGATGCGGCCAGTGCGATTGACGCGTGCGGCGAAGTCGATCGTCGCCTTCGCGTCGGGCGCGTTGCTGGCGTCCGTCGCCGTGACGTTCACCTCGTCGAAGCGGAGCTCGATCGGCGACGGGGCGTGCAGGTCGCGGAACCGCAACTCCGCGCGCGCCGTCCCAAGGCGCCGGACGAGGAACTGCCACGCCGGCTGATGCTCCGCCTTTGCCGCGGCATCGGTCTCGCGCGTGACACGCACCAGCCGCGCGTAGTTCCACGTTCCGCCGCGATCGCGGCGCAGGTCGGCGAACAGCTTCTCCGCGGTCACGTCGTCGACCGTTATCGCGCGCTTCGCCGTATCGAGCGCGACACCGGCGAACGCGATGCCGGCCGATCGCCACAGCGGCTCCCGTTCGCCACGCTGCGCGAGCGCGACGTCGGTGAGGGCGCCCTTGCCGCCGGCGATCCTCACGCCGTCCTGCGCGATCTCGAACGACGCCGCAAAGTCCGCCCGGCCGCGCTGGATCTCGACGTCGAGGATCTCGGCGACGTAAGGATAGAGCCGCGCGATGCTCGCGTTGCCGGTCGAGAACGTGCCGGTGACCGCGAACGGCGACAGGCCCACCTCGCCTTTCAACTCGCCGCGCGCGCCGTCGTCGACGTCGAGCGAAAACTCGACCGGGCCCTTCGCGCCGGGTGCGTTCGAGAGCGAGGATGCGCGACCGGTGAAGTTGGCGATGCTCGCGCGATACCGCGGCGCGACGCTCGCGTCCTCGATCGTCGCCCGTCCGTTGGCCACGCTCAAGGTGGCAACCGAAACCTTCCATGGCGCGGCGGACGTCGCGGGCTGCACTCGCTCGAAGAGGTCGCCCGCGAGCTCGAACGTGCCATCACCCAGGCGACGTACCGTCACCGCCGGCCCGTCGACGACCACGGCAGCGATCCTCACCTCGCTCATGGCGACGTCGAGCCGCCCGATCGACACGTCCGTGCGCGCGACGGCAGCGAGCGGCGCACCGTCGCGGCGGCGCACGTCCAGCGCCGCGAGGCTCACGTCGCCGTCCAGCCACCATGCCGGCGTGCCCCCCTGCGGTTGCGCGAAGTGCAGCTTGAGGCGGGTCGTGAGCTTGCCATCCTTCAGCGCGACGCGCAGCCGCACCGGCAGGTACTCCACGTACTGCGCTACCGGCAGGCCATCGATGTCGATGTCGAGGACGGCACGCCGCTCGGCGGCGAACGGCGTGGCCCGGCCTTCGAGTCCGAATGGCGTCCCGTTCACGGTGCCCTTGAGCTTCGGCTCGACGTTGATCTCGGCTTGGTAAGGTAGAGTCGACAGGAACGGCACGCCGACCTCGATCCCGGCGACGACATGTGTGCGACGCACCGGCCGATTGTCGAAGTCGATGCGTCCATCGTGCACCTCGATGTTGTTGAGCGAGTATTTCGCCCGCGGCTCGGTGCGCGGCGCGATCCACTTCTCGACCAGGTCGGAGACGCTGTAGCGGTTCGCGTCGAGCCGCGCGACGCGCAGATGCGGACGGACGATCTTCACCGCGTGGAGCACCGGCGCGAGCCGGGTGAGCGAGGCGATCGACACGTCGCCCTCGATCGCCTCGACCGTCAGCGCGAGCGCCTGTCCATCCGGCTCCCGCACGGTAAGCCCGTGGACGGTCGCCGCGACGGCGAACGGACGCACCTCGACGCGCTCGACAGTCGTCGCCCGCGCGAGCTCGCGGGACAGGATCTCCTCGAGCTTCGACTTGGCGACGCCCGGCGCCACCCAGTAGCCGAGGATCGCGTACAGCGCGACCAGTGCGGCCACGACGGCGGCGGCGACGAGGAGCCAGCGCGCAAGGCGCGACGAAACTGACGCGAGCATCGGCACCGTCAAGTCCTTCCCGGAGCTGGACGATGCATCAAGTCTACCGCTTGTCCGCATGCAGTGCGACGAGGCGCATGGCACATCTGTGTGACGAACCGGCCGCCTTCGCGCCCCCTCGCAACCTGTCGCAAAGCGGACACTCGTGGCGTGCTTGCCGACCCGTGCGGCCACGCGGACGTGAGCCCCGGCGCATGCGCCCACCCACGCTCCCGCGACTATGCGTTAAGTCACGTTCGTCGCAGGGTCTCATTGACGCAGATCATCAAAGGCGCTGCCGAATACTCGCAGCATCGCTCTTGAGCGGACGGCTCGCAGCTTGGGACAAAGGCCGGTCCGAGCCCAGGACAGGGGACTACGAACATGCTCGCCCAACACACTCCGCAGGCTACTTCCATGACCACGTCGACGGTCGGTACCGCCCAGCGCGAATCGCGTGCATCCGGGTGGCGCATCTTCGACGAAGCAGACGAGCTGGCGCGCGCCATCCAGGGCGCGCAGCTGCGCATCACGCCGAAGGAACGTGCCCCGGGCGCATGGGCGTTGATGCCTCTCGCGCTCGAGCGCGGCTTCGTGCAGTTCGTCGATGAGCCGTGCGCCACGCTGACGCACGGCGTGATCTCCCGCGACGTCGCGGGCTTTGGCGTGGCGCTCGCGAGTGCGGGCGGCTATCGCATGAACGGTCATCCGGTGTCCGGCAACGTGTTCGCGATGTTCGGACCGGGCGCGGCGCACTTCGCCGCGTCGTCCGGACCCACGCGCTGGGCTGCCGTGTCGTTCGCGCCAATGGATCTCGGCACGGCGCTCGGCGCATTGCGCGGCGGCGAGCCGCCGACGCTCGGCACCGTGTTCCGGCCCGTGCTGGCCGCGCCGGGCGCGGCCAGCGCCGCGGTCGACCTGCTGTTCGCGGCACTGAAGGCCATCGAGGACGATCCGTCGGCATTCGCCGGCGCCGGTATGCGCACCTCGCTGGAGCGCGCGCTGCTCGACGCGTTCGCGCGGGCCGTCACGTCCGCCGATCCCGCGGCGGCACAGGATCGGGCGAAGCTTCCGGCGACGCGGCTGGTGCGCCAGTGCGAGGAGTACCTCGAGTCGCATCTCCACCTGCCGGTCTACATCGCCGAGCTGTGCACGCTGACCGGCGCGTCCGAGCGTACGCTGCGCAACGCGTTCCACACCGTCTACGGCGTCGGCCCGACGCGCTACCTCGTGCAGCGACGCCTGGCGATGGCGCGTCGCGCGCTGCGGCACGCGCAGCCGGGGGACACGGTGACGGCGATCGCGACGCGCAACGGTCTGTGGGACCTCGGCCGCTTCGCCGCCGACTATCGCACGCTGTACGGCGAGCCGCCCTCGACGACACTGCGCGCCACGCGGACCGGTGCCATGGCCGCGTGAGCTTCATGCCGTCGGACTGACGCGCCACTCGCTTCGCAATACCGTCGAACGCGCCCTTCCCGGGCGCGTCCGGCGTTTGGCGAGCGGTGGGTCGAGGCGCCGGCGGCGCAGGTCACGTGGGTTCGCGGCGATGCACGAGGCGCCCGGCGACCCACGTCGCGCGCACAGCGCGATCGTCGCCCAGCACGATCAGCGCGAACAGCGCGTCGTCGAGGTCGTCCGCATGGCGGACCCGTTGCGCGAGGAGCGGCGTCGCGCCGAGGTCGAGCAGCACGAGATCGGCCTCGAGGCCGGGTGCGATGCCGCCGATGCGATGGTGCAGGTCGAGCGCTTCGGCGCCGCCGCGCGTCGCGAGGTGGAACAGTTCCCCGGGGGAAAGCGATGCACCGCGCAGGCGCGCGACCTTGTAGGCCTCGGCGAGCGTGGCCAGCATCGACAGCGAGGTGCCGCCGCCCACGTCGCTGGCGAGACCCGTGCGCACGGGCCTGCCGCGCTTCTTCACGCGCTTCCAGTCGAAGAGTCCGCTGCCGAGGAACAGGTTCGACGTCGGGCAGTGCGCGAGCGAGGTACCGCTAGCGGCGAGCGCGGCGAACTCGCGCTCCGCGAGGTGGATGCCGTGGCCGTAGATTGCGCGCTTGCCCAACAGACCGTAGCGCGCATATACATCGACGTAGTCGCGCGCCGAGGGGAAGAGCTCACGCACCCACGCGACCTCGCGCTGGTTTTCCGACAGGTGCGACTGCACCCAGCAGTCCGGGTGCTCCCGCCATAGCGCCCCCGCCGCCTCGAGCTGCCCGGGCGTCGACGTCGGTGCGAAGCGCGGCGTGATGGCGTAGCCCAGGCGCCCGCGACCATGCCAGCGACCGATCAGCGCCTTCGACTCGTCGTAGCCGCGTCGCGCACTGTCGCGCAGGTCCTTGGGCGCATGGCGGTCCATCAACACCTTGCCCGCCACCGCACGCACGCCGCGCCGCGATGCTTCGGCGAAGAATGCCTCGACCGACCCCGCGTGCACGGTGCAGAACACCGCAGTAGCGGTCGTGCCGGCGGCGAGCGTCAGGTCGAAGAACCGTCGTGCCGTCACACGCGCGTGGCGCGGCTCTTCGAAGGCGCGCTCGGACGGGAAGGTGTAGCGCGCCAGCCAGTCGAGGAGCTCGGTACCGTGGCTCGCGATCACCGGGAGCTGCGCGTAGTGCACGTGGCAGTCGACGAAGCCCGGCGCGAGCATCGAACCGCGCGGCAGGCGCTCGACCGGCGTGCGCTGGGGCAGGCGCCCGAGCACCTGCCGTGCCGGGCCGGCGTCGGCGATCTTCCCTTCCGCGACCACGACCACGCCGTCCGACTCGTAACGGCGTGTCGCATCGACGCCGTCAACGAACGGGTCGCCGAAGCTCGTCAGGTACGGACCGCGCAGCGCGAACGGCGGCGTGGAGCGGGTGCGATCGGGCATCGTGCGGGCAGAGTGTCTCGCGGGGTCGCCGCGGCATTGTGCCGTGTTCGGTCGGCGCTGCCACCCAACCCGTCACCGCGTGGCCGTCACGGGGTTCCTCGGACAGTTTGATCCTCGACAAAGTGTGGAGGAATGCGCTCGTGCGGGCATTGCGGGGGGGGGTTACCGGCAAACAATGCGGGGGTCGGAAGGCATTCGAGGGGGCCCGTGCCATTCCTGGCCCCGCACCGGTTGCCCGCGCGACCCGGCTTCGCGCGGGACCAGACCACAAGGGGGACAGATGAAACGCAAATCCTGGACGCTCGCGATCGCCGCGATCGTCATCGCGGCATTCGGCTACGGCTGCACGACCGACCCGGTGAAGACCGCGGGCAGCGGCGGACACGACGGCTTCGCGGGGTCCACGACCTGTGCTGCGTGCCACCAGGACCACTACACGGGTTGGAAGGACACCTATCATTCGAAGATGGTGCGGACGACGCGCGATGGCCTGCTCAAGGACGCGCTCGACAATTGGGCGAAGGACGCGAAGGGCAACGCCGGCCCGACCAAGGCCAACATCACCGGCACGCCGGCGAAGCTCGACGACGTGGTCTACGTGATCGGCTCGAAGTGGAAGCAGCGCTACCTGGTGAAGAACCCGGAGACCGGCAACCACCAGTTCCTCGACAAGCAGTGGAACCGGGCGAACAACTCCTGGGAGCCCTACGGGCAGAAGAACGACTGGGAGACCCAGTGCGCCACCTGCCACGCCACGGGCTTCCGCATCACCGCCTACGACCCCGCGAACCTGAAGGCGATGAAGACGACGATGAGCGAGAAGAACACCGGCTGCGAGGCCTGCCACGGCCCCGGCGCGAAGCACGCCAGCTCGCGCAACAAGGCCGACATCTTCAACCCGCGCAACGCGACCAAGGCGGAGGCCGACAAGGTCTGCGGCTACTGCCACATCCGCACCGAGAACAGCAACTGGCGCACTGCTCAGGGCAGCGTCTCCGAGCACCTGCCGCACCCGGTTCTGGGCGAGACCTACAAGGCGGGCCAGGACGACTGGACCAAGTGGTACACGGACAAGGTGCTGATGGTCGGAATCCACGCCGACGAGCCGGTGACGAAGAACTATCCGAAGACCGACCTCAACAACGCATTCAACATCGATGACGCCGCGCAAAAGAGCGGCTACTTCGAGGCGCTCAAGCACCACCAGCAGTACCAAGAGCACCTGCAGACGAAGCACGCGAAGGCCGGCCTGCTGGCGTGCATCGACTGCCACTCGTCGCACGGCGCGCCGAAGAAGGAGGTCGCCGCGGCGGCGGGGTGCACCGGGTGCCACGGTGCGTCGATGGACGCGAAGAAGATGATGCCGGGCCTCGCGCAGACTGCGGGCGGATTGATGATGCGCTCCCACGCCTTCAACCCCAACGCGCGCGTGCCGCGCGGCACTACGGCCGACCAGTTGCCGGCGCCCGTGTACGCCTACCCGAAGTGACGGCTTGACCGGTGCCGGCCGCGGGGTCCGTGGCCGGCACCCTTCCTCGACGGCCGGCCTCGCTGCCGGCCGCTATTCTTGCCCTTCTCCCCCTGCTCGTCGCCGGATGGCGACAAGCCAGGATTTCACGCGGCCCGGTCAACCGCTGCGCGGCTCAAAGCGTTGATCGCACGCAAGGTTCGGGCAATTCCCTGTGGGATAATGCGCGGCCTTTGAAAACCCGGCCGACCCCGGCAACGGCGCCGAACGGCCTTATCCACGGAGAAATCGCAACATGAACAAGCTGCTTGCCCTGCTCGCCGCCGGCGCCTTCGCCATCTCGACCGGCGCCATTGCCCAGACCCCGGCCGCCGCCCCGGCCAAGCCCGCTGCTGCTGCTGCCGCCGCCGCGGCGCCCGCCGCCGCCATGCCCGCCAAGCTCGAGAAGCCGGCGAGCGTCGCCCAAGCGGCGTGGGACAAGATGTCGGACGCCGACAAGAAGATGGCTGTCGAAAAGGCCATGGGCGACGCGAAGAAGGCGGCCGCTCCCGCGGCTGCCGCGGCGCCCGCGAAGCCCGCCAAGAAGGGCGGCTGCTAAGCCAGTCGGCCAGCGGACGCGGACGCTCACTGCGGCCGCGATCGATGGAAGGGGAAGCTCGCAAGGGCTTCCCCTTCTTGCTTTGGCGTGGCCGCCGGTACGCGACGCGGGCGGCCCGAAACGACGAAGGGCCGGCGCACGGCCGGCCCTTCGGACGACGCAACCAGCCTGGACTACTTGCCGCCGGCGAGCGCGAAGCCGGCAAGCGCCTTCAGTTCGGCGTCGGAGCCGGCGACCTTCGGGTGGCCCTTGCCTTCCTTCAGCATCGTGACGATCCTGGCCGAGGCGTCCTTGTTGTCCTTGTTCTTCGCCGCGACATCCTTCCACGACGGGCCGACCTTCTTGGCGTCGGCGGCGTGGCACGTGCCGCAACCCTTCGAGCCGGCGAGATCGGCACCACTCTGGGCGGCGGCGGCTCCCGCCACCATCAGGCTGCCCGCGGCAGCGACTGCAATCAGCAACGACTTCATCTTGGCTCTCCCTCCGGAAATGTTCGACGGCCCCCTCGACTCGCCCGAGCCGGGAAGCCCTGCCTTAACGCGCGGCGACCCGTTCCCGACGACAAAGCGGCCCGGATCGTAGCACGTGCACGATGCATATGCGAATCCACGCATGCGATTCGCTGCGCGCCGCGGCGATTTGTCGATCTGCCATGCCCCCTAGTCCGGACGCGCCTTTGACAGCCGTCAACGGCACATTGCCCCGGGAATGCTACGGTTCCGATCGCACATTCCAGCCGCATTGAACAGGCAGGCGTCCTCGGTCCAGGCGCCGCGCGTCTACGCCCGGGATGCCGGATCCGCAACCTTTTCGGTGCGTACCCTCTTTCCAACCCATGGAGCGACTGCCATGCCCTACCGCAAGACCCTGCTGTTCAGTGCCCTGATGCTCACCGGCAGCATCTGGCTGTCGGGGTGCACCACCACCCCGATGGCGCCGACGCCGGCACCCGCGCCCGTGGCCCAGGCCGCGGCACCGGCGCCCGCGTACCCGGCATCGATCGGGCAGATGGTCGCCAAGACCAAGTCGCAGATCAAGACGATCGACATGGCCGGCTTCAAGTCGGCCTACGACAGGAAGGACGTCGGCCTGCTGATCGACGTGCGCAACGAAAACGAATTCGAGGACGGCTTCGTTCCCGGTGCCGAGAACGTACCGCGCGGCCTCATCGAGTTCCGCATCTGGAAGCTGGTCGGCTTCCCCGACAAGACCGACATGAACAAGAAGATGATGCTGTACTGCGCGACGGGCGGCCGCTGCGCGCTCGCCACCAAGTCGCTGCAGGACCTGGGCTTCACCAACGTCACGTCGGTCGACATGCGATTCGCCGACTGGGTGAAGGCCGGCTATCCTGTCGCCAAGCCCAAGTAATACACTGTCGCTGCACCCTCACGAGCGGATGCCGGCGGCATCCGCTCTTCTTTTTCGCGCGAGGCAAGAGCGCGCATCCACTTGCGGTTGCGCCTGCTGATGCGGCGACGATAGGCATCGGCATGCCGAATCGGGGCTCGCCGCTCGTCGGAGGTTTCAAGCGCCTAGCGATTCGAGCCAGACGGCAATCCGGTCGGCCACCGCCCGCCACCCCGAGTCGAGCATCATCGCGTGGCGCATTTCCGGGAAGATCTGCGCTTCGACGCCGTAGGCCCGGGCGGTGGCCTTCACCTGCGCTGCCCGGACGATGAAGTCGTCGGCGCCGAGCACGAGCATCGGCGTGCCCCTGACCTTACGAGGCTGGGGCAGATCCAGCAGAACCATGTCCAGCAGCGCACGGAACGAGTCGTCCTGTACACGCGCATGGAGCCTGTGGAGGTCCCGCTCGGATACGCCGTCGGAGAGAAACGACGCGCGGTAGAGCGCGGGCGTGGCAACCAGCGGATACACGCTCAGCATCAGACCGGCCTTCAGCGTAGCCAGCGGATGACGGATCAGGAAGCGAAGCGTCGTCGAGAGCAGACCCGTCGGCGGCACAGAAGCGAGCAGTACTGCCGCGGGGGCGCGGCGTTCCTGAAGGTAATGCTGCACGATCAATCCACCCATCGAATGCCCGATCAGGATCGGCGGGCTGTCGAGCGACTCGGCTACCGCGACGACGTCGGCGACGTAGTCGGCGAGCGAGGTCCAGCGCAACCGCTCGGCGCCTGCGCTTCCGCCATGTCCGCGGAGGTTGGGTGCGAAGCACGCGTAGCCGCGCTGCGCGAAGTAGGGAAGGAAGTGCTCTTCCCAGCACCACGCGCCGTGCCAGAACCCGTGCACGAAGAGGATCGGCGAACGCTTCTTGCGCGACTCGGGCAATTGAGTGATGACCTCCAGGCGCATCACGGTACCTCGAGCCTCCGGCCATCGACGCCTGCGCTTGGCCGGTACGGACGGACCGTGACGTGATTACGTACCGGACGTAGCGAACAATTCGCTATGCCGGCGTCCACGAACTTTAAGGCAGGACGGCGCACCTTCAA
>Ga0209392_1000278_pt1 | contig 11343 bp, 4 predicted proteins | sample PPLLak3cmMay2015_FD_187252 | JGI IMG/M metagenome (GOLD analysis project Ga0209392, IMG submission 187252) | Freshwater sediment microbial communities from Prairie Pothole Lake near Jamestown, North Dakota, USA - PPLs Lake P7 Core (1) Depth... | ecosystem: Environmental > Aquatic > Freshwater >...
AGTATTAACAAGAGCTGTTGATAAAATAGGTAATGTAACCTTAAAGAAGCAACTAGCAGAAGCAAAGGCAGAAGAGGCAAAGGCAAAGAGATTGCAAGAAATAATGGGTGCTGTTAAGTTAGATGGTGCAAAAGTAAATAGACACTTCTTACCTGAAGCATCAAAGAAGTATGCAGAAGGTATAGCATCACTGCAAGAGTCAGCTCTTAAAGGCGACATAATGGGCGTGAATGCTAAGAAGGGCCAATTAGAGATGGAGTTTGCTAATATGGCAAAACAATCTGATGCATTAGACAACTTCCTTTCATTAAAAAAGCAAGGGTTTTATATTGCACCAGAAATAGAATCTGCGTTTGCTATGCCTAAAGCAGAGGGTCAAGCATACTTGAAAAAGGTATACGAACAAAAGCCAGAACTAAAAGGAATTGTTGATGTGAATGAATATGGTGATTATGTATTTAATCCTATAAAAGATTTAGACTTACAAGCAGACTTTAGGGATGTAGTAACTAAGAACGAATGGTTATTAAAACCAACAGGCACAAAAGTAATAGACCAAACTACTAAAGACCAATTAGAGGTTTACAAGATACCAAAAGCAAATATACAAGAGTTTGCGTTGTTAAAATCGCAAGACCCTGAGATTAAGGCAAACATTATCTTAAAGGACAAAGCAGGATTTTCAGCTTACGTTAATCAAGTTAAAACTGCTAATCCTAACGCAACCCCTGAGCAAGTAGAAAACACTGCTTTAGTAGCTTACATAGGTGATAAGTTAGAGAAGATAAACGAAAAGACAATTAAGTCTAACATACCACAAGGTAAAGGTGGATTAGACTTTAATGTGGGTGGCGGATATAAATTTGGTAATAACATCTTCAATCCTACATTAGCTGACCCTTCACAAAACTTAGGTGCTTACCAAAAAGCTGGAGTTTTATCAGAAAATTATATTGAAACTTTTAATAAGCAATCACCAGAAAAACAACAAGAAGCTATTGCTAGGATACGAAGTAGAGCAGGAGATTTATTATCAATATCAGGGCCAAACAAAGGCGGTTATAGTTTATTAAACGAACAAGGAGATAAGGTTTACTTAGATAACATTGATTTTGTGTACGTACCTAAAGCAGCCGAAGGCAAAGGTGGACAATGGATGGTAAAAGGTGTATCAAGAAGCACTGATGCATTAAATGATGTGCAAGAGAAAATAGAATTTATACCTATTAACGAAAAGACGTATGGTAATGTTATTTCTATTTATCCACAAATGACAAATGATGACATCGTTAAAATGTTTAATCAACGTATGAAAGATGGTAACATTAGAAATGATGTATTCGCATTAAGCACAAGCAAAGGTAGACAGCCGCAAAGACAAGGAGCAACATTATCAAAATCAACAAGTACACCTGCATCAGAAACACAGCCAAAAACAACCATAAAGGCAAGTGATATTGCAGCAAAAGCAAAAGCAGCTGGATACACAGATAGCGAGTATAGGAAATTATTAAAAGATAAAGGAGTTAAAATAATATAATATGGAAGAATTAGACGAGTTTGGTATTCCAATTAAAAAGATATCTACACCTCAATCTGAAAAAGTAGAGATGGATGAGTTTGGTATTCCTGTAAAAAAAAAAGAACCTTCGAACAATTTTTACGAAGTTACTTCGGAAGCTATTGGGATAAAGCCAAAGCAATTATCCCAATCACCTTTAAAGACTGCGGAAACTACTATTCCATCCGTATCTACAAAAAGCGCAGAGATAAAGCTACAGCCTTTAAACATAGAACAAATAAAGGCAGCTACTACAAAAAGTACAGCAGACATTGGTAAGCCTGATGTTCCTAAACAGGTTATACCTAAGACAGATATAAAGGCAGACCAAGGAAGCATTGCTGATTTAAGTATAAAAAAACAGAAGTATACTGACGATTTAAATCTAGCTAACCAAGAATACTTACGTTTAGAGCAAGAATATGCGCCTATAATGGAAGAGCTTGACGTATTAGGTAAAGAATACGAAGCAACTCAAGACCCAGAATTAGCAAAGCAATACAATAATCTTTATCTGCGAGCAAAGCCTGCTTTAGATAAAATGAAGATGTTTTCTGAAAACGAAAAGATATTAAGTGCAGGGCTAAGAAATGTAGAACAAATGCAAGATGCCAACTACGAGAAGAATTACGGAGTTAGAAGCATGGTAAAAAGAGGATTTGGGAATACAGTAGCTAATATTGTAAATTCTACAGGTAAAATTATTGAAACATTTGGTGATTTAGCCGCACAAAATAGTTTTGCCGCTGCATATGCACCAGAAGCTTTAGCACAAGAAGATGTTAAGTTAACTGACCAATTAGCAAGAGATATAGACGAATATTACAAACGTATTAATGAAGCCGTAAACAGAGAAGTGCCAAAATCATTTGCTAGTTACAGCCCATTATCAGACAAGCCAAGTGCTGCTAAGTTATTAGATTTTGGTATTAATGCTTTTTCCCAATTAGCCCCAACAGTAGTAGCTGGTCTAACAACAGGTGGAGTGGGTGCAGCAGCTATGGGTTTTACTATGGAGTTTGGAAGCGTTTACGACACTTTCCACGACCCTATTAAGCAAAGATACATTAAGCAAGGATTAAGCGAAAAAGAGGCAGAAGTAAAAGCTGATTTAGAAGCAGGATTAATGTCAACAGGAGTAGCAACTATTATTGGTCAATTAGACAAATTTGGTGCTACTGAAATGATAAACGCAGTAAGCAAGAAAGCACTTGCTAAAAAAATTACCCAAGATGCATTAGTTGAATTAGGTGAGAAAACTGGCAAAGAAGCCGCAGAAACAGCTATAAAGAAATCACTTGTACAAAACCTTGCAGCATTTGGCAAAGGTTATGGGAAAACTGTTTTGCCAGAAGCGACAACAGAACCAATACAAGAATTGGTAGCACCTGCAACGGCAGATGTTTACGAGGCTTTGACTGGTGAAGATGTATTTGAAGAAGGTTTAGGCGATAAACAAACCTGGATAAATGCAGGTAATGCAGCAGTAGGTGCATTAATGGCATCAAGCCCAATGGGAGTAATAAGCGGTGCATCAGGCATAACCACGCAAGGTTATAAGAAAGCTGTATCTATGAAAGACCCTGCCGAATTTGATAAGTTTAATGCTATTTTAACAGCAGAAGTAGAGTCAGGGATAACAACGCCTGAACAAGCTCAAGAAGCTATTGAGGTTATAAAGAAAGTGCAAGCAGCAGACAAGCAAATACCAAGCACCATACAAAGTGAAGTTGAAAGAACTACTGCCGCTAATTTATTAATTGAAAAGCAAAATATAACAGCCGAAATAGAAGGTAAAGATGCCGCATTAGTAGCACCTCAAAAAGAGCGAATAAAAGAAATAGATGCTGCTTTAAGTGATATTGCAAGTGGAAATTTTATTAAAGAATTAGAAACAACAGAAGAAACAGATGGAGAAGGAACAATTGAAGGAGCTGTCAGTACAGGAACTGATGTGGCTGAAGAAGGACTTGGAGTGGCAACTGAACCAAGTAGTGAAGGTATTACGGGAGAAGGTGTACAAACCGAAACAGTACCCCAAGCACCAGTAACAGCTGAAGAAATAGAAACAAGAAGACAAGAAACAGAAGATAAAATAAAAAGAAAAGATTTGTTTATTGGAGTTGGAGAATTTTCAACTGAATTAGGTGGTAGTGATTTAGCAGCAGTTCCCTTTTCTCATAAAGAAAAAAATGGGATTGAATTTGTAGAGTATGCGCATCCTAAAACGGGTAGTGTAGATGTAATAGTTACAGGTAAGTCTGATAATGATTTTGTGGGATTCTATCGTATCTACGAAAATGGAAAGCCAACTAATAAGTGGAGTTCAAAGTTTGAAAATCAATCAAGGAACAAAGAAGATTTTAAAACTATGATTAGTGGCGTTCAAGAAATGCTACCAGCAGGGCATGAATACACCGAGAAAACATCTATATCTACTGATGGGTTAAGAGTATGGAATCAGCAATTAGAACGTGGATATGAATTGCAATATGACGAAAATGGCAAGTTAATAACAAATAGCGTTTTCATAAATGGAGATGCTATTGTTAATGAATTAGGGATACCTGTTGATAAAGGTAATTTTGATAGAATAAGAGTAACAACAAGAGAAGATTTTGAAAAGGTGAAAGCAAAACTTTTGCCTTACTTAGAAAAATTTGGATTAGACGAAAGTAGTATAAAATGGATTTCTGGGAATGCTGAAATTACTCCACAAAACGAAAAGGCGTTTGCATCAACAGCCTCAGTTAAAATAGATTTGCCTGTATTAAAAAATAATAAAGTAGCAGAAGTAGTCTCGAAAAAGGTTACGGAAGTTACAGCCCCTGCAATAGAGGTAACACCAACAGCAGAAAAGACTGTAACAGCACCTAAAGTATCGGAAGCATTAAAAGATGTAGAGAGTACATCTAAGGCATTAGAGGGGGTTGACATTAAAAAAGCAGGTGTTATTGATTACAATGCTAAAAGATTATCATTAGAAGAAAGGGAAAAAGAAGATAAGCCTATTATTAAGGATAATTCACCTTTAGGAACTCTTGCAAAAAATGACATGGGGGATGCTTATGAATTGCAACTTGTTGACTTGAAAAGTTTAACACCTTCAGAAACTGGGCAAAAATTAGACTTAGTAGAAAAGTATATTAATTGGAAAAAACAAGGCAATGATTTTCCTCCAATTACTGCTATAAGAAAATCTGATGGAACTTTAATTATTGTTGATGGGCATAATAGATATAGAGCAGCTAAGTTAAATGGTGATAAAAATATAAGAGTTTGGGTTAGTTTAAATGAAGGGAATGCCCCAAAATCAATAGATAAAGCAATTTCTGAAGCCTATCACAAAGCAAAAGCAGACGGTAGTAATCCTGAGCTTGTAGCAGCAGTAGAACAACTATTAGGTAAGCCAACAGCAGAAGCAAAGACAACTGAAGCCGCAAAGACAGAGCCTGTAAAAGAAGTTCCTAAGCAAGAAATTAAAGGAGGTGTAACTGAATTATTTAACGCAATACCTGAATTATCTAATATAGGTTCGACTCAGCAGTATTCAGATTACTTAGATACGGTATTCCCTGATAGCCAAGTGAAAGATATTGTTTATCACGGCAGTAAGACTAAAAAACCTACTGATATTTTTGTTGAAACTTTTATAGGAAAGAACAATAAATTACTTGGAGCTGGTAAAGGATTCTATTTTACCAAAGATGCTAATTACAGCAAGGTATACGGAGAAACTACATCTAGCATAATTGATATTAAAAATCCAACTGATTTCAATTCAAGCGAATATGATACTGCACAAGAGCTTGAAGCCGCAGTTAAGGGATTAAGCAACAAAGGTGATGGGGTAATAGATTCAAGAGAAAACTTTTATTATCCTAAAGGAGAAGAGAAAGTGAAGCTATCAACAAGCCCTGACTATATTGTTTTTAAACCAGAGCAAATACATATACTAGGTTCTAAGCAAGATATAGATGGATTTAAAAATTTTACATCCCAAAATACAGAGACTGTAAAAGAAGTAGCTAAACCTACTAAAGCAGAGCGTAAGGCAATAGCAGAAGCTAAGATAGATGATTTAGCAGCCAAGGCAAAAGAGTTCTTACGTAATAAGAACTTACCCGAAGGAACACAAGTATCTGGTGTAAGTCAAAACAAAGTAATTGATTTAATGGCAAGTACTGTAAAGGCACTTGTTAATAGTGGTATAGAAATAAGTGAAGCCATCAAACAAGTGCGTGAGTTCTTTGAACAAGACTACGATACAAGTGCAGTTAAAGATTACGAAATAGCACAAGCAATTGCAAGAGATGAATTAACGGATGTTGCAAAAGAAAATGGTTTTACTTCGTATAAACACGCACTAAATGCAGTAAGCAAGTATGTGCGTGAAGTAGGTGAAGAAGATGTAATAACTGAGGATGAAATAATCAAAGCAAAAGAAGCTAAGGATAAAGAGGCCGAAGCTCCTAAAAAGGGATATACATCTAAGAAGAAGAAAGCACAAGCAGGCGAAAAAGAAAGTGTAGAAGACAAAACAGGCACAAGAGCATTTGCGGCAAAGGCTATGGGTAGAGCAGGTGTGCCAATAAGTGAAATACCTGTTAATTTAAGAAACTATACCACAACAAATGTAGAAGAACAAACAAAGATAGCAGAAGAGTTTATAGCCAAGTATGGTATAGATAATACAATACAGCTACTGAAACAAAAAGATGCAAGTATAGACCCAAGAAATAAGCCTGTATTAGCATCTGTATTATTAAATGCACTTTACGCAGAACAAGGTAAAACAACAGACGCAGCAATACTTAAAAAGATTGCTAATGATGTTTACGATGTAATAGATGCAACACTAACAGCAGCAACAAATGCAGCACAGTTTATGTCATTTATGCGTGAGTTTTACAACTCAAACCCATACAACTTTGTAGCACAAGTTACAAGGTTAATTGAAAAGAACATAAACCAACCAATAGAAACAAAAATATCTGATGCTGTTGTTGAGATAAATGAAGAAAATAAAAAAGCAGCAGGCAAGGCGGCTAGTAATGTGGTTAAAAATATTGTATCTCCAAAAGCAACAGCAGCAAGAGAACAGTATAATAAGAGCAAGGCTAACTTAAAATCAATATGGAATAAAGGATTAAAGGTAGGTATATCAGCCAACCAATACGAAAACGCAAAGAATGATGTACAATTTGTAAAGGCATTAAGCGTGATGGCGAAAGACTTTGTTGTATATCAAAGCGTTCAGTTTAGCGAGTTTTTAAAAGAAGTAGCAACAGAGTTAGGATTAAAAGAGTCTGATATTGACCAAGACCATTTAAAAGTGATATTCGAAAAGGCTAAGTCTGAAAAGATAACGTCAGGCATTAAAGTGGGCTTAAAAGAATTAGAGTTAAAGTTAAAAGATTTAATTGAAGAGCATTATACAAGTGCTGAAACTATTGAAGATAAATTAGTAGATAAGCTAGTAAAACAATTTGGGTTAAGCGAAAAAGATGCAAAAGAAGTTGAAAAAGCAGTAAGGTACGAAATAAAAGTATTGACTGCAAAGCAAAAAATTAAAGCATTAAAAGCAGCAGGCATAAAAGATAAAACGTATATTAATGAATTACTAGTATTATCAGAAGCAGGATTACTAGACACCCAAAGCATTATTGAGGAGTTTGGCAAAAAGCTAGGCATGAAAGAACTTACCAAAGAAGAAATGGATAAGTTAGTAGCTTTAGCACAGGCGGTTGCGGATTCAAAAGAAGACAGGGTAAAGGCTAGGAATGTACAGAAGTTTGAAGATTATAAGTTTGTGTTAAGCAAACAGTACAAGATATCAGACTTTTTAGTATCAAATTACCTGACAAATATATTTGGTTCACTTGGTGCAAACTTAAAAAACATTGTAGGTAACGTATCTGAAACGATGTTACTTACGAGTGAGTTGATGGGGAACGCACTTGTAAGTGGTAATCCAAAAGAAATGTTAGCTGCCGCTAGAGCATTGGCAGATGGAACAGCAAGAGGATTTGACTTTACAAAAGAAGTGCTAGCAAAAGGAACTGCATCTTACAAAGAATTAAGCCAAATACGCCCTCGTGGTATGTGGGAGCTTATAATGGACAGAGATGTTAATCTAACTAGAATAGAGCGTACTTTGCAATTTCTTTTTAAAATACCATACCTTGGGCCTGCTAGTTTAGCTGAAAGACGTTTTTGGAATAGAGCTTTACTTTCTATGGATTCATTATCAGGAACAACCAACAACGAGTTGGGTTCTTTGTTAGCAGCCACAAAAGAAGCAAACAAGCAAGGGTTAAAAGGCAAAGAAAGGGCTAACTTTATTGCTGAACAAATGGCGAATAGTCCAGAAGCAATATCTGAAGCTAAAGCTTACGCTATATCATTAGGTTACAAAGAAGGCACAAAAGCTTTCAGAATGGCGTACAAAAATTATTTAGTATCAAAAAGACCTGAAGCAATTAAAAAGGCAGCAGCAGAATATTCAGGTAGAGCTACATTAACGCAAGAACCTCCAGTACATACATTAACAGGATTCGTAGCTGATACTATAAACAACGCCATATCTAAAAATCAAAAGCTTAAATTCATATTTCCTGTTGTAAATACATTTGCAAACTTAATTATAAAAAACATAGAACGTAGCCCATTTGAGTTTTTCTCGTTAGGGTTAGACGTTGTAAGAGCAGGAACAGACGCAAAAGTAAAAGAAGCTTTAACACAAGAGGAGATAGCAAGGCGTATAAAAACAGCAACTGTTTGGACTGCTATTGCAGTGTTGTTATTTATGGCAGCAGGAGGCATGGGGGATGATGAAGAAGAAGGGTTTGAAATATATGGTAGTGGAACAGGCAATAAACAAATAGATGCGATTAGAAGAGCGACTGGATGGAAACCAAATTCTATAAGATTTGGCAAAGACGGTGGATACTGGAGTTTTGAGTTTTTGCCTTTTGGTTTCTTGCTTAGTATGGTAGGAAATATGCGTGATTATTTTAAATATAATGACGAAACTGGTCTTGCTGTTAAAAAAGCGCAATCAAAAAGGTTATTTGGCAAAACCTATGATTCATTAACTGAAACTGAAAAAATGAAGTTAGAGTCAGAGTTAATGACTGGCAAGTATAATTATTCTGAATTAAAAAAGAAGGAGCTTGCAAATCTATCATGGAATGTCGTAAAAACACCAGCTACATATACGGCTCAGTTGTTTAAGTCATTAGGTGACGTTATAGGAGTTCTTTCAGAGCAATCAAGATTTCAAAATATAAAAAGCATATTAGGTAATATTGGAAGGGGAGTAGCATCGCCAAGGTACATGGGAGAAGTAAGGGATATCACTGATAATAAGTTATATGATTCAAAAGAGTTTTTTAATATGCTTGGGTCTAATGTGCCTTTTGTAACATTAGGTAATGTGAGATTAGACGCATTCGGTAGAGACGTAGAAAAATACAAAAAAGAAACAATATTATCTGGCGTTAAATATGCGTTTCAACGTGGATTTTATAACCCATCAAAAGGAACACCGCTTGACCAATTTTTATGGGAAAATAAAATAGGTATAGGCATACCAGACGATACAGCTACATTAGCATTGCCAGAAGATGCTTACAGAGAATTTATTGTAACAAGGGGAAAGATACTAATGGATGACCTTTCAAAGGCATTAGAAGACAAATCATTAACAGAACGCAAAAGTATTAGTGGTAAAATAATTGAACTTACGCCTGATGAAATAGTTAAAAGAATAAACAAATATGTTACTAAAGCAACCGAAGAGGCAAGAAAAGATATAGACAAAAAGTTAGGCAGAAATAATAAAATAGAATAAAATGATAACACCTAAAAAACTAAACAAAGGGGCTGTTGAGTCCCTTTCGCAAAGATTAAAAGATGAGCAGACAGCTTATCGTTTGTACAGATACTTTTCAAATTGCCTAAGAAACAGCGGATATCTAATAGCTGCTAAGTACTTTGAAGGAGAAGCAATGGAAGAGTTAGAACATGCACATATCCTTGAGAAGTATGCAACAGATTGGAATACGGAGTTAGAGTTTCTAACTTTGGAAACTCCTGAAGAAGCAGATGGCATGGTAGAGATATTTGAAGCATCATACACGCTAGAGTACAACTTATTGCAAGAGTATTCAAAGAACGCAGTAGAATGCCTAGAAGATGGTGACATGAGCACGTTTAACTTCTTGCAACAATTCATTGCTATCCAAACCAAGGCAGTAGCAGAATATGCGGACAAGTTGAATATGCTTGAGCTATTTGACCAAACTGACAAGAATTGGCTATTTAACTTTGAGAAGAAACTTGTAAAATAATTTGCTTATATTTGCAATATGGCACTTGATGTAAACTATACGTATAGTATCTATAACTCTGATGGGGATAAAATGGTATTCGTAGATACTACCCCTCCGTATTCAGCTAATGAAACTGGCGGTTATGGTTCACCTAATATTACAAGGGCACAAGTGTCAATGGTAAGAATCCAATTTGGTAACTTCCCTGATATAACTGCACAAGCAACAAAGAAGGCAGGAGAAACACTTGTTCAATATCGTAAGTATTTAAAGACAAGCGGTTCTGCACAAACTTATGATAATAAGGTTATTGAGTCTGGAGATGTTTATATTCCATTCTTAACAAGCACAACAGTCATTGCAGGAGATATATTCCAAGACTTAGGTTACTACGTACCCCTTGTCCCTGTAGCATCATTCCTACCTACTACAAATACGACACCTTATATCTTAAGTATACCACAAGTAGGACTTGCAGCCACTAACCAAACAATAACGGATTTAGTATGGACTTTGCTATATGAAGTATATGGCGTAGCAACAGGAACTACATTTACGAGTGTGCAAGGGCAACAATACATTGTAGTAAGCGGTGGTACAGCCATACAGAGTGGTAACATATACCGTGTAGGAGAAGTGTTTGTAGGTAACGCAACGGCTGTTACGTTTACAAGTGCTGCAACAGTAGCTCCATTGGCGTCAATAACTGAGAAGACTTTTATAACTGACTACAACTTAAGGTTAGCTATTTACAATTTGCAATCAGAGCGTTTAGCCAATCCGTGTGCGTGTCAAAGTGATAGTGACATACAAGTAGCCAAGCTGTACAATTTATTAGACTTTTTAAGTTACCAACAATACACGAATGCAGTAAGCTTTCAGCAGGCAACTGACTTGCTTGAGTTTGGGTTGGTACAAGTTTCACAAGTTAAAAATCTACCTTGCTAATGTATTCATTAAGAACAGAGACATATAGAAGAAGTTTATTTGACAAAGTTTGTACGACATTTGTCAAGGGAATGTTTAATTACGCATCAGATGCGAGTTATACAACTATTAAGCCATTAGACGTAAATCTAACAACACTGATGATAGATTACTTGGACTTTGCGATACAAGCAGAAGACGGCAACACACCATTACAAGACAAAGTATTAGACACCACAATAATTAGCGTAAAATAATGATACCACAATTAAAGAGTATATTTAACCAAAACCAATTAACATCGTTAATAAATCTGTTAACTCAAAATGTTAATGCATTAATTGCAGGTAAAGAAAATGTATCTAACAAGCAAAACAGTTTAGCACCAGATGTAACAAACACAAAGTATCCAACTGTAACAGCCGTAAACACAGGATTGGCCACAAAGCAAAATTTGTTTGATTATAGTGGTAGTGCAACAGGAACAAGTTCAGTAACTATAGACAACAAAATAGGAGG
>Ga0209392_1000282_pt1 | contig 11286 bp, 10 predicted proteins | sample PPLLak3cmMay2015_FD_187252 | JGI IMG/M metagenome (GOLD analysis project Ga0209392, IMG submission 187252) | Freshwater sediment microbial communities from Prairie Pothole Lake near Jamestown, North Dakota, USA - PPLs Lake P7 Core (1) Depth... | ecosystem: Environmental > Aquatic > Freshwater >...
CACAGATGGCCCGGTGCACCTGGCCGCCCTGCGATTCGGCCAGCTGCGCCCTGAGCCGCTGCCATCCGGGGTGACCCAGGACTTCGATTATCTGGCCCGCGCTCCCCTGGGCAAGATTCCCGGGGGCATGCTGGGGCTCGACTGGGGCTACCTGGTGGCGGTGGCCAACCAGACCTACAATGGCCCGGGCTTCGTCAACGCCCTGCGCTCCGGGAAAAATGTCGGTTACAACAGCTCGGGCCATCCGGTGACCATCACCCCGGCACCCGGCAGGCGGTATTTCGATTTTGTCGGCGGATGGTTCGGCGTGGCCTGGCCGGAAGCCGAGGGCGAGACGCTGCTGGTGGAAGCCTGGCGCGACGGGCAGCCCGTGGCCACGGAGGAGATGGCCCTGTCCTATCTAGGGCCCACCTGGTTCGAAGCGGATTTCAGGCAGATCGACAGGCTCACCCTGTCGACCGGGCACTACTGGCAGTTCATTGCCGAGGATATGCTATTTCGCATGGAATGACCGGCCGAAGCACCGGTCACCGGGATGAACGATGTGTCCCCCGCAGGGTTCCCGCGGGGGCAAAGCGACGTCAACCGAGATTACAGTTAACGCTGATGTCACAATACTGGGTGTCTGGTGCCAGCGTGGTGCCCACGGAGCAGGCACCCACTGATTGGCCGCCATTGAGGGCTTGGACCGTCGGCTGCACTTCGCCACCGTTGAAGCCACCATTGCCGCCACCGTTATCGCCACCGTTAGCTATCAAACAGTTATTTTCGATATTCTTAATTTCCTGGGTCACACTGGTACGGTTGAATACCTTGTAAGAAGATCCGTTGCCTGGGACGAAGAGAGTGCCACCGTCATCGTCCTGCATGTTCAGCTCTAGAACTACCGCATGCGCGTCGGCCACCAGCTTGATCCCGCCGGCGCCCGTGGCCAGGGCGGCGATCGCGGCAACGGCGATGACCAGCTTGGTTCCGGCATGGGGCCGATCCTTCAACAGGCGAAAGGCCACGAGCATCAACAATACTGCCAGCGCGATCAGCAGGCTGCCGCTGATGGTGGGTATGGCGGCAGCGCTACCGACAGGGCCGTAGATAATGATAGCGCCTGGGCTTGGGCTGCCGGCGGCTGCCAGCGATGCGAAGCTCCCCAGGCCGAGCACTGCCAACAGTTTGAATCCAAATTTAACTAGTATACGCATGGTCGGTCTCCCCAAATTCCTTGTGGTTAATTACTGGTAGAGGAGTTTACAGATTTACCGCCGGCAAACAAGTGGGGCGGCATGTTGATTTGCGCCGCGAGGTCCCGGGGCTGCCTGCGCCGGGCTCCCTGGGGTCATGGGCGATCGGGCCCCGGCTCTGTAGCCTGCTTCCAGTGAAAGGGTGCGGTCACCAGGCGGTCCAGTCTGCCATCGCGGGATTTCCGCAAATACTCCAGTCCCAGCAGCATCGATTCCTGCTCCGCGTAGGGTCGGGCCGAAGCCGTCCCGAACAGGTAGTCGAACCAGGGCACGACGCTGCCGTAGTTACTGTTGGTATACCTCGGCTCGGCACAGTGGTGCAGGCGATGGAAGTCCGGGGTGAGCACAATCCGCCGCAATTGCCGGTCCAGCGCCTCGGGCAGGCGCACGTTGCTGTGGCTGAACAGGGTGATCGTCACCTCGAACAGCTTGTAGCCCACTGCAGCCTCGGGCGTGGCACCCAGCAGCAGTACAGCGGGGGCAACCAGCGGCAGGCTCAGGAGGGGCTCAAGGGGATGGTGGCGATAGCTGGTTGAGACATCCACATCCACGTCACTGTGGTGGATGGCGTGTATGGGCCACAGCCAGGGAACCTTGTGGAACGCCACGTGCACCCAGTAGCCGATGAACTGGGTGACCACCAGCAGGGCCAGGAAACCTGCGACCGGACCTGCCCCCAGGTAGGGGATCAGGCCAAACTGCCTGTCTCCGGTCCACTTGGCGAGGTACACCACGACCGCGGCGGAGCACAGAGCGCTGACAATCCAGGTCAGCGAAGCCAGGGAAAAATTGTTGCTCCAGCGCCAGAGCATGTTTTGCCCGAGCTGTCGGCGGGGAAGGAGGGCCTCGAGCAGCATCATCACCGCGATTGCCGCCAGGGTGAACAGCAGTATCAGGTTGGCGGGGCTGGGGCCTGCGGTGATTGTGTCAGTTTCCATGTTTTATTCGCTATTCACGCTTTCTGGGTTGTGGAAAAAATAGTACCAATTCCTTGTGTCGATCCTGCCCAGGGCCGCGGCGCCACGTTTTGGTAGTTTGGGCCGAATGCGCATATTTGAGCCTCGTGACCGAATTGGACATTTCTGCATACGAATGTTTTACGCTAGGATAGCGCGGATACATACAAGCAGTCCAAGTACCAGACGATTACCGCGAATGCTGGCTTGTGTCTGCTATTAATGATACCGGATTTGTGAGCAGGGCATGGACGATACATCAGCTGTAGAAAAAACGCCGCCTGAAGTCACTGTCTGCGTTGTGCCGCGGGAGCGTTTCAGTCTGGCAGTGGCGTCACTAAAGCGCCTGATTGAGAACACCGATTATCCTGCCCAATATGTCTACGTTGACGGAAACTCCCCACCGCCCATCGCTGCCAAAGTGGCGGCCACCTGCGAGGTACATGGTATTGTCTATGTCAGGACGGATCACTATCTGTCACCCAATCAGGCCAGGAACATAGCCTTGCGCGTTTCCAATACGCCCTATGTCGCATTTGTAGACAATGATTTGTTTGTGTCGCCCGGATGGCTGTGTCACCTCATGGATTGTGCCCGCTCAACCGGTGCCTGGGCCGTAGGACCCCTTGTTATGGAGGGCAGTGAGAGTCTTCAGGTCATTCATATGGCGGGTGGAGACCTGGTCGAAGATAAGGTGAATGGCCAGATCCGGGTGCGACAGCGGCACCGCCATATGTATGAAACCCTCTCCAGTGTGCAGGAACAACTGGTCCGTGAATCTGTAGGCGCCTTCGAGTTTCATTGCGTCCTGCTGCGTGTGGATAAGTTCGGTGAACGCTGTTTCCTGGATGAGGGTTTTCTTGCGCTACAGGAGCACCTCGACCATGCCCGTGAGATTCACAAGCGCGGCGCAGAAGTGTATTTTGAACCCCGTTCAATTGTCAGGTATGACAGTGCGAGTCCCTTCGAAGACTGTGATCGTGAGTATTTTGAATTGAGATGGGGGGTGCAGTGGTGCAAGGAGTCGATTGAGCACACCCGGCAGAAGTGGGGCCTTGAGCCGGGAGATCCCGGGCTGATTCGCCTTGAAAAGTGGAGTGAGAAGCATCGCCTGATGTTGGAGCGATCAGGCAGCTACTGGGAGCGTCGAATTATACCCATTATTGTGCGAAGGAAGGCGAGCACATGGCTACGAAAATACAAGATCATGCCCCCCCGTGAAGTCTATTGAGCACGCATGTTTGAGTTTGCCCAGACAAACATACAGCTTTTCGGGCAGATGGCCGGCCAGAGCTACACGCTTGTCGAGCGTGAACAAGCCGCCACTGTTTACCGTTTCCTTATGCCCATGTTTTCCGGTCTTTACCGTGGCACGGAGAAGCCTTTCATCTCGCACCTCATAGGTACCGCCAGCATACTGGTTGCCCAGAAGGAGTCCATCGAGATAGTGCTGGCAGGAATGTTACACGCGGTCTACATGGCGGGCGACTTCGGTTTCCAGCGAGGTAGTCGCAGGACCAGGCGCAAGATACATGTGATCGAAAATCTTGCTGGGGTGAAAGTTGAAGAAATTGTTTCCTGCTATGACAGCATTCGCTGGAACCCCGAAAATGTCAGGCACTATCGGCTTAACCTCGATTGCGTATCCCTACTGGAGCGATCGGCGCTCAAGTTGCAGTTGGCCAATACGCTGGAAGACTTGCTGGATCACGGCATGAATTTCAGTACGGGAGAGAAAGCCAATTTGATCGCGTCCAGCGAAATGCAGGAAGACATCCTTTATTTGGGGACGCGGCTCGCCGGTTGCGAGTTCGGTGATCGACTGGCTTCAGCTCTGGAAGAGTTTAAGTCCGGTAAAACAGCTGTGAACGCCGGGTACTTTAAGGGGCGATCCTCGCTGATTCTGCCGCCGTCCGCACGCATGAAAATGATACAGCGAGTATGGGGGTGGATTGTGCGCCGACTGGTAACCAGGAATGAGAAATCATGAATGTGGCATTGCCAAACAATTCGCCTGGCATTTTGTGCCAGTGGGAGCCGTCAGCAAATGGTGTGCTGATTGCGTCGGTTGGACATACTCGTTACTGCCGTTACACATCTGGGCGAGTGGAATGGCAATAGTGTCTGCAGAACGGAGGCCCAATTTCTTTATTGTTGGTGTCCAGAAAGCCGGTACAAGTGCACTGGCTGACTGGCTTGGGCGCCACCCACAGGTGTTCATGTCCTCTCCCAAAGAGCCCGGTTACCTTGCTTTTCTGGAGAAAGGCTACCCATACGCTGATGGCTACGGCCGCCCGGCGCCGGCTGGCAAGCACGTGGTCAATAATCAGCAGGATTATCTGGACCTGTTCTCCGCGGCGACGCCTGGAGAGCACGTCATCGGTGAGGCCAGCACCTGGTACTTTTCCATCCCTGGAGTCGCGGAAAGAATAAAAAGTTTCAATCCGGATGCCAAGGTCCTGGTAGTGCTTCGCCATCCTTGCGAGCGCGCTTACTCTGCCTGGTGCCATGCCCGGCGTGACAGTCTCGAGCCATGCGCTGAGTTTTCCAGCGCACTCGAACAGGAAGATGATCGTGGCGAGGTAGAGTTCCTGCTCCGTTATCGTAGGATGGGGCTGTACAGCGAAGCACTTGCTGAATACATCTCGGTTTTCGATCCGTCAAAGCTTAGAATCCTGTTCTATGAGGACATGGTTGGTGACGAGAGTGCCCTGTAACAAAATCTTTGCATCTTCCTGGCTATCGACACATTGAGGAAATCACCTACCCGGCGCAAATTGAATCGATCCGGAGCGTTCAGGTCCAGGTCTCTTGAAAGCTTACTCAGGTCGCCACATTTACGTGCGGCAGCGCGGACGCTGCTACCACGACATAGCGCCGGCAAAATCAGGGACAGCATTACGGCGTTGAACCTGAAATCCTTCCCTGCCCTCGATCAGGATATACGGCGAGAATTGCTTGATTTCTATCGACAGGACATCGCTGAACTGGCGCGCCTGAGTGGCCGCAACCTGAGCTCATGGTTAGCCTGAGTTGTGAGCCGCGATGATGTATATTCCTCTGCTGCGTACCAAAGGTATTTTGGTACGCGCATCGCGCCCCAGACATTTGATCGGTGGCTCGAACTGATTTTACTGGAGGCGTCAAGCGGCAGGCGTGGCTGCCTGGCTTTGAATCACAATTTACACAGCCTCTATTGGTTACACAGAGACCCTGTGGTTCGGGAGCTCTACGCTCGCTGTGAGAGTTGTTATATTGACGGTATGGGGGTGCTGCTGGTGCTCTTTGGGGCTTGCGCTCCAACTTCCGGTCAGAAACGGTTTTCCCTGATGGACACCTTCCCGGACCTGCTTGAGTACGCGCAACATCATTCACTGTCCCTGTTCTATCTCGGTTCCAGTGAAGCTGTGGTAGACAAGGCGCAAGAAAAATTGCGACGGCAATATCCCGGACTGAAAATGGAACTTCACCACGGCTATTTTCAAGACAATGAGAAGATAGTCGACACCATCAATGCCTTCCGGCCGGATTTGCTGCTGGTGGGCATGGGTATGCCCAAGCAGGAGGCTTGGCTGATGAATCATATCGACAAACTGGATGTGGCAGTGGCTACGCAGGCTGGTGCAACCCTTGACTATTTTACAGGAGCCCAGGCGAAACCGCCCCTTTGGATGAGCAGGCTTGGTCTGGCTTGGGCATATCGCCTGCTGAATGATCCCGCGCGGTTGTGGCGTCGCTACCTGTTGGAACCCTGGGCATTATTAGGGCCTACCTTAAGGCTGTGGCGGGCTCATTGATTACCTATGGCGATTTGCTCGACGCGAGTACGGCCATGAAGCATGCGATTTTATGGCGTAATGGGCCGCGGGACTTCAGCGTGGCCAGGCAATACTCAATCCGAATTCTCATCTTTCGCCGGCTGTTGATCGCCCAGGTTCTATGAACTATTTCTTCGCATAATTCGGCTGCCGAGGGGCGGAGCTGGATTGAAAAATGTCCAGCGAGAATGGGAGAAAGAAGCCGTTTGCGATGACTGCGCAGATACCATCGCCCTCGTCTTGGCATGCTGGCATACTTATTGGTGCCGTGAATTCGATACATGAAACCCGGCCAGTTATTGTAGTATTTCAGAGCGCCGAGTGCAGAAGAACATGTCACTATCACGCCATCTGCGGAAAAGCCGTGCTTCCTTGATTCCTGGGCTGAAATGCCAAATATACGCTTGCGCCAAATGTCCAATGATATGGTTCTGTCTATAGATTCAGGTAAGGAAACGATATGCTTTGCCAGCGATAGACGCATTGAGTTGCCTGACGTCGGCACACCCACGAATTCGTGAAACAGCAGTGCTGCCCATCTTGTGGAGCCTATCGGCCCGGGCGGGAAAGCCATGCGATCGAGTACATCGCGAGTTTCTTCAACCATGGTATGGTCTTCGCCGCTGACGCTGGGCTTGGTAAATACGTACGATACTGCTGGGTTTTGGCAATAAATTTCCCGCAGCCTGTCGAGGTAGCCCTCGAGAAAGTAGTCATCACTGTCCAGGAGTACGACCACGTCCCCCCGGGCCGCGGCGAGTCCCGCTCTAACAGCCTTCATCTGCCCCTGATTGCTCTGTGAAATTAGAACGAGGCTGCCATCACTTTCACGTTGTTTGAGTATGGCACGTGAGTTATCGGTCGAACCGTCATCAACAACGATCAGTTCATCCCCTTCGCGCAACTGCTGTAGAGCACTGTCAAGGGCCTGCTCAAGATACTGGCCGTAGTTGTAATTATTGACCACGACTGAAAGGCTTGGAACAGTGTAAGTCATCTCCATTGATTTAACTCGGCCAACCCCAGTCCTCACCCAGAAAGTCAAAAAGCCGGCGATTATAAGGGCGAAAAATATCGATAAGATAATCCCGGCATCGTTCCTCCATGCGCTCGCGGTACCGACCCACGTTCAGGGGAGCTGCAATTGTAAGCCGATAGGGGGGAAGTCCGATAAACCGGCAAATCGAATTGCATATCAACTCCGGGTCGTCTCTAAATGCTGCGAAATTCACGATCATTAGTTGGTCTTTGCGGAAATAATGCAGCCAGTGCTCAATCTGGTCAATGTACTTGCTTCTGTGAGTGTAGCCATATCTCCTGAGATCATGGCCGACATTGTTGGGGTCACAGAGGTTTTTCACGAGATCTTCACTCGTACGTTCCGCCTCTTTCTGGATGGCGTCCCAAAACGAGAGCTTCTCCCCCGGTATTTTCCGTACCTGGTGTTGGTACTGAGAGTACGCCCTGTCTACCGGGTTGCGTAAAATGATGACAATTTTGGCCTCTGGCACCAAGGCGTGAGCATTGATGGCGTAGGAATTGATGTTCATCGACGGGGTGGCCTCACCGGTGCGAGCCGGGTAACCCAGTTTCAGGCTTAGATTGTCAATATGCTTCTTTGTTGGAAAGTGGGCGCGATACCAGTCCTCCCCATACGGAAAATTTCTAGCGTTACTGAAGTAATTCACTTCTTTGACACTGGGCGTTGCGATACCGGGATGTTGAGATATGTAGTGAAAAAGTGAAGTTGTTCCCGACTTGGCGGCGCCGATGATTAGAAAATCCGGGAGGCAGCGGTGCCTGCTGAAAGGCGCCACTACCCGCATTAGCTGCGGGTATAAACGCATCATCAGAAATTTGTAATATGGCTTTAGCTCATATTTAATCCGATCTTGCACTCCTGTCTCAATAGAGTTGGCCACCTCTTATGTCCATCCATTGAGTATCGTTGGGTTAAGGGCGATCTTTTTCTTCACCATTCGCATCAACCAGAAGGATGACAGCACACCACTGAGTGCACAGGTCAAGGCCGCTCCGGCCGCCCCCTGCAGCGGCACCAGCACACTTAGTGAGAGAAGGTGAAAAATGGCAGTCACCAGCATTACTCGCGGTAGCAACTGCTGGTTTCCCGTCATTAGAAGTAGATCTTCTACGGGCCCCAAAGCGGCCTTGACTATCACTCCAAGTATTAGAATGACAAGAACGGGGATTGCTGAAGTGAAGTTGTCGCCGAACAGCGACAGCAATGGACCGGCAAAAAGTGTTGCGATCGAGCCTATGGCGACAGTCGGCCAAAGGCCGCCATGCACGGCAAGCCTGGTAATATCTTTAAGTTTGTCGCGATTATTCGTCGCGCTTGCGGCAGCCATATCAGGTTGACATACCGAACTCACTATAGAAGGCGGTATTAGCGCAAGTTGCGCCAGCCTCTCAGCGGCAAAGTAGGCCCCGGCCTGTGCGGGACCGGCCAGGAAGCCAACCAGGAGTACACTGGAGTAGTCAATTACCACGCTCGCAATTCGCGTTACGAATATTGGAAAAGCGGTACGAGAAAGCTCGGCAGGATGGTACTCCTGACTGTGGCTGGTGGACTCCTGTGCCCCTGCCAGAAGTTTCCTTTGTCTAGAGTGAAAAATCGAGGCCTGGATGATGCTTACTGCAAAGACACTCAAGCCAACCAGGGCCAGAGTCTGCGCTCCTGAGAGGTTATCTTCGAGAAGCCACCAGGCGGTTACTGCCAGCATGGCGGTGGCGGCGGGACGGAGCACCTGCATAGGTAGAAATGCAAGGAAGAGCCATTGTCGCGCCCTGGACATATGCTGGTAAAGCAGCAGCAGTGACACCCCGGGCGCGAACACCAGGGCTACGGCAGATAGATTGAGGTACAAACTGTAGTTGGTAATAGATTTGCTTGCGATAAGTATACCAAGGGAAAGCAACAGTAGTATGCAGAAGGACCACGAAAGCAGTCTACGAGCGCGATAAACCACCGCAGCTACCGCATGTTCGTTCTCTGACGTATTCAGGGAAGCAATAAAACGGCTGGTCGCAATGGGTACACCCATCGCGGCAAGCGTTCCTGCCATGAACAGGATCGATTGCCCCCATGCGTATTTGCCGTATTCTTCGCTACTGCCGATCAGTCTGGCCAGGAGAATCTGGAGGCAGAAAACCGTCAACAGGCCTGTAACGCGGATGACAGTGACAACCGCGCTTCGCTGCAAAAAAAGATGGTAGCCAGGGGAAATTCCGTTGGTAAGGATTCGCTTTATTTTCATACTAACGCAACGCGTTTACGGTATTCAAACTATACACTTACCTGTTCCTGCTTGCGGACACCATATTTGCGGACCGAAACGACGGATGCTACGAACAGAATCCAGAGGATATAGTTGGTTGAATACAAATCGCTCTCAGCGACGTTAGCCACGAAAATATAGGCCAGTATAGCCGGAGTAAATGCCCGTGCCGGGGAAAATTCACTCGCACAAAGCCGCAGGAATGACAGGTAAAAAGCCACGCAGAAACTCATTAGGAACAGTATCAGGCCTATGATACCGAGATGAAGCCAGAGATCCAGGAACCCGTTATGACTATGTGGTGGGTGCCATTTCTCCTGCTTCCATATGGCGCCAGAGGGTCCATCCAATCCAAGCCAGAAGCCTCCCAAGCCATAGCCAAGTACCGGCTTCTGGCCAATTTCACGTACTACAAGCTGCCACAGATCCACCCTGTCGGTAGCAGTGTCAAACCCTGCGCTTCTTGGTGCTTTGGATACGGTAGCGGTACAAATGGAGGGCCGGTCAGCAGCAGCGCTCAGGCGGTCTTCTGAGAGGAATGCCTTGGCATGTGTCGTCAGGTTTGACAGCAGTATTGGCGGGTAGATGTGTGACTTGTACTGCATCGCAAAGGCCCCCGCGCAGATTGCAACTGAAAGTAGGGCAATCGCGGCCAGCTTGTAACGTTTGTGGGCTGCGGCATAGAACGCGAGAAACATAAGTATGATGCAATATGACAACAGAGACGATTTCGAGCAGGACATCAATAGAAGGAAAAGCGAAAAACAAAAGCCTGACCAGCGCATTAGCGTGCGATAAGGCGAATTCGCCGCGAGCAGGAAAAAGCAAATTGCGCTCAATGCAGCAGTCGTACCCAGCATGTTTTTATGGGTAAAAGCTCCCCGCCACAGACCTTCATGTATACCGCGCATTTTTCCGATCTCCGGTAAAAGGAGTGGGATGGCGATACTCGCGATAATGATAAAGTAAAACGTGCAACCCAGCAGATGCATCTGCAGTGCCGGGCGGTATCTCAGAGCAAAATAAAGCCCAAAGATGCTACATCCAATCATGGCAATTGTCTTTGCCAGCGTTTCATAAGGTACCAAAGACCACAGGGATGACAGGGCCGTGAGTGTCATTAGCAGCAGCAGGAATTTTTCCTGCCAGAGATAATAGATTGCCTCCCGGAGGCGCCCGATCATCAGTAACACTGTGCAGCAGTAGATTGAGATATAGATCCACAGTAAGTTGGGCTGGCTTATGACGCCTGCTGCTTCCTCGCTAAGGGCCATGCCTGCCGCCTCTGCTTGGGAGAGTTGGGGCAGTGCTTGAAAAATTGCCGCTCGGCTGAATATGAAAAGGGCGACCACAGCGAAAGTCCCTTCCATCAGGTGAAAGACTTGGCTTTTGCCCGATTCTGCGAACGACGAGACCTTCAATGAGCTTTGTTCCAAGCCATTGATTTTCTGGCTGGCCCTGGACTACCGGCCGGTTGCAGCCTGGCCACTCCTATGGCTTGCTCCCCGCCACCGGCATAGAACAGGTAAAGCGCACCATCGGAATCTGCAAAAACATAGGGATCACGCAGCTGGTTGAGTCTGTCGGCAGCATAGCCCTCCAGCGATGGTGCGGGTTTAATTGATGCACCCTCCCATTCATGCTCCGGCCTGAGAATCTGTTCTGGCGGAAATGAGGAATCCCATAACGCGTAGTGGCGACCATCGAGCTTCAAAGTCGACATCAATATTGTTTCGGGTGAATCCCCAACCCGCGTGTAAAAGACCCGCAGTGTATCTCCTTTAAGATACAGGGTGGAGTGGCGCAACCTGCCAGAATGCCCCGCTAATTTCAGGTCGCTGGCAAAAGGATTCACGCCACCTGTCCACAAATCACTGTCTGTACTGCGCCCATCGAGCACAGTCCAAGGGTCTTCAGGATTGGGTGCTCTGTAAAATTCGCCGCCATTGCTTATCGCGTAGAGCTGTTCGCCGGA
>Ga0209392_1000283_pt1 | contig 11276 bp, 11 predicted proteins | sample PPLLak3cmMay2015_FD_187252 | JGI IMG/M metagenome (GOLD analysis project Ga0209392, IMG submission 187252) | Freshwater sediment microbial communities from Prairie Pothole Lake near Jamestown, North Dakota, USA - PPLs Lake P7 Core (1) Depth... | ecosystem: Environmental > Aquatic > Freshwater >...
GCGCAAACATGGTGCTGCTCGGCACGGTGGCGGCCCTGCTCGGCTTGCCGGACGACGCCGTCGCCCGGGCCGTCGAGAAGACGCTCGGCAAGCGGCCGGCGGCGCTCGCTCCCAGCCTCGCCGCGGTAGCCACCGGCCGAGCCGCCGCCGCAGGCATCGAGCGGCGCTTTGCGCTGGCCGAGCCCCCCGCCACGCGAACGTCGCGCTGGCTGCTCACCGGCAACGAGGCGGCGGGCTACGGCGCCATCAAGGGCGGCGTGCGATTCGTAGCAGCCTATCCCATCACGCCTGCGACGGAACTGCTCGAGTGGATGAGCCCGGCGCTCGCCGAGGTGGGCGGCACGCTGGTTCAGGCCGAGGACGAACTCGCCTCGATCAACATGGCGATCGGCGGCTCCTACGGCGGCGTGCCGTCGCTGACCGCCACGTCGGGACCCGGACTCTCGCTAATGGTCGAAGCGCTTGGCCTCGCGGTCGCAGCAGAGATCCCGCTGGTGGTGGTGGACGTGATGCGCGTCGGTCCCTCCACCGGCATCCCGACCAAATCCGAGCAGGGCGACCTGAACATTGCAGTGCACGGACTGCATGGCGACGCGCCGCATCTCGTGCTGGCGCCGAACTCGGTGGCCGACTGCCTCGGCACGACGCAGTGGGCGGTGCAGCTGGCCGAGGCCCTGCAGACGCCTGCGATCGTGCTGTCGGACCAGTTTCTCGGACAGGCGCGGTCGGTCGTGGACCGGCCCGCGGACCTGGCAGACGGTCCCGGCCGGGTCGTGGCGGCGGCAGGTGCGACGGACTACCGGCGGTACGCCGTGACGCCGGACGGCATCTCGCCGATGGCGATTCCAGGCACCGCCGGCCTCGCCTACACCGCCGATGGCCTCGAGCACGCCGAGCGCGGCACGCCTTCCTCGCAAGCAGCGGACCACTTCGCGCAGCTCGACAAGCGGCGCGGCAAGCTCGAGTCGTGGGACTACGGCGAGCAATGGGCCGATGTGGAGGGCGACCCGGCCGCGGACTTCGCCGTCGTCACCTTCGGATCCTGCACGGGCCCGGTGCGCGAGGGCCTCGCGCGCGCGGCGCAGGACGGGCTCGGGGCGCGGCTCGTCTCATTGCGGTTGCTCGCCCCGTTGCAGGCCGGCCGCCTCGCCGGCGCGCTCGCGGGCGCGAGTCGCGTACTGGTGGTCGAGCAGAATCACTCGGCGCAGCTCTACAAGTACCTGCGCGCCGAGTGCGACCTGCCCGGACGCGTCACCAGCCTGCACCGGGCCGGCGCGCTGCAGTTCCAGCCCGGCGAGATCCACCGCCACCTGCTCGAATGGAGCCGCGCATGAACGAATCGGCCTGCGCAGTCGCCCCGCCCGCCCCGCTCGCGCGCGGCCCTAACGACTACAAGTCCGACGTCAAGCCGGTCTGGTGCCCCGGCTGCGGTGACTTCGGCGTCGTGAACGCGCTCGCCAAGGCGATGGCGAAGATGGCGCTCGACCCGAAGGACGTCGCCGTGGTCTCCGGGATCGGCTGCTCGTCGCGCATCCCGGCCTATATGTCGAGCTACGGCTTTCACGGCGTGCACGGCCGCGCGCTCGCGGCCGGCACGGGCCTCAAGATCGCGCGCCCCGACCTCACGGTCATCGTCACGGGCGGCGACGGCGACGGCTACTCGATCGGCGGTAACCACTTCCTGCACGCCTGCCGGCGCAACGTGGACATGACCTACATCGTGATGGACAACCGCGTGTACGGCATGACCAAGGGCCAGGCCTCGCCGACCACCGAGCCCGACTGGGACTCGAAGCTTTCGCCGGACGGCACCGGCCTGCGGGAATTCCAGCCGCTGGTGGTCGCGCTCGCCTCGGGCGCCAACTTCATCGCGCGCGGCTTCACGGGCGACCCGAACGGGCTGGCCGCGTTGATCGAGCAGGCGATGCACCACCCGGGATTCTCGTTTCTCGAGGTGCTGTCGCCCTGCGTCACGTTCCGTCCCGAGCAGAAGGAATGGAAAAAGATGGTCCGCCCCGATGCGTTCCGAACCACGGCGGAAGTTCCGCGGGCGGCGCGCCGCCTGCTGCGCGACACCGGCTTCGACCTCGGCGTGCTGTTTGCCGGCGGGCGACCGCCGTATGCGCCGCGCGGCCCGCGCGCACTGCGCACGCCAGCCGACCTGGAGGCGAGGTTCGCGCTATGAGCGGCCTGGATCGGTCCACGGCGCACCCGAAGCTGCCGCGCACGGTCGCCGAGTTCATGGCGTACGCCTATGCCATGGAGGTCGAGGCCTCGGAGCGCTATGCCGAGCTTGCGCAGCAGATGTCGGCGCACAACAACCGCGAGGTCGCGGAGCTGTTCGCGAAGCTCTCGCGCATCGAGGGAAAGCACCGCGACCAGATCGCGGCGCAGATGGGGTGGACGAGCCCGCCGGCGGCCGCGGTGTTCCGCTGGACGACACCCGAGGGCCCGGAAACCACGGACTACGGCGAGTTGCACTACCTGATGCAGCCCTACCACGCACTCAAGCTCGCCGAGCACAACGAGCAGCAGGCCGTGGAGTTCTTCGAGCGCTTCGCGGCCGCCCGCGTGCCGGCGGCCGTGCAGGCCGCGGCGCGCGAGATGGCCGAGGACGAGCGCGAGCACGTCCGGCTGATCCGCGAGTGGCTCGCCAAGGTGCCGCCGCCGGAGCCTGGCTGGGACGAAGATATGGATCCCCCGGCCGGGGCGGACTGAAGCGGACCCGAGGCGCGTCCCGAAATCACTCGGACGGTGGGACCTCGTTCGTCACGGCCTCGCTCTCGGGCCCGGGTTCGGGCGCGGGCTCGACGGGCACGACGTAGGCCGGGACGGATTCCGGCACGGTCGCCGGTGCCGACGTCGCCGACGGCTCGGGATCGACGATCGGCAACGCCAGGAACCGCTGCATGCTCGCCAGAAAGCGGTCGAACGCCAGCAGCACCACCAGCATCACCGCCAGAGCGAGCAGGAAGCCCAGGAGGCGTGGCAGCAGGGGCCGGTCCGCAGGCGAGCCGTCGCGCTCGGCATGGCGCAGGGCGCGGTCCATCAGGACTCGCTTCACATCGATCGGTGGCTCGGGCGTCGGGGACATGGGCTGACGGCGTGGACCGGTCGCCCGGTCCGGCCACCGGCTCTCAAGAAGGGGCGCCGATGATGCCACCGGGCCGCCGGGACCGGGGCAAAAGTTGCCGGATTGTCAGCGCGGACACTGCGGCAAATACTTAAATGCGAATGATTTGCAATTAGATCGCCTCGCCGCTACGATGCTGCCCGAGGGTCAAGCCATGTACGTCTGCGTCTGCCACGGTATCTCCGAAAATCGCCTGCACCAGGCCATCGCAGAAGGCGTGTGCTCGTTCGAGCAGCTGCAGTCCTGCACCGGTGTTGCCACCTGCTGCGGCGCCTGCGAGCCCTGCGCCCGCCAGGTGCTCGACGAAACCCTTGATTCCCGGTCACGAGCCCCTCAGGCTTCCTGACTGCGGGGGCGTGGCCCCGCCCGATCCAGTTTCCAGATAAGGAATTCGTCATGAAGGGCGACGCCGACGTCATTGCGCACCTGAACAAGATCCTCAAGAACGAACTCACCGCGATCAACCAGTACTTCCTGCATTCGCGCATGCTGAAGGACTGGGGCCTCGTGAAGCTCGGCGAGTACGAGCAGCACGAGTCGATCGACGAGATGAAGCACGCCGACAAGCTGATCGAGCGCATCCTGTTCCTCGAGGGCCTGCCGAACCTGCAGCACCTCGGCAAGCTCATGATCGGCGAGGACGTGAAGGAAATCCTCGCGTGCGACCTGAAGCTCGAGCAGATCGCGCACCCCGACCTCAAGGACGCGATTGCGCACTGCGAGAAGGTCGGTGACTACGTCAGTCGCGAGCTGCTCGAGGACATCCTCGAGTCCGAGGAGGAGCACATCGACTTCCTCGAGACCCAGATCGACCTGATCGGCCGGGTCGGGATCGAGAACTACTGCCAGTCGCAGATGAAAGAGCCTGGTTGACGCAGAGCGTCGACCGGCTCCGCGCCACGGAGGGATGTTCATGGCCATCAAGACGCCAGGGCTCCGATACCATTGCGTGACGGTCAATTCGGGCAGGCACGCCTGCCCGGCCGCAGAGGCCCTGCAGGGCGTGCGCCTGCTGTCGGCGGAGGCCCCGCGCCTGCCGCTCCCCGAATGCGCGATGCCGGCCGACTGCCGCTGCACCTATCGCCATCACGACGACCGTCGCGCGGGGCCGCGTCGCGCCCGCGACCGCAACGAACGTCCGGAGCCGTGGCCGAGCACCGATCGACGTCGCTCGATCGGCCGGCGGGCGACCGACTGAATAGGGCAGGCTGAATGCCCGCCGGCCGCCCGGCCGGCAGTTCGGCGCCTGACGCCTCCGACACGCGGCGGTCCTGCCCCGGTACCTCCGGATTGACAGGTGCCTGGCGCCCCCTAGCATCGCGGCAGCCACGCCAGACCCGACGCGCGATCGTCGGCGGCATCTTTGCGGAGCCCGCCATGCACACGCCCAAGCCACCCAAGCGCCCGTCCCTTCCGCCCCTGCCGGCATGGTTCCCGCGCGGCACGGCGTTGCTGCAGGACCCGTCGCTGAACAAGGGCACCGCGTTCACCGAGGAGGAGCGCGACGCCCTCGGCCTGCGCGGCCTCTTGCCGCCTCAGGTCGGCACGCAGGAGTTGCAGGCCGCACGGGTACTCGAGAACTTCCGGCGCCTCCAGTCACCGCTCGAGAAGTACATCCTGCTCGAGGCGCTGCAGGACCGGAACGAGGCGCTGTTCTTCCGGGTGATCACCGACAATCCGGACGAGATGATGCCGATCATCTATACGCCTACGGTCGGCCTCGCCTGCCAGCAGTTCGGCCACATCTACCGCCGCCCGCGCGGCATGTACATCTCGGCGGCGGACCGCGGGCGCATCGGCCAGGTGATGCGCAACTGGCCGCACCGCCAGGCCGCGATGATCGTGGTGACCGACGGCGAGCGCATCCTCGGTCTCGGCGACCTCGGCGCAAACGGCATGGGCATCCCGATCGGTAAGCTGTCGCTGTACACCGCCTGCGCCGGCCTGCATCCGCGACTGTGCCTGCCGGTGATGCTCGACGTCGGCACGAACAACCAGGCGTTGATCGACGACCCGCTCTACATCGGCCTGCGCCAGCGGCGCCTGTCGGGCGACGCGCTCGACGAAATCGTCGAGGAGTTCATCCAGGCGGCCCAGCGCGTGTTCCCCGGCATCGTCGTGCAGTTCGAGGACTTCGCGAACCACAATGCCTTCCGGCTGCTGCACCGGTACCGCGACCGGGTCTGCTGCTTCAACGACGACATCCAGGGTACCGCCTCGGTGACCGTGGCCGGGATCTTCTCGGCGCTGCGCGTGACCGGCAAACGGATGGCCGAGCAGACCTTCCTCTGCCTGGGTGCGGGTGAAGCCGCCACGGGCATCTCCGACCTGCTCTCCGCCGCGATGGTGGACGACGGGCTCACGCCCGGGCAGGCGCGAGCACGCTGCTGGATGGTGGACTCCAAGGGGCTCGTGGTCGCGAGCCGCAGCGGCCTCGCCGAGCACAAGCTGGCCTATGCGCACGAGCACGCGCCGGTGGCGGACTTCCTAGGCGCGGTCAAAGCGCTCAAACCGACCGCGATCATCGGCGTGGGGGCGACGCCCGGCATGTTCACGCGCGAGGTCGTCGAGGAGATGACCCGCCTGAACGAGCGTCCGATCGTGTTTGCGCTGTCGAACCCCACCTCGAAGTCGGAATGCACCGCCGCGCAGGCGTACCAGTGGTCGGGCGGCAAGGCGCTGTTCGCCTCCGGCAGCCCGTTCGACCCGGTCGACTTTGCGGGCACCCACTTCGTGCCGCGCCAGGGCAACAATTCGTACATCTTCCCGGGCGTGGGCCTCGGCGTGGTCTCGGTCCGTGCCACCCGCGTCACGGACGAGATGTTCATGGCGGCGGCACGTGCGCTCGCCTTGCACACGAGCGACGCCGACCTCGCACAGGGCAGCCTCTACCCGCCGCTCAACCGCGTGCGCGGCGTCTCGGCCCACATCGCGGCAGCGGTCGCGGAAGTGGCCTACCGCGAAGACCTCGCGAGCGTGGACCGCCCCGACGACCTCGTCGAGTTCATGAAGTCGCAGATGTACGACCCGCGCTACGTGAGCTACGTGTGAGCTGAGCCTGCGGTCATTGCGGACTGCGTGGCCGCCGGGACCGGGCTGAAGATCGCGCCATGCGCCCGATCTTCCAGCCGCGGCTCGTCAACGGCCCGTTCGGCGACCCCGCGCTGTTCGTCGACATCCTGTTCGAGCGCCGTGCGCTGCTCTTCGACCTGGGCGAAATCGGGGCCGTCCCGCCGCGCAAGCTGCTGCGCACGAGCCACGTGTTCGTCTCGCACACCCACATGGACCACTTCGTCGGGTTCGACCGGTTGCTACGGATCTGCCTCGGCCGCGCACGGCCCCTCGCCCTGTACGGGCCGGAACGCTTCATCGACCAGGTGAACCACAAGCTCGCAGCGTTCACGTGGAACCTCGTCGAGAACTACTCGGTCGATCTCGAACTCACGGTGCACGAGGTGACGGCGGACGGCTGGCTGCGGCGCGCGACCTTCAACTCGCGCGAGCGCTTCGCGCGGCAGGACAGCGATCCGCTGCCCCTCGAGGGCGGGCGGCTACTGGTCGAGCCTGCGTTCGAAGTGCGCTGCGCGGTGCTCGACCACAAGACGCCCTGCTTGGCATTCGCCGTCCAGGAAGCGATGCACGTCGACGTGTGGCGCAACCGGTTGGCCGACCTCGAGGTCGAGCCGGGACCCTGGCTGCGCGAAGCCAAGCGAGCGATCCTGGCCGGGGCACCCGACGACACGATCATCCCGGCACGGGCGATCGGCGGCACCGGGGAACGGCCGATCCCGCTCGGCACGCTGCGCAGCCGCGCGCTGCAGCTGGTGCCGGGACAGAAGCTCGCTTACGTCACCGACGTGGCCTTCCACGCCGGGAATGTGCAGCGCATCGTGGTGCTTGCAGAGCGAGCCGACGCGCTCTTCATCGAGTGCACCTTCCTCGACGCCGACTCCGCCGACGCCGGACGCAAATGCCACCTCACCGCGCGCCAGGCGGGCGCCATCGCTCACGAGGCCGGCGTGGGTGTGCTGGTGCCGTTCCACTTCTCGCCGCGCTACGCGGGGCGGGAGGCCGAGCTGCGCGCCGAGGCGCAGGCCGCCTTCGGAGGAGCCGTCGCATGAGCACAAAGGCGCGCGAAGTCTCCATCGTCGCGGCGGATGCGACCCTGGCCGGCGAAGCGTGGTTGCCGCCCGGGGCACGGGGCATCGTGCTGTTCGCCCACGGCAGCGGCAGCAGCCGCCTCAGTCCGCGCAACCGGTATGTCGCCGGGGAGATCGTCGGCGGCGGGATCGGCACGCTGCTGTTCGACCTGCTGACCGCGGACGAGGAACGCCGTGACCGACTCGACGCGAGCCTGCGATTCGACATCGGCCTGCTGACGCAGCGACTCGCTGGTGCGACGCGCTGGCTCGACGGGCAGGACTGGGCGCGGTCACTGACGCTCGGCTATTTTGGCGCCAGCACGGGCGCCGCCGCGGCGCTGGCCGCCAGCGTGGAATGCGATGTGCGCGCGATCGTCTCGCGAGGCGGACGCCCCGATCTGGCCGGCGCCGCGCTGCAGTTGGTGACCGCCCCTACCCTGCTCATCGTGGGTTCGGAGGACCCGGTCGTGATCGACCTCAACGACGCGGCGCTCGCGCAGCTGGCCTGCGAAGCCCGGCTCGAGATCGTGCCGGGCGCCACGCACCTGTTCGAGGAGCCCGGTACGCTGCAGCAGGTCGCGAGGCTCGCGACGGAATGGTTCCAGCGCTGGCTGTGACCGGAGCGGCCGCTTCCCTCGTCACCGCGCCGGGCGCAGGCGGTATCGCATTTTCACTCTTCGCGGGAAAACAGGTACCGTCCACTTCCGCGGACCCGTCCAACGCCGGGAGACTCGATGCGCCTGCCCTCCCGTCGCTCGCTGCTGCTGCTCGCCGTCGCCGTGTCGGCGATCGCCTGGTGGCTGATCGCCGACCGCCCATCCTTCGAGCCCGGCCTGCGTGCGGACATCGACCCCGCGCCGTTCCTTGACGCCCGCCGCGACGCCGTCCGTCCCGAGCAGGTCATCCGGCGCAGGGATGCCGCCGTCGCTGCGGACCGCCCGCCGAACGTCGTCGTGATCCTGGCGGACGACCTCGGCTACGGCGATCTCGGCAGTTACGGCGCGCGTGCCATCCGCACCCCGAACCTCGACCGGCTCGCCGCCGAAGGCGTGCGCTTCACTGATTTCTACGCGAGCGCGTCGGTGTGTTCGCCGTCGCGGGCCGGGTTGCTCACCGGCCGCTACCCGGTTCGCACCGGCATCTCGTACGTGATCTTCGCTCGCGAGATTTCACTGGGCCACCGCTTCGATCTCGCGCTCGCGCGGCTCGGTTCGCGGCTCGGCATGTCGCGCTTCCACGACTCGTACGTGAGCGGGCTGCCCGACTCCGAGATCACCCTGGCCGAGGCCCTCAGGCTGGCCGGCTATGCCACGGGACACGTCGGCAAGTGGCACCTCGGCGACTTCTCGCACGACCCGCGCTTCCTGCCGAACCGCCACGGCTTCGACTTCTTCGAGGGCATCCCGCACTCGAACGACGAATTCCCGGTCGCGGTGTGGCGCAATAGTGAGGAGCTCACGCCCAACGTCGGGCTCGACCAGGAGCGGATGACCGCCGACTTCACCCGCGCCGCCGTCGAGTTCATCGACCGTCACCGCGACCAGCCGTTCTTCCTCTATTTCGGCCACAAGGACGTGCACGTGCCCTTGTTCCCGTCGCAGCGGTTCCGCGGCCAGTCCGCGGCCGGACCCTACGGGGACGCGGTCCAGGAACTCGACTGGAGCGTGGGCGAGGTGCTGCGCGCGCTCGAGGAGCGCGGCCTGCGCGAGCACACGCTCGTGGTGTTCAGCAGCGACAACGGCGCCTGGTTCCAGGGCAGCACGCAGGGCCTGCGCGGCCGCAAGGGCATGCCGTGGGAAGGCGGGCAGCGCGTGCCGATGATCGCGTCGTGGCCGGGACGCCTGCCGGCGGGCGCCACCGTGGACGCGCCGGCGATGAACATCGACCTGTTCCCGACGGTGCTGCGCCTCGCGGGCCTGGAGCTGCCCGACGATCGCGTCATCGACGGCCGCGACCTGTGGGGCCTGATGAGCGGCGAGGATCCGTCGCCGCCGCACGAGGCGCTGCTCTTCTTCGACGACAAGGTGATTGACGGCGTACGCTCCGGGCAGTGGAAGTACTACCGGTACGTCGACCGTTATTACTGGCCGGTGCCGCTCGACAAGCCGGGTTCGCTGACCGGCCGGCGCATCGCCCGCTACAGGTACGTCGACGAGCGCTCCGGGCGCGAGCTGCGCCTCTATGCCGACGACCCGATGCTCTACGACCTCGCACTCGATCCGGGCGAGGCGTACAACGTCGCGGCGCGGCAGCCCGACGTGGCCGCGCGCCTGCTCGGCCACATCGAGCGCTGGGAGCAGGACTGGCTCGAAAATCCTCGCGGCTGGAAGTGACATGAGCACACGCGAGCTCACGCTGCAGATCGACCGCGCGCGGCACGCCGAGTCGCGCATGCACGATTCCGCGCTGCCGGCCCTCGCCCCGGAGCAGGTGCGGCTGCGCATCGAGCGCTTCGCCGTCACCGCCAACACCGTGACCTGCGCCACCACGGGCGGCGACGCCGAGGACCGCAACGCGCTGCTGCGGGGCTATACATCACCGGCTGGCTCGCGGAGGACTGGTTCGCCGACCACGGCTGGTTCGACGCCCGGCAGGTGCTGGTACTGTCGGCGTCGAGCAAGACCGCCATCGGGTTCGCACACTGCGCCGACGCCCGCCCGGGCATCGAGGTGCCGCACGGCTACCAGCAGCGGATCGCCAGCGCCTTGCAGGAGTTCGTGGGCTGGAGCCGCGGCCGGCTGCGGGTGCAGCACTCCCACGGCGCAACGGCCGCGGGCACGACGTGGCGCGAGGTCCACGCCGGTCGCATCCCGCCCGACGTGGGCCGCGTCGTCTCGCTATGGGATTGAGGCCGCCCGGTAGACGACGCCGTCCTTCATCACGAACGCGACCTTGCGCGTGAGGCCGATGTCCCCGAGCGGATTGCCGGGTACCGCCACCACGTCGGCCCGGAAGCCGGGCTCGAGCTGGCCGAGGTCCCGCTCGCCGAGCACCTCGGCGGCGCGGTAGGTGGCGGACTGCAGCGCCTCGGCCGCCGGCATGCCACCCTCGACCATGTAGCCGAATTCGAGCGCGTTGTCGCCGTGGGGACCCACGCCCGTGTCGGTCCCGAAGGCGATCTTCACGCCGGACTCGTAGGCCCTGGCGAACGTGCCCTGGATCTGCGCACCGATGCGCTCGGCCTTCACCCGCACGATCTCCGGCAGGTAACCGGGCACCTTGGCCTTCTCCGCGACGAAGCGGCCGGCCGAGATGGTGGGCACGTACCAGGTGCCGTGCTTCTTCATGAGCGCGAAGATCTCATCGTCCATGTAGGTGCCGTGCTCGATGGAGGTGACGCCGCCCTCGATCGCGCGCTTCATGCCTTCCTTGCCGTGGGCGTGGGCCGCCACCGCGTAGCCGTAGTCCTTCGCGGTCTCGACGACCACGCGCACCTCGTCGACCGTGAACTGCGGCGCGTCGCCACTTTTGGCATAGCTCATCACACCGCCGGTCGCGGTGATCTTGATGACGTCGGAGCCGTCCTTGTAGCGCTGCCGCACGGCCTGGCGCGCGTCGTCGGCGCCGTTCACGACGCCCTCGGTCGGGCCCGGCGTGCCGAGCACGAACGACAGCTCCGAATTGATGCCGTTGGTCGGGTCGGCGTGACCGCCGGTCGTCGCAATGGACTTGCCGGCGGCGTAGATGCGCGGACCCTTCACGAGGCCGGCGTTGACTGCGTCGCGCAGCTTGAGCGTAACCTCGCCGCCGAGGTCGCGCACGGTCGTGAAGCCGGCCAGCAGGGTCTTCTCCGCGTATCCCACGGCACGCAGCGCGAAGTCGGAATCATCGAGTCGGAAGCGCTCCTCGTAGCTGCGCGGCCCCGACTGCGAGGCCATGTGCACGTGCAGGTCGATCCACCCCGGCATGCAGGTGTGGCCGGCGAGATCCACCTCGCGGGCACCCGGCACGGACACCCGGCCCGGCAGCACCTGGCCGATCCTCCCGTCGCTGGTGACGAT
>Ga0209392_1000285_pt1 | contig 11209 bp, 7 predicted proteins | sample PPLLak3cmMay2015_FD_187252 | JGI IMG/M metagenome (GOLD analysis project Ga0209392, IMG submission 187252) | Freshwater sediment microbial communities from Prairie Pothole Lake near Jamestown, North Dakota, USA - PPLs Lake P7 Core (1) Depth... | ecosystem: Environmental > Aquatic > Freshwater >...
CACTAAGAAGATCTTCCGCGAGCGGCTGCGCGACATCGCGCGCTTCGAGGACTACCTGCACCGCAACGGCACGACCGTGCTGAAGTTCTACCTGCACGTCTCGAAGGACGAGCAGAAGAAGCGCTTCCTCGAGCGGCTGGACGAGCCGGAGAAGAACTGGAAGTTCTCCGCCGGCGACGTCAAGGAACGCGCGCACTGGGACGACTACATGGCGGCCTACGAGGACGCGATCCGCGCGACGGCGACGAAGGACTCGCCGTGGTTCGTGGTGCCGGCCGACAACAAGTGGTTCACGCGGCTGATCGTCGCGGGCGCGATCGTCGAGGCCCTCGAGAAGATGGACCTCGCCTATCCGGTCATCACGCCGGCGCAGCGGGCCGAACTGGCGGGCGCACGCGAGGCGCTGCTCGCTGGTTGAGCCTCGGATCGAGCCTCGGACCGAGCCTCCGGCCGGGCCTCAGACGCCGCCGATGCAGACGTACTTCAGCACCAGGTACTCGTCGATGCCGTACTTCGAGCCCTCGCGGCCGACGCCGGACTGCTTGACCCCGCCGAACGGCGCGACTTCGTTCGAGATGATCCCGGTGTTGACGCCCACCATGCCGTACTCGAGCGACTCGGCGATCCGGAACACGCGTCCGACGTCGCGCGAGTAGAAGTAGGCGGCGAGGCCGAACTCGGTGGCATTCGCCGCCTCGATCGCTTCCTGCTCGGTCGAGAACCTGAAGACCGGGGCCACCGGGCCGAACGTCTCCTCGCGCGCCACCAGCATCTCGCGCGTGACATTCGCCAGCACGGTCGGCTGGAAGAACGTTCCCCCCAGCGCGTGGCGCTGGCCGCCGGTCACGATCCGGGCGCCTTTCGCCTGCGCGTCGGCCACGTGCGCCTCGACCTTCGCGAGGGCGTTGGCGTCGATCAGCGGGCCCTGCTGCACGCCGCCCTCGAAGCCCGAGCCGACCTTCAGTTGCGCCGCCTTCTCGGCCAGCCGCTCGACGAAGGCGTCGTAGATCTTCGCGTGCGCGTAGAACCGGTTGGTGCAGACGCAGGTCTGGCCGGCGTTGCGGTACTTGGACAACAACGCACCTTCGACGGCCGCGTCGAGGTCGGCGTCGTCGAACACGATGAACGGCGCGTTGCCGCCGAGTTCGAGCGACAGCTTCTTCAGGGTTGGCGCGCTCTGCTGCATCAGGATGCGGCCGACCGCGGTCGATCCGGTGAAGGACAGCTTGCGAATCACGGGCGAGTCGCACAGCACCTTGCCGACGGCGATCGAGTTGCTCTCGTCCGCCGTGACGACGTTGAACACGCCGGCCGGGAATCCGGCGCGCTGCGCGAGTTCGGCCAGCGCGAGCGCCGACAGCGGCGTCTGCTCCGCCGGCTTGACGACGACCGTGCATCCGGCCGCGAGCGCCGGCGCGACCTTGCGCGTGATCATCGCGTTCGGGAAATTCCACGGCGTGATCGCGGCGGCGACGCCGATCGGCTCCTTCAGCACCAGCAGCCGCTTGTCGTTGGCGACCGTCGGGATGGTGTCGCCGTAGACCCGCTTGCCCTCCTCGGCGAACCACTCGATGAACGACGCGCCGTAGACCACTTCGCCGCGGCTCTCGGTCAGGGGCTTGCCCTGCTCGGCGGTCATGAGCTTCGCCAGGTCTTCCTGGCTCGCGAGGATCAGCTCGAACCACTTCCTCAGCACGGCCGCGCGCTCCTTGGCGGTCTTGCCGCGCCACGCCGGCATCGCCCTGGCCGCCGCGGCGATCGCCTGCGCCGCCTCCGCCGGCCCGGCATTGGCGACCTCCGCCAGCTTGAGTCCGTCGGCGGGGTTGTGGACGACGAAGCGCGCGCCCGATGCCGCGGGCACCCAGGCTCCATCGATGAACGAGTCGGTCTTCAGCAGCGCTCCATCCGCAAGCGCCGGCAATCCCACTTTCTGCAACATGGCTCCTCCCGCAGGCAACTGAGGTCAAGAATACCCCCGCGCCTCGGTACACTCGAACCGGGCATCCCACAACGCTTCGGCATGAAGTTCGACCAGCTGCCGTCCGACCTGAGGAACTGGTTCCGCGACATGATCGGTCGCCGGACCAGCCGCGACGACCTGTTGCGCGCCCTGCTGGCGGCCGGGTACCAGAAGCGCATGGCGGAAGACGCGGTCGCCGCCGCGGTGGCGGCGGTCCCGGCCCCGGCCCCGGCCCCCGTGCCCGAACCGGCGCCGGTGGCCGTGGCCGCCCAGACGGCGTCGACGCCGGCGACCGGCGCGGCCGCCGACGCGCGGTCCTTCAGCGAGCAGCTGGCCCAGTCGCCCAACGCGTTCGCAACGGCCGACCGGGAAGTGTCGATCCTGTTCGCGCTCGCGGCGCCGCGGGTGATCCTGTTCGGCAACCTCCTGGCTCCGGAGGAGTGTGACGAGCTGATCGAGCTGTCGCGCGGCAAGCTGGCGCGGTCGAGCGTGGTGAACGCGGCCACGGGCAGCTATGACGTGCACCCGCATCGAACGAGCGCGGGCACCCACTTCGCGCGCGGCGAGAACGAGCTGATCAGGCGTATCGAGGCGCGCATCGCGGACCTCGTGCAGCTTCCCGTCGAGCGCGGCGAGCCGCTGCAGATCCTGCACTACCAGCCGGGCGGCGAGTACAAGCCGCACTTCGACTACTTCGATCCGGCGCTGCCGGGCAACGAGGCCGTGCTGAAGCAAGGGGGCCAGCGCATCGCCACCCTGGTGATGTACCTCAACGACGTGGAGGCCGGCGGCTCGACGGTCTTCCCCGAGGTCGGGCTCGACGTGTTGCCGCGCCGGGGCCACGCCGTGTACTTCGCCTACACGACCGAGGAGGGCCAGCTCGACAAGCGCTCGCTGCACGGTGGCAGTCCGGTCAGCGCCGGCGAGAAGTGGATCGCGACGAAGTGGTTCCGGCAGCGCGCCTACGGCGGCCCCGGCGCCTGATCGCGCCGGCGAAGGCGAGCGCGAAAAAAAAGCCGCGACCGAAGTCGCGGCTTTCTTTGGTGAAACCAGGCCTTACATCGGCTTGATCTGCGAGGCCTGCGGGCCTTTCGGGCCCTGCTTGACCACGAACTCCACCGCCTGGTTCTCCTGCAGCGTCTTGAACCCGCTGCCGACGATCTCGCTGTAATGCGCGAACAGGTCAGCGCCGCCGCCGTCCGGGGTGATGAAACCAAAACCCTTGGACTCGTTGAACCACTTCACTTTGCCAGTAGCCATGTTGTTACGTTTCCTTGTTGGATTGCGCGGAAGTCACATGACGTCCGTCGCTGCGCAAGCGGATCAAGCAACGTAACCCGGGAGAGATCAAAGGCCACTGGCACCGAAGCGCCAGCGCAAAGATGAGCCGAAGGAATACAAAACTTGAAGCGAATGCAGCGTGGAGACTACGCAATCGGCGCCGATTTGTCGAGTCGGAACCGGCCCGCCAATGCCGCCCGACTCGTTGGGTAAGATGCCGCTCGATGGTGGGGGTCGACCGGCCGGCAGAACCGGCGCCCGCGAACAACAGTCCCGGCCGACCGGCGCCGGGCAGGGGAACTTGCATGCGCGCAGTGTGGAAAGGGGCGGGCTCCGGCATCGCCGCGGCGGCCCTGGCCGCCGGGTTGGCTGGCTGCGGGGACACGAAGGATGCCGCCAAGGCGCCGCCTCCGCCCCCGGAAGTCCAGGTCGTCAAGGCGCGCAGCGAGACCGTTGCCGTCCGCCGGGAGTACGTCGGCAACGTCACGGCGTACCGCTCGGTGCAGGTGCGGGCACGGGTCGAAGGCATCCTCGAGAAGCGGCACTTCGTCGAGGGCAGCGACGTCAAGCCCGGTCAGCTGCTGTACACGATCGATCCGCTGAACTACGAAGCGCAATTGCGCGACGCCGAGGCCGACCTCGCGCGCGCCGAAGCGCAGTTCGCCAATGCGCGGACGAAGGAGTCCCGCTACGCCCCGCTGGTCAAGGAAGAGGCCGTCAGCCGGCAGGACTACGACGATGCCGTCACCCAGATGCAGAGCGCGGAGGCGCAGGTCAAGTCGGCACGCTCGACGCTGGATCGGGCGAAGCTGAACCTCGGCTACACGAGGGTGGTCGCCACCGAGTCGGGGCGCATCGGCATGTCGCAGGTGCCGGAAGGCGCGCTGGTCGGCAAGGGCGAGCCGACCCTGCTCGCGACAATCGACAAGCTCGATCCGATCTACGTCACGTTCACGATTCCGGATCGTGACGCGCTCGACTTCCGCCGCGCTCTGGACAGCGGGGAGATCAAGGAAGCGAAGGGCGACACGGCGCGCTTCGTCCTGCCCGACGGGTCCGATTACAAGCAGGCCGGGCGCATCGACTTCGCCGACACGCAGATCAACCGCGACACCGGAACCGTCACGCTCCGGGCCGTGCTGCCGAACGCCAGCCCGAGGCTGCAGCCCGGCATGTACATCCGCGTGCACCTGACCGCGGGCGAGCGTCCGAACACCGTGCTGATCCCGCAGCGCGCGGTCGTGAAGGTGCCCAACGGGCACGTGGCCTATGTCGTCGGCGCGGAGAACAGGATCGAGCGCCGCGACCTCGTCGTCGGCGAGTGGATCAAGGACGACTGGGTGATCGAGAAGGGGCTGGTGGCGGGCGACATGGTGGTCGTCGACGGCATCCAGCGGATCCAGCCCGGCATGACCGTGCGCCCGTCGCCATACCAGCCGAAGCCGGCCGGCGCGCCCGCCGCGCCGCCCGCCCCCGCCAAGAAGTAGGGGGAGCGCATGCAATTCTTCGTCGACCGCCCGGTCTTCGCGACCGTCATCGCTTTCATCATCTCGCTGGTCGGCCTGATCGCGATCCCCCAGCTGGCGGTCGAGCAGTACCCGAACGTCGCGCCGCCACAGGTCGCTGTGACGGCGACCTATCCCGGCGCCTCGCCCGAGCTGCTGGAGAACGTCGTCGCCGCGCCGCTGGAACGCGAGATGAACGGCGTCAGCGGCCTGCTGTACATGGAGTCGACGTCGTCCTCGTCGGGCCTGATGCAGCTCAAGGTGGTGTTCGAGCCCGGCACCGACCTCGACCTCGCGACGGTGGAGGTCAACAACCGCGTGAAGCGGGTCGAGCCGCTGCTGCCGCAGGTCGTGCTGGAGAACGGCGTGCGGGTCGACAAGACGAATCCCGCGCTGCTGCTGATCGTCACGATGCAGAGCAGGACCGGGCAGTTCGACGCCGAGTACCTGTCGAACCTCGCCAACAGCAGCGTCCTGCCGGAGATCAAGCGGATCGGCGGCGTCGGCGACGTCACGCTGTTCGGATATCCGTACGCGATGCGCATCTGGCTGAATCCGGACCAGCTGGCGCAGTACCGCCTCACGGTCGCCGACGTCTCGAACGCGATCCGCGAGCAGAACCAGAACTACGCGGTCGGCGAGATCGGCACGACGCCTTCGCCGCGCGGGCAGGTGCTGACCTTTCCGGTGCAGACGACCGGCACGCTGGTCGATCCTTCGCAGTTTGCCGACATCATCGTGCGGGCGGCGCCGGACGGCTCGGTGGTGCGCGTGCGCGACGTCGCGCGCGTGGAACTCGGGTCCGAGGACTACCAGATCAGCCTGCGGCTCAACGGCCAGCCCGCGACCGGCCTGGGCATCTACCTGCGTCCGGGCGGCAACGCGCTCGCCACCGCGGACCAGGTGCGCGCCAGGATGCAGGAACTGTCGGCGAGCTTCCCGAGCGACGTGGAGTGGCGCGTGCCGTACGACACGACGGTGTTCGTCAACGCGTCGATCGAACTGGTGGTGCACACGTTCATCGAGGCGTTCGTGCTCGTGCTGATCGTCGTGTACCTGTTCCTCGGCAGCTTCCGGGCGACGATCATCCCGATGCTGGCCATCCCGGTGTCGCTGGTCGGCACGATGGCCGGCCTGCTGCTGATGGGGTTCTCGATCAACATGCTGACGCTGTTCGGCCTCGTGCTGGCGATCGGCATCGTGGTCGACGACGCGATCGTGGTGGTCGAGGCGGTCGAGAAGATCATGCACGACAAGGGACTCGATCCGCGTGCCGCCGCGCGCGAGGCGATGAAGGGCATCGGCGGCGCCATCGTCGGCGTGACCGCGGTGATCTGCGCGGTGTTCGTGCCGGTGGCCTTCCTCGGCGGCGTCACCGGCACGCTGTACAAGCAGTTCGCGATCACGATCACCATCTCCACGCTGCTGTCCGCGGTCACCGCGCTGACGCTGACGCCGGCGCTGTGCGCGCTGATCCTCAAGCCCGGCATGCGCAAGCCGAAGCCGATCCTGGCCTTCGACCGGTTCTTCGAGAAGGTCACGGAACGGTATGTTGCCGGTGTCGCCGTCCTGATCAAGCGCGCGCTGCGCGCGGCAGTTCTCTACGCAGTCATCATCGCCGGGCTCGTGTTCCTCTTCAGGACGATCCCGGGCGGCTTCGTTCCCGAGGAGGACAAGGGCACGATGATGGTGGCGATCGACCTGCCATCCGGCGCCTCGCAGGAGCGCGTGCTCGAGGTCATGAAGCAGGCCGAGGCGATCATCAAGCAGGAGCCGGCCGTGGCCGACGTGATCAGCATCCTCGGCTTCTCGATCTTCTACCGGTATGCCAACCAGGGCTTCATGTACGTGACCCTGAAGGACTGGTCGGAGCGGCCCGAGCGGGAGAACCATGCGCTGGCGCTGATCGCGCGCACCAACGCGAAGCTCGCGCAGATCCAGGAGGCGCGCGTCTTCGCCCTGAACGAACCGCCGATCTCCGGCCTCGGTTCGATCGCCGGATTCGACTACCGCCTGGTCGCGCTCGACGGCGATCGCGAGAAGCTGAACCAGACGGCGGCGGCCGTGGTCCAGGCGGCCCGCCAGGACGAGCGGCTCTCCGCCGTGCGCAGCGTGGCGGCGCCCGACGTGCAGACGCTGTTCATCGACGTCGATCGCAACAAGGCGAAGTCGCTCGGCGTGCCGCTCGCGGACGTGTACCAGACGATCGGCGCCATGCTCGGCTCGGCCTTCGTCAACCAGTTCACCGCGTTCGGCACCAACCTGAAGGTCAAGCTGCAGTCGGAGCAGGTGTTCCGGTCCGACCCGGCCTACCTGTCGCGCTTCTACGTGCGCAACGGCAAGGGCGACATGGTGCCGCTGCCGGTGGTGGCCGCTTCCGAGTTTCGCTCGGCGCCGATCGCGCTGACCCGCTTCAATGGCTACCCGTCGGTGCAGATCAACGGTGTCAGCGCGCCCGGCCGGAGTTCCGGCGAGGCGCTGCAGGCGATGGAAGCCATCTCCGCCGAGAAGCTGCCGCAGGGGCTGGCGTTCCAGTGGTCCGGCCAGTCGCTGCAGGAGAAGATCTCCGGCGGCCAGGCCGGCTTCATCTTCCTGCTGTCGTTCATCTTCGTGTTCCTGTTCCTCGCAGCGCTGTACGAGAGCTGGACGCTGCCGGTGGCCGTGTTCCTGATCGTGCCGATCGGCATCCTCGGGGCGCTGATCGCGCTCTTCCTGCGCGGCACGCCGAACGACGTCTTCTTCCAGGTGTCGCTGATCACGCTCGTAGGCCTCGCGGGCAAGAACGGCATCCTGATCGTCGAGTTCGCGAAGCAGCGCTTCGAGGAGGGCCTGAGCGTGATCGACGCCGCGCTCGAGGCCGCGAGGCTGCGGCTGCGGCCGATCGTGATGACCTCGCTCGCCTTCATCCTCGGCGTCATTCCGCTGGTGACGGCGAGCGGCGCCGGCGCGGCCACCCAGCACTCGGTCGGCACCGGCATCCTCGGCGGCATGCTCGCCGCGACGCTGATCGGCGTCTTCTTCACTCCGCTGTTCTACTGGGCGGCGATGACCTACCTCGGAGGCGCCGGGAAGGCGAAGGGCGCGGCACCAGCGAAGCCGGCGCCGAGCCACGGTGCACCGGCCAGCGCGGGCGTGCACAAGGAGCACGGCGAATGAGGCGCGTCCTGCTGCTCGCGGCGGTTCTTGGCGCGATGGCCGTCGCGGGGTGTTCGTCGACGTCGACCGACGCGCGGTCCACCGTCGATGTGCCGTCCCAGTGGCGGACCGCGGCGGAGCAGGACAGGACGCATGCCGACCTGCCGTGGGGCGACCTCTTCCGCACGCCGGACCTCGAAGTGCTGGTGCGCGAGGCGCTCGCGAACAACTCGGACCTGCGGATCGCGGCGGAGCGCGTGGAACTGGCGCGCGCGCAGTACGGCTTCGAGCGCTCTGCCTTGTTCCCCGCCGTGCTGGGCGACGCGGCGTATACGCGGGGCAGGCAACCGTCCGTCGGTCCCGAGAACGTCATCGTGGAGTCGAGCTCGCTTGGGCTGGCCGTGCCGACCTGGGAAATCGACCTGTGGGGACGCGTGCGCAGTTCGACCGAGGCGGCGCGCCGCCAGTTGCTGGCCTCCGACGAGACGCGGCGCGCGCTGTACGTCAGCCTGATCGGCGAGGTGGCGCGGGGCTACCTGACGCTGCTCGATCTCGACTACCAGCTCGAAGTCGCCCGGCGCACGCTGGAGACCCGGCGCGAGTCGCTGCGCGTCGTGAAAGCCCGGTTCGAGGGCGGCATCACCTCGGCGAGCGACCTGCGGCAAGCCGAATCCAACTACGCGGGCGCCGAGGCGGCCATCGCCTTGCTTCAGCGCTCGCGCTCGCAGGCGGAGAACGGCTTGTCGATCCTGGTGGGGCGCAACCCCGGCCCGGTGCTGCGGGCGACCGGGATCAATGCGATGGCGACGCCCCCGCGCCTGCCGGCCGGCATGCCGTCCGACCTGCTGCAGCGACGGCCGGACGTGCTGGCCGCCGAGCAGCAGCTGCTGTCGGCGGACGCCAGCATCGACGCGGCGCGCAAGGCCTACTTCCCGGTGATCTCGCTGACGGGCTTTCTCGGGTTTGCAAGTCCCGCGCTGAAGGACCTGTTCGACGACGGCCGCTCGGCGTGGTCGGTGTCTCCCGCGATCACGCTGCCGATCTTCACGGCCGGGCGGTTGAGCGCGAATGTCGAGGCGGCCGAGGCGCAGCAGCGCATCGCAGTCGAGCAGTACCGCAAGACGGTGCGCACGGCGTTCCGGGAAGTCGATGACGCGCTGGTGGCCTACCAGCGGTACCTCGAGCAGCGCGAAGCCCTCGGCCGCGTGGTCAAGGCCAACCGCGAGCGGGAGCGGCTCGCCGACCTGCGCTACCGCAATGGCCTTACGATCTTCGTCGAGGTGCTGCTCGCGCAGCAGCAGACCTTCGAGTCCGAGCTGCAGCTGTCACAGGCCAACCGCGGCGTGTACGAGTCGGTCGTGAACCTGTACACGGCGCTGGGCGGCGGATGGCAGCCGGACGGGCCGGGGGCGGCCGCCACGCGGTGACGACCGGACCAGGCAGATCGGCGCCCTAGTTGCAGGAGACGAGGGACGCCGTTGCGTTACCGGCAAGAGCCCCTGCCGTGACGCCGACGGTCACGTTCGACGGGGCGCCGGGCCCGTTGGCCAGCTGATCGAACTTCAGGATGTACTGCTTCTCGTACAGGATCGAGGAGAGCTGGTTGTAGATGGTGGCCAGGTTCTGCGACGTGTTCGCTTCGTAGTAGAGACCGCCCGTATCGGCCGCCAGCTGTTCGAGCGTGGTCCGGTTGATCGACGCTCCGATGCCGATGGTGAAGATCGGGACGTTCCGGCTCGCCGCGCTGGCCGCGACTTCGGCCAGGGTTCTGACGGATGCGTTGTCCGTGCCGTCGGTCGCGACGATGACCGCCTTCCGAAGGGTCGGTCGCGCGGTCGCTTGCGCGGCCGTGTCCCCGACCGACTGGAACGCGGCGTCGTACATCTTCGTCGCAGTGCCCTTGTCGAACGGCGCAGCGATCGCGGCGAGCAGCGCCGCCTTGTCGGACGTGAACGGCTGGGTGACCTCGACCTCGGAGCCGAACTTCACGACTTCACCGACATCGTCGGCCCGCTTGGCGTCGAAGTAGCTGGTGAAGGCGCTCTTCATGTCGCTGAACGCGACGGACTGGTTGGACAGGCTGCTGCTGAAGTCGAGCGCGGCGGCCGTGGCGATCGGTTGGTAGGTCTGTTCCGCGTAGGAAAGCGAAATCAGGGTCCTCGGGGTCGTCTGCTGCGTCACGGTGAAACTGGGGGCGAGCAGGCCCGTCACGGGATAGCCGCCCTGGTCCGTCACGGAAACGTAGGCCGTCACCTCGTTGGATCCGTTGATCGGGCAGGCCGACTGGATCTGGTTGATCCGGACGGTAAGCGCGGCCACTGGCTCGGATGCGCCCACGATCGGGACGGCGGTCGACGGCGCGATGGGGTCGTTCGAAGCGATCTGCAGCGACGCCGTGAAAGTCCCGGTGCTCGCCGGCGCGAACGCGACTTCGACCGTGCACTGGTCCCCGGCCGCGATCGTCGCCGACGCCGAACCGCACGGCTTCGATCCACCGCCGAGCCTCAGGGAGAAGCTCGGGGACGCGCCCGCGGCCAGCGCGATGCTGGAGACCTGCAGCGAAGCGTTGCCGGTGTTCCGGACGGTCAATTCGAGGGGTGCGGGCACGTTGCTCGACGTCACCTTGCCGAAGTCGTACGTCGCCGGAAGTACTTGCTGAACCGGACGCGCCACGGGACCGCTCGGTGGAGGCGGGGGTGGAAGGCTCGGCGCGGGAGCATCAGGGCCGCCCCCGGTGCATCCCACTGCAAGCAGGGTCGTCAAACTGAACGCAACGATCTGGAGCTTCATCTTCACTGTCCTTCGGGCGCTGCGGATCGCCTCGGGTCCGCTCAGGCTCTCGGTTGAAACGATTGCTTTCGCGGCGCGCGAACGGACTCTGCGTTGCCGCAACTCACCTCGAATGTACGGGAGGAAAACAGCGAGAATCGTCCGTATGCGGACGATTCTCGGCCACTCGTCAGTCCGGATTACCGCGATTTGACCTGCATCTGACCGTCAATTCGCGCTTCCGGTCGTGCCGAATCGAAGCGGGCAGCAGCGTTGCGGGTTTTCCGTGAGTTGGCCCGGCGGCGCGCTACGACGCGCGCGAACAGCCTGCGTGCAGTGGCATCGCTCCGCTGCGCTAATGCCGCGCGCGATCGGCGATCGACCAGAGCAGCAGGAAGCAGCCGACGGCGAGGCCGCCGATGCTTGCCAGCAGCAAGGTGCCGATCTGGAAGTCGCCCAGCGCGTAACGCCCGGTGAGCCTGGCGGCGACCGACACGGCCATCAACAGGATGCCGAGCAAGCCGGCCAGCTGTCCCGCTCTCAGCAGAAGATTGTTCAT
>Ga0209392_1000289_pt1 | contig 11161 bp, 12 predicted proteins | sample PPLLak3cmMay2015_FD_187252 | JGI IMG/M metagenome (GOLD analysis project Ga0209392, IMG submission 187252) | Freshwater sediment microbial communities from Prairie Pothole Lake near Jamestown, North Dakota, USA - PPLs Lake P7 Core (1) Depth... | ecosystem: Environmental > Aquatic > Freshwater >...
TCGGCCGCATCAGCGCGGTGGCTGTCGCTGGGCTCGCGGTCGCCATCCCAGCGCGGGTCGCGCGCGTCGGTGCACGGCCCCCAGATGGCGCCGTCGCCGGTGCCGTAGGTGGTGAGGTTTTGCATGTGGTCGGGCTCCTGTGGTTTAGATGAAGGCCGCCAGCAGGCAGCCGAGGGTGATGCCGAAGGAGGCGGCGAAGAAGTAGTCGATGGGGCGAAGGGGTTGCATGGTGACCTCAGATTTGTTCGACCTTGGAGATGGTCCAGCCGAGCGCCAGGCCGCGAAGCCTTGCGTCATCCATCGAGCGATGGACTTCGACGTTGATGAACTCGCGGTTCAGAATCTTGGAGAAAACGTAGAAGGTGACGCGGATCATTTGGTGCTCCTGGTTGCGTGTTGCGATGGAAGAATCATAAACCAAAGTTAACACCTGCAACGCATTCCCGACTGAAAACTAGGGTTTACAGTTTGACGCGGTATCGGTTACAGTGTGGGCATGAAACAAAAACGCCATGCCGGTCCCATGCCGGCCATCAGCACAGCCGACGCAATCACGCGGGCAGGCTCCATCAGCGCACTGGCCCGCTTACTGGGCATCAGCCGTGTGGCCGTGCACAAGTGGGGCGAGACGCCCCCGCCGGCGCGCATGTGGCAACTGATGCAGATCAGGCCAGAGTGGTTCGCATCGGAGGCTAAACCGTGAAACAAGGCGACCGCGTGCGCCTGTCAGACGGCCAGGAGGCCATGGTGCTGGAGGTCGGCGTGGCTACCCTGCGCGTGGCCCGCATCCGCGAGGATTGGCCGTTTCCCGGCCTGCCTGAGTCGGTGCTGCGCGGCACGGTCAAGCGGCTGCCGTCGCGGTATCTGCGCGAGACACCCGCTGACGTGGAGCCGGCCCGCTGGTGAGCCGGCCCCGATGATTTTTCAACCTGCGGCATGGCCGCAACGAAAGGAGAAAGAGTGCAAAACGAATCGGCAGCGGAATACGCTGCATTTCTGGACCGCAAGGCCCAGCTAGGTGGAGAACATGGGTTCGAGCCCATATCGCTGCCGCCGTGGCTTTTCGACTTCCAGGCTTCTCTCGTAGAGTGGGCGCTTCGCAAGGGGCGCGCTGCGATCTTTGCGGATTGCGGACTGGGCAAGACAGCGATGGAACTGGTGTGGGCTGACAACGTAGTCCAGCGCACAAATGGCAAGGTGTTGCTCCTGACGCCGCTGGCGGTGACGCATCAAATTGCCGCCGATGCTGAGAAGTTCGGCATTGCAGCCAAGGTATCGCGCGACGGTGTTTCGCACCCTGGCATCACGATCACGAACTACGAAAAGCTGCACCTGTTTAATGCTGCTGATTTTGTGGGCGTGGCGTGTGACGAGAGCAGCATTCTCAAGAGCTACAGCGGTTCAACCAGGGGAGCGATTACCGCCTTCGCCCGCAAGCTGCCCTATCGGCTTCTGGCAACGGCCACGGCGGCACCTAACGACTTCACGGAGCTGGGCACATCATCTGAGGCGCTTGGCTACCTCGGGCACATGGACATGCTCAATCGGTTCTTCAAGAACGACCTGAACAACAGTGCTTCAGGTCGATTCGCTGGAGAGGTCATTAAGTGGCGCCTGAAGGGCCACGCGGAATTGCCGTTTTGGCGCTGGGTGTGTTCGTGGGCCAGGGCCGTGCGCCGGCCTTCTGACATCGGGTTCGACGATAGCCGGTTCATCCTGCCGCCAATCAACGAAGTCGAGCATGTGGTGGAGTCCAACACTTGCGCCGATGGAATGCTTTTCGCACTGCCCGCAGTGGGGCTTGATGAACAGCGCGAGGAGCGCCGCAGGACCGTGCGCGAGCGATGCGAGCGTGTGGCTTCATTGGTCAATGGCACCGGCCAGCCTGCGCTTGTCTGGTGTCATCTGAACGATGAGAGCGAACTACTCTCGGACTTGATACCCGATGCAGTGGAGGTAAGCGGAAAGGACTCTGACGACAAGAAGGAAGGCAAGCTGTTGGACTTTGCCAATAGTCGCGCTCGCGTGCTGATTACAAAGCCGAAGATCGGTGCGTGGGGCCTGAACTATCAGCACTGCAACCACATCACATTTTTCCCGTCGCATTCGTTCGAGCAGTATTACCAGGGCGTCCGCAGGTGCTGGCGCTTTGGCCAACAGCGGCAAGTGACCGTCGATATCGTGACCACTGAAGGCGAGCGCGGAGTTCTGCGCAACCTGCAACGCAAAGCCGCCCAGGCTGACACGATGTTTTCCAACTTGGTTGCGCAGATGAACGCCGCCCAGGCCATCGAGCGCGCATCGCAATTCACAAAGACTCAGGAGATTCCATCATGGCTGTCCACGACCAATTGATTACCGACAAGTTCGCCCTCTATCACGGAGACTGCATAGAGGTCATGCAGAACATGCCCGATGCCTGCGTGCATCTGTCGATCTACTCGCCGCCATTCGGTGGCCTGTATCACTACAGCAGCAACGACCGCGACCTGTCGAACTGCGACGACTACGATACGTTTTTCGACCAGTACGCTTTCGTGGTGCGAGAACTGGCGCGCGTGACCATGCCCGGCCGCGTGACCGCTGTGCACTGCATGGATGTGCCGCGCAGCAACAGCGGGACCGACAGCTACATTGACTTTCCTGGCGACATCATTCGCCTGCATGAACGTGAGGGCTGGCTGTTCACCGGCCGCCGAATGATCTGGAAGGAGCCGCTGGCTGTGCGCCTGCGTACCATGCAGAAAAACCTTGCGCATCAGTCGCTGGTTGAGGACTCAATTGATTGTGGCGTGGCCGCTGGCGACCAACTGCTCACTTTCCGCAAGCGCGGAAGCAATCCGGTTCCAGTGCGCCATCCGGTCGGGATGCTTGAATACGCTGGTGAGCGGGTTCCACCTGGCGATGTCATGGCCTACCGTGGGTGGAAGGGCAAGCAAACCGAAAACCGTTTTTCGCATTGGATCTGGCGGCAATACGCCGACTGCATGTGGGACGACATTCGCATCGGCCATGTCCTGCCGTTTCGTGAGGCGCGAGATGGGGACGACGAAAAGCACGTTCACCCGTTGCAGCTCGACGTGATTGACCGATGCGTACAGCTTTTCAGCAATCCAGGCGAGACGGTCTTCACGCCGTTCATGGGCGTTGGCAGCGAGGTCTACAGCCCTGTCATGCTGGGCCGGCGTGGAGTTGGTGCTGAACTGAAGGCAAGCTACTATCGCCAGGCGTGCAAAAACGTTGCAGCAGCGGCGGCAGGCATCAAGATCGGCGCAGAAACCGAGGAGCTGGCTTTTGGTGACTTGATCTCTGAGGCGATGGGATGACAACCCGAGGCCGCGAAACCCTGCGCGAAAAGATGCTGCGCAACCAGGCCACGATGGACCTCTACGCGGCCATGAACAACAAGCCCCGCGTGCTGCTGGACATCCCGCCTGAGCCGGCCAAGCGCGGTCCGCGCAAACCGTCAGGACAGCCGACCGAGGCCCAGATTCTCAAGGCCGTCATGGCGCTGCTGAAGCGCCACCCGAAAGTCGCCAGCTGCTGGCGGCAGAACTCGGGCACGTTCCAGGAACGCAACCGCGACGGGTCTGTGCGGTACATCAGTGCTAACACCGCCAAGGGCATGAGCGACATCATGGGCGTCCTCAAGGACGGCCGCACGCTGGCTATCGAGGTCAAGTCGGCCACCGGCCGCATGCGTCCAGGCCAGGAGGAGTTCCTCGCCACGATCCGCCAGGCGGGCGGCGTGGCCGGGGTTTGCCGGTCGGTTGAGGATGCAGTGGCGTTGCTGGCATGACCGTCGATGACGACTACCGCGCCAGTGCTTGCGCTGGAAAAATCGCGTTCGCGTCGTTCCTTCAGGCCCAGCGCGTAGGCGAACGCGCCTCGCGCCGTGGCCGCAGCCGGCAGATTTACCACTGCCCTCATTGCCACCTGTTTCACCTGGGCCGCAGGCCCATCACCAAGCGGCGCAGCCGCATCACCACAGAGGATCTATGACTGAATACGATCGGACTAACAGCGGCCTTCTGGCCAAGAACGACAAGCAAGGCAACGAAAGCCGCCCGGACTACCGGGGCAGCATCAATGTGGACGGCCGCGAATACTGGCTTTCGGCCTGGATCAAGCAAGGGCGCGACGGCACCAAGCTGGCCGGGCAGAAGTACATGAGCCTGTCTGTGAAGCCGAAGGACGAGCAGGCCGGCTACGGCCCGGCCGCTGCACCTGCTGCCGCGCCTGCACCTCGTATGACCCAGGATCAGCGTGATGCCATGGCCATCCGTGAGCGTGCAGAACGCGAGCGTCAGGCGGCGGCGAAGCCGAAGACGAACTTTGACGATATGGACTCAGATATACCGTTTTGACGCTTGACTAGGGCCCGCGCTGCGGGTCTATACTGAACCTTCCCGCTGGTTGTTTGGGCCGGCCAGCGGGCGCGCACAGAGCGCAACCGTAGTGCCCTAAGGAGTGAGCGATGCTCATCAGTGCCAATCGGTCGGAGACCGAAGGATGGCGGATCGACCGCCTGAAAAAAGCCCGTTATTGCTTTTGCGCAATCTACGGGATTTCTGAAAATCAAGCCGCATTGCTGATTGATGCGATCCATGACCACAAGGGCGAGCTGACGGTCATGTGGAGCCGTCAACAGCAACCAACACAAGAGCAGATGCGGGCATGGGGGCTGGCCTGGGAGTTGTGCGACGAAGCAAAGGAAAACGTCACGCACAACGACCCGGATCTCATGTGGTTGGTCCCAGACTCTGACCCCATCTGACAATGGCCGGCCTCGACTTCGACGGCCTGGCCCGTCAACTCCTCGCATCGGCTGAAACTCACCTCGCATCCTGGCTCCCAGCCGGCCGCAAGCGCGGCAATTCCTGGGTCGCTGGCGATCTCAGCGGTGCAGCCGGTCAATCCCTCAAGATCAACCTCGCAACAGGCGCATGGTCAGACTTCGCAACTGGTGACCACGGCAGCGATCTGGTGAGCCTTTACGCCGCGATCTACGAGCTGCCCATGGGCGATGCATATCGACATCTCGGCGGTGAGACAAAGCCGGCCAAGCGCGTCAACGGTCACGCGCACGCAGCGCCACCGGCAGAACCCGCTAGGCGCGTTGTCACGCCAGTGCCTGCGGACTTCGCGGAGTGTCCGTGTGTGCACACTCGCTATGGCAAGCCATCGGCGCGGTGGACGTACCGCAACGCAGACGGCGAGGTGCTGGGCTACATCGCCCGCTACGATCCTCAAGGCGAGCGCAAGCAGATCATCCCATGGACTTGGGACGGCGAACGCTGGGGCATGGGCCAGTGGCCGTCACCGCGTCCGCTGTACGGTCTCCAAGAGCTCGCAGAGCGTCCCGGTGCTGCGGTGCTGGTAGTCGAAGGCGAGAAGGCCGCAGACGCTGCACGACGATTCGCTGGTCTCTACGCGGTGGTGACATGGCCCGCAGGCGCCATGGCCGCAGACAAGGCCGATTGGACGCCGCTGGCAGGCCGCAAGGTGCTGTTGTGGCCGGACGCAGACGAGCCTGGCCGAAAGGCCATGGAGCGCGTGGCCCAGATCATCCATGAGCGGGCCACCGAGGTCAAGGTTCTGGACGTCTCAGGCCAGCCCGACGGGTGGGACGCAGCCGACTCAGAGTTCACGTCCTGGGCCGACTGTAGGGCCTGGATGCTTCAGAGGGTTTCGGTATGGCGGCCGAGCGCAGCGGTGGCGACTGTATCGTCCGAGATCATCGACTCCGACACCGGAGAGATCACGGCCATCAACGCTCCGCTGCCCGATGAGTATCGTGGCCGCGCACTGTCCACCATCGAGAACCTGGCCGAGATATGCCGCCGCCTGGGCGTCACCGTCAGGTACAACGTGATCTCCAAGGAAGAGGAGATCATGATCCCTGACGAGGCGTTCAGCCTGGACAACCGAGGCAACGCCAGCATCGCGTGGCTGATGTCATGGTGCGAACGCCTGCGCATGCCGACCGGCAAGGTGGGTGACTACATCACCTACATGGCCGACCGCAACCTGCACAACCCAGTGGCAAACTGGATCGAGAGCAAGCCATGGGACGGCCAGAGCCGCCTGCAAGACCTCTACGATACAGTTGCATCGCACGGCGAAGAGGCTCTGAAAAACACCATCATGCGCCGCTGGCTGATCTCTGCGGTGGCCGCTGCGTTCAACCCGAACGGCGTATCAGCGCACGGTGTGCTTGTCTTCCAGGGCGCGCAGTACATGGGCAAGACGGCATGGTTCAAGCGCCTGGTGCCGAAAGACCTCGGCGTGGTGCAGGACGGCATGATGCTGCGGCCAGACGACCGCGACAGCGTGAAACAGGTTGTCAGCCATTGGCTGGTCGAACTCGGGGAACTGGACGCGACATTCCGCAAGTCAGATATTGCCCAGCTCAAGGCGTTTCTGACACGCGACAAGGATATTTTGCGCAGAGCCTACGCACGCAAGGAATCAGAGTTTGCAAGGCGCACAGTATTTTTTGCCAGCGTGAATCCTCGAGAGTTTCTGCACGACCAAACCGGGAACCGCAGATTCTGGGTTATTGAGTGCAAGTCCATTGAGTACGACCACGGCATTGACATGCAGCAGCTGTGGGCGGAAGTCCTGATGCTGTACCAAGCTGGAGAACCGTGGACGCTGCAAGGCGAGGAGCACGAATCACTCGAAGAACACAACAAGACCTATGAGGTCATTGATCCCATAGAGGATCTGATTTCGTCTGGCCTTCGGTGGTCTGAGCCCGCTGCAGCATGGCGCTGGAGGTCTGCAACGCAGCTCTTGGCAGAGCTTGGTAGGGACACCTGCACTCAAGGAGAGGCCACTCGAGCAGCTCACCTGATCCGTCAGCGCAACGGCAACATGAGCCGCAAAACCAACGGAGTGCGCGCTTTGCTGGCTCCAGAGCCGTGGGGAAACAGCAACCGACCCTAGTGCCACTGAGGAGTCCCGCGCTAAGTTGTTGATTTGACAAGACAAAGGACAGTAGGGACACTAGGGACACTTAACAAGTAAAAGACAGGATATATAGGGGGAATGGGAAGAAAGCGCGAAAGCGCGTAATCGCGTAGCCTATATGGAAATCGACGACCCTGGCGCCCCTGCGTCCCTGAGTGGTCACTAACATAGGAGCAAACATGGCAAACAAACGAACCAAGCCAGGAAGCCCTGAGCGGGCCGAGATCGCAGAGAAGGTCATCAAGGCGATGGACTCTGGCATGAGCTGCTTTAAGGCGTGCCAGCAGGCTGGAATCCCTATGCAGACGTTCACACGCTGGGCGGAGGAAGACGCGGCGCTTGCGGAAGCCTACGCACGCGCGAGGGAAAACTTCGTCGAACGCATTGCCAACGAGGTCATGGAGTTATCCGACGTCGATGTCGGAGAAACCCCCGATGGCCGGAAGGACTGGGCCGCTGTGCAAAAGCACAAACTCCAGGTAGATACTCGCAAGTGGCTGTTATCGAAACTCGCGCCGAAGAAATACGGCGAGAAAATCGAGATCAGCGGCGACAAAGAATCTCCGCTGGTGCATCGCATCGAGCGCGTGGTGGTTAAGTGACCACCCTGCGCATCGAAACCCCGGAGTGGGCGCTGCCGTTGCTGGGCCAGGCGCGGTACAAGGGCGCTCACGGCGGCCGAGGCTCGGGCAAGTCGCACCTGTTCGCTGAGATGCTGATTGAGGCCCACATCATGGACCCGACCAGCCGCAGCGTCTGCGTGCGCGAGGTGCAGAAGTCCCTGAGCCAGTCCGTGAAGCGCCTGCTGGAGCTCAAGATCGAGGCGCTGAACGCTGGCGCTTACTTCGAGGTGCAAGAGGCCGTGATCAAGTCCAAGCGCGGCGACGGGCTGATCATCTTCCAGGGCATGCAGAACCACACAGCGGACTCGATCAAGTCCCTGGAAGGCTACGACCGCGCCTGGGTCGAGGAAGCGCAGAGCCTGAGCCAGCGCAGCCTGGACCTGTTGCGGCCGACGATTCGCAAGCCGGACTCTGAACTGTGGTTCACCTGGAACCCGAGCCAGGACTCTGACCCGGTGGACCAGCTGCTTCGCGGCCCGAAGCCGCCGCCTGACGCCGTGGTGCTTGAGGTGAACTTCGAGCAGAACCCGTGGTTTCCTGACGTCCTGCGGGCCGAGATGGAATATGACCGTGGCCGAGACCCGGACAAGTACGCGCACGTCTGGCGCGGCGGCTACCTCAGCAACAGCACAGCCCGCGTGTTCCAGAACTGGAAGGTCGAGGACTTCGACTCACCGAAGGACGCCATCCACCGCTTGGGCGCCGACTGGGGCTTCGCCACCGACCCGACGGTGCTGGTGCGCTGCCACGTTGTCGGCCGCACGCTCTACATCGACCACGAAGCCTATATGGTGGGCTGCGAGATCATGAACACGCCCGATCTGTTCATGACCGTGCCAGAGGCCGAGAGATGGCCCATGGTGGCCGACAGCTCGAGGCCCGAGACCATCAGCCACATGCGCAGGCATGGGTTCCCCAAGATCCTGTCAGCCGTCAAAGGCCCGCGCAGCGTTGAGGAGGGCATCGAATGGCTGAAGTCCTATGACATCGTGGTGCACCCGCGCTGCCTGCACACAATTGACGAGCTGACGCACTACTCGTACAAGTCCGATCCGCTGACAGGCCAGATCCTGCCGGTGCTGCAGGACAAGCACAATCACGTCATTGACGCTTTGAGGTACGCTTGCGAGGGCATGAGGCGTGCCGCAGCGGTCACGCGGCAGGTCTCAGCAGTGCCATTGCCTACTACCAGCCGCTGGTAGCATAATCCCGCAAGGAAATCAATCGGAGCCAGCATGGCGCGCATATCCACCGAGCAGAGGCTCATGAACCTGCATCAGGAAGCGCTGCGGCAGTTCAACGACATTCAGACCGCCTTGCGCGACGAGCGCCTGCAGTGCTTGCAGGACCGCCGTTTCTACAGCCTGGCCGGCAGCCAGTGGGAAGGCCCGCTGCGCGACATCTACGAGAACAAGCCGCGCATGGAGGTGAACAAAGTTCATTTGTCCGTGATCCGCATCATCAACGAGTACCGCGCCAACCGCGTGACGGTGGACTTCACGCCGAAGGATGGCGGCGGCCCAGAGGCCGACAAGCTGGCAGAGACCTGCGACGCCCTGTACCGGGCCGACGAGCAGGACAGCGTGGCCGATGAAGCCTATGACAACGCCTTCGAGGAGGCCGTGGGCGGCGGGATTGGGGCGTGGCGCCTGCGCACCGTCTACGAGGACGAGGGCGACCCCGACAACGAGCGCCAGCGCATCCGCATCGAGCCGATCTTTGACGCGGACTCCAGCGTCTACTTCGACCTGAACGCCAAGCGCCAGGACAAGTCCGACGCCCGGTTCGCGTTCGTGGTCTCCAGCATGACGCGGGCTAGCTACATCGCGGAGTTTGGAGACGACCCGACCGACTGGCCGAAGATCGTCCACCAGTACGAGTTCGACTGGCAGACGCCGGACGTTGTGTTCGTGGCGCAATACTTCAAAGTCGAGGACGTCACCGAGACCATCCGCGTGTTCCGGGCCATTGACGGCACCGAGGAGAAATACCGACAGAGCGAGTTCGACGCCGACGAGACGCTTGAGGACACGCTGGCCGCCATTGGCAGCGTCGAGGTTCGGCAGCGCAAGATCAAGCGCAAGCGCGTTCGCAAGTACCTGATGAGCGGCGGCAAGGTGCTCGAGGACTCCGGGTTCATCGCAGGCGAGTGCATCCCGGTGATCCCGAACTACGGTAAGCGCTGGTTCGTGGACAACATTGAGCGTTGCATGGGCCACGTGCGCCTGGCCAAGGACAGCCAGCGCCTGAAGAACATGCAGCTGTCGAAGCTCGCCGAGATCAGCGCGCTGTCGAGTGTCGAGAAGCCGATCCTGTTGCCTGAGCAGGTCGCAGGTCACCAGGTCATGTGGGCCGACGACAACCTGCGCAACTACCCGTATCTGCTGGTCAACCCGATCAGCGGTCCCGACGGAAGCCAGCAGGCAGCTGGGCCGGTGGCGTACACCAAGAGCCCGACGATCCCGCCTGCGATGGCCGCGCTGCTGCAGATCACAGAGTCTGACATGCAGGAGATTCTGGGCTCCTCGCAGCAGGCCGACAAGATGGTCTCGAACACTTCCGGCAAGGCCGTGGAGTTGATCCAGACGCGCCTGGACATGCAGACGTTCATCTACATGAGCAACTTCGCCAAGGCCATGAAGCGCTGCGGCGAGGTGTGGCTGTCCATGGCCCGCGAGGTCTACGTTGAGGAAGGCCGCAAGATGAAGGGCATCGGCTCTGACGGCAACCCGATGCAGATCGAGCTGATGAAGCCGATGGTCACCGATACCGGCGAGATGGCGCTGTCGAATGATCTCAGCGGCGCAAAGCTGGACGTCAACGTTGAAGTCGGCCCCAGCAGCAGCAGCAAGCGCGCAGCCACTGTGCGGGCGCTGACGGGCATGATGGCCATCACGCAAGATGCCGAGACCCAGCAAGTCCTGCAGGCCATGGCAATGATGAACATGGAAGGCGAGGGCATCGGCGACGTGAGGGATTACTTCCGCATGCGCCTGGTGAAGATGGGCGTCATCAAGCCGACCGACGAGGAATCCGAACAGATGATGATCGAGCTGCAGGGCCAGCCGCAAGACCCGAATGCGGTGTTCCTGCAGGCCGCAGCCGAAGAGGCCCAGGCCAAGGCAGCCAAGGCCCGCGCCGATGTGGTCAACACGGTGGCCGACGCAGAGCTCACGCAGGCCAAGACAGCCGAGATCATGGTCAAGATCGGAGGCGAGGCTGAGGCCGCGATGCAACCCCAGAGCGGCGCCACTCAGGCCGCGCCGCAGATTGACCAGAAAACAGCGCTTGAGATCGAGGCGATGATGTTGGAGAACCAACTGCGCCGAAACAGGGTCGAGTCTACCGATGGTCAGATTGAGCAGCTCCGCGCCGAGCGCCAGGCAAACGACAGCATGGTGCAGGCGTCAGAGGTAATGCAGCAGGCCGTGGCAGGCATTGGGCAAACGGTCGCCGTGATCGGCGAGGCGGTGGGCAAAATGAGCGAGGCCGTTGGGCAGTTTGCTGAAGCGAGCAGCCGCAACACTGACAAGGCCATCGAGGCACTCAACAAGCCTAAGCGC
>Ga0209392_1000290_pt1 | contig 11142 bp, 10 predicted proteins | sample PPLLak3cmMay2015_FD_187252 | JGI IMG/M metagenome (GOLD analysis project Ga0209392, IMG submission 187252) | Freshwater sediment microbial communities from Prairie Pothole Lake near Jamestown, North Dakota, USA - PPLs Lake P7 Core (1) Depth... | ecosystem: Environmental > Aquatic > Freshwater >...
TGAGCTGACGCTCGCCGAGGCGGCGCTCATCGCCGGCCTGCCGCGCTCGCCGTCGCTCGACAATCCGGTGGCGAGCGTGACGCGGGCACGGGACCGTCGCGGATACGTCCTTCGCCGGATGTTCGAGACGGGCAAGATCGATGCGGCCGAGCGCGAGGCCGCGGCCGCGGTGCCGGTGATCGGACGCATCCACGCCCCCGTCATCGAGCTCGACGCGCCCTACGTCGCCGAGATGGCGCGAATCGAGATGATGCAGCTGCACGGTGCGAGCGCGCTGACCAGCGGCTACCGCGTCACGACGACGGTGGACAGCCGCCTGCAGAATGCCGCCAATGCGGCCGCCTGGCGGACGATGCTCGAGTACGAGCGGCGGCACGGCTACCGCGGCCCGCTCGAGCAACTCGACGCCGCGACGCTCGCCGATCCCGCGGCGGTGACCGCGGCGTTCCGGCGCCACCCGGACCGGGGCAGCCTCCTGGCTGCGCTCGTCGAGAGCGTGCGCGACCGCGGCGCATTGCTGCGCCGGCGCGACGGCATCGCCGTCGACCTCGAGTGGGACGATCTCGCCTGGGCGCGCCCCGCGCTGCCGGACGACCGGCTCGGCCCGGCGCCGAAGACCGCGGCCGACGTCCTCGCCGGCGGCCAGCTGGTGTACCTGGAGCGGTATGAGGACGGCCGCTACCGCCTCGCGCAGCTGCCCGCCGTCGCGGGCGCCCTCGTCGCGCTCCAGCCGCGCGACGGCGCCATCGTGGCCCTGGTCGGCGGCTTCGCCTATGGCGCGAGCAAGTACAACCGCGCGATCCAGGCGCGCCGCCAGCCGGGCTCCGCCTTCAAGCCGTTCGTCTACTCGGCCGCGCTCGAGCGCGGCTTTACGCCGGCGAGCCTGATCAACGACGCTCCGATCGTGCTCGGCGGCGGCGTCGGCACTGATGAGTGGCGCCCGCAGAACATCAACAAGCGGTTCTACGGGCCCACGCCGCTGCGCGAGGCGCTGGTGCGCTCCCAGAACCTGGTCTCGGTGCGCCTGCTGCGGGCCACGGGCCTCGGGCCTGCGATGCGCCACATCGCCGGTTTCGGCTTCAGCCCCGAGGCCACGCCGCCGAACCTCACCTTCGCGCTGGGCTCGGGCCAGGTGACGCCGCTCGAGATGACGCGCGCCTTCGCGGTGTTCGCCAATGGCGGCTTCCTCGTGACCCCGCACGTGATCGAGCGCGTGACCGACGGCGAGGGGCGCGAGGTGTTCGTGGCGCAGCCGCCGGTCGCTTGCGCCGACTGCCCAAACACCACCGCGGCGCCGCAGGCGATCACGGCGGCCAACGCATTCGTGATGACCGACATCATGCTGGACGTGATCCAGCGGGGCACCGCACAGCGTGCCAAGGCGCTGGGGCGCCGCGACCTCGCCGGCAAGACCGGCACCACCAGCGACCGGCGCGACGCGTGGTTCGTCGGTTACAACGGCGACGTCGCTGCGGCGGCCTGGATCGGCTTCGACCAGGAACGCTCGCTCGGCGACAACGAGGAAGGCGGCCGGACGGCGCTGCCCATGTGGGTAGCCTTCATGGAAGAGGCGCTTCGAGACCGCCCCGAGAACCGGTTGCCCGAGCCGCCGGGCGTGGTGCGCATGTGGGTCAACCGCGCGACTGGCCAGCCGACATCGGTCGGCGCCGGCGGCGCGGTGTTCGAGGCATTCCTCGAGGGCCACGTCCCGGACGCCCGCGCGGCGTCGTTCGACGGCGAACTCAGCGGCGAAGGCGTGGTGTCCGCGGCAGCCGACGAATCGATCTTCTAGCGGGACCCGCGGTGAGCCGAAAACCCAACCCGAGGGCCGATCTGTTGCGCCAGGCAGTCGCCGAAGAGGCGGCGCGGATCATGCGCGAACAGGGCGTAGCCGACTTCCTGCTGGCCAAGCGCAAGGCGGCCGATCGCCTGGGCGTCACGGATGCCTCCATCCTGCCGCGCAACGTGGAGATCGAGGCTGCACTGATGGCGCACCAACGACTGTTCGGTGCCGGCCGCCACGCGGCCGACCTCGCGGCGCTACGTCGCTCCGCGCTCGAGGCGATGCGCCTGATGTCGGACTTCCAGCCGCGCCTGGTCGGGCCGGTGCTGACGGGCACCGCCTCGCCCCACTCCGAGATCAACCTGCACCTGTTCACGGAGAGCCCGGAGGCCGTGTCGCTGCGGCTGGAGGATCGCGGCGTCCCGCACGAAGTGCTGGAGCGGCGGGTGCGCTTCGAGCGCGATCGCATCGTCGCTTATCCAGCGTTGCGCTTCGTCGCGGGAAGACAGACCGTGGACGCCGTGGTCTTCCCGCTGGACGGCGTCCGCCAGTCACCCTGCAGCCCGGTGGACGGAAAGCCGATGCGCCGCGCGAACGTGGCCGAGGTGGAATCGCTGCTCTGAACCCGCGGGCCGGGGCGCTCCCGGTCGGATGCTCCCGCGTCACCCGCAAGCTTTTCGCGACGCCGCCTGCCGCCCGTGACCGAAGCGGCGCACGGCGAGTACCGCGGCCGCCAGCACCAGTACTGACGCGAAGGCGGCGTAGCGACCGTAAATCGCCAGCAGGTCGTTGATCTGTTCGAAGAGCAGGGCCCAGGCGCCGATCGCCACATAGGTGGCGACCAGCACGATGCCGAGGGTCTGGCGGGACTTCAGCCCGAGCAGGAAGCCGATGATCGATCCGACGACGGGCCCCGTCATCCAGAACGGCAGGAAGACGAACACGAAGAGTCCCAGCATGCCGTAGCGGGCCACCCTGGGCCGGCTGGCCTCCGCCGAGCGCCGCATCCCGACGAGGACGCGGCGCAGCCGCCGCACGTCCACCAGGTTCCTCCAGCTGAGCACGAACAGCGGGTAGAGCACCAGCACCTGGATCGTCTCCACCAGCACGTTGCTGCAGATGACGACGGTATGGTCGAGCCCGTTGGCGTAGCCGAACGACATCCCCGCCGCCCGCCCGATCAGCAGGTTGAGGCCGGTCATCGCGGCGAACACGAGGGTCCACTCGGGCTTCGTCAGCCAGCCGACGCCCAGCATGATCAACATGAGCGCCGTGAGCGCGAGCCCGACGGCGAGGATGCGTCCCTCGGTGCTGTTCCAGAGGCCAGCTCCGGAGGGACGCGGGCGCAGGTAGTCGGGCCTCGGCACGGCTGGATTCCGCCCGCGCTCCGGCGCTCGACCCGGGGAAGGCTGCGGCGTCAGCGCTTGTCCACTTCCACGTAGTCGCGCTGCACGGACCCGGTGTAGAGCTGCCGCGGCCGGCCGATCTTCATCGCCGGGTCGGCGATCATCTCCTGCCAGTGCGCGACCCAGCCCGCGGTGCGCGCGATCGCGAACATCACCGTGAACATCGAGCGCGGGATGCCGAGCGCGCTGTAGATCACGCCCGAGTAGAAGTCCACGTTCGGGTACAGCTTGCGCGAGATGAAGTACTCGTCCTTGAGGGCGATCTCCTCGAGGCGCAGCGCCAGCTCGAACAGCGGGTTGTCGGTCTGGCCGAGCCGACCGAGCACCTTGTGGCACATCTCGCGGATGATCTTCGCGCGCGGGTCGAAGTTCTTGTAGACACGGTGGCCAAAGCCCATCAGGCGCTTGCCGCCGTCCTTGTCCTTCACGTGGTCGAGGAACTTCCCGATGTTGTCGACGGTGCCGATGTCCTCGAGCATGGCGAGCACGGCCTCGTTCGCGCCGCCGTGCGCCGGGCCCCAGAGGGCCGAGACGCCCGCGGAAATGGCCGCGTAGGGGTTCGTGCCGGTGCTGCCGGCGAGGCGAACGGTCGAGGTGCTGGCGTTCTGCTCGTGGTCGGCGTGCAGGATGAGCAGCAGGTCGAGCGCTTGGGCCGTGACCGGATCGACCTCGTAGTCCCCGGCCGGCACGGCGAAGAACATGCGCAGCATGTTGGCGCAGTAGTCCATGTCGTTGCGCGGGTAGACGAACGGCTGGCCGAGCATGTGCTTGTAGGCCGCCGCCGAGATGGTCGGCACCTTGGCCAGGATGCGGTGCGCGAAGATCTCGCGGTGCCGCGGGTTATGGTTGTCCATCGAGTCGTGGTAGAAGGCCGCCATCGACGACACCACCGCGGACACCATCGCCATCGGGTGCGCGTCGTAGTGGAAGCCGTTGAAGAAGCGCAGCAACGACTCATTGATCATCGTGTGGTAGCGGATCGCGTGGTCGAACTGCTCGAGCTGCTCCGCCGTCGGCAGCTCACCGTGGATCAGCAGGTAGGCGACCTCGATGAAGCTCGACTTGGTGGCGATCTGCTCGATCGGGTAGCCACGGTAGAGCAGGATGCCGGCGTCACCATCGATGTAGGTGATCTTGCTCTCGCAGGACGCCGTCGCCATGAAGCCGGGGTCGAACGTGAACGCCCCGAAGTCCTTGGCGATGTTGCCGATGTTCAGGCAGTCGGGCCCCACCGTGCCGACGCGCGAGTCGAGCGTCGTCTTCTTGCCTGAGTCCAGATTGACCAGTTCGTATTTGTTTCCGCTCATCGTTGTCTACCTTTGATGGCCCGCGGTGACTGCCCCGGGGCAGTCTGGGAGCCTTGCACGGCGGCCATCTCCGATCAAGTTAGGACTATTCCACGACCTTGATCCATTGACCCGGGGTCGGCTCCTTGTTCGGGTAGAGGTCGTTGAGAAGCCGCAGGCGCTCGGTCGGGTATTTCTCGATGGGCGAGGCGCTCGCCAGCGTCGCGATCCGCGTCTGCGGGGAGGCCTTGATCAGCCGGATGCGGTTCGGCTCGGCCAGCTTGAGCTCGTTGTCCCGCAGGCGGCGGAAGGTCTTGATGCTGGACATGAACAGCGGGTCACTGGCGCCCAGTGCCGAGCTCAGGCGGGTCGCGCCTGTGAACACGTAGGCGAGGCCGTTGTAGTAGACGACGGCGTAACGCGCCGGGCCCCGGTTCCCCCATGGGAGCGCGACGTCGCGGGCGATCGCCGTGTAGCCACTGAGGCCATTGAACTCCAGCGGCTCCCCGCCCGACAGCGGCACGCCGGGGAGGCTCCTCGCGAGCAGCTCGCCGGGCCTGACGTCCGGCGGCGGCGGCACTGCGCTCAGCTGCAGCATTGCGTCCTTCTGCGGCGAGGTGGCCACCACCTTGCGGGGCAGGTTCTGCACTGCCCAGCCCGACGGGAACGCGACCGTCATGCCGAGCGTGCCGTGGTAGAAGCGGCTGCCGCGCACCACGCCCTGCTCGCGGCTCGGTCCGAGGGGCATTCCGCTGATGCGCTGCAGGTACGCGTCGCGACCGTCCGGACGTGCCTCGCCGGTTCCTGCCTTGCCGGCCGACGCCACGACTTCCTTCAGCCGCGTGTCATTGTCCGGGTGGGTGGAGAACACGCCGTGGTAGACGCGCGGCTCCCGGCCTTCCTGGCGGGCGATCTGCACCTCCAGCATTTCCTGGTTCTTCAGCAGCCGCACGACGTCGATCATGGCCTCGGGCGAATAGCCGAGCCGGACGAGGTACTCGGCGCCGATGGAATCGGCCTCGAGCTCCATGTCGCGGCCATAACCGCGTACCAGCGCGGTGCCGGCGTAATTGGCCAGGTTGGCGAGATCGCCGCTGCCGGTGAGGACCCCGATCAGCGTCGCCCCGACGCCCGCGGCCGTGGCCCCTGATTGCTGGCGGACGGCATGCCGGGCCGTCACATGGCCGACCTCGTGGCCGAGGACCGCGACGAGCTCGGCCTCGGAATTGAGGTACGCCAGGATGCCGCGCGTCACGTACACGTACCCGCCCGGCAGCGCGAATGCGTTGACCTCCTCGCTGTCGAGCACGGTGAAGGTGAACTGCAGGTCCGGCAGGTGGCTCGCCGCCGCGATGCGCTGCCCGGTGTCGTTGACGTAGGCCTGGAGGGCCTCGTCGGAGTAGCGGCCGTATTGCTGGAGGATCTGCGGGTGCATCTTGCGCCCGAGCTCCGCCTCCTGTGCCGCGGACATGGTCACGATGTCGGAGCGGCCGGTGACCGGATTGGTCGCACAACCCCCGAGGGCCAGCCCGGAGGCGAGGGCCGCGGCGAGTAGCAGGGTCTGGACGTTCATCGGCTGGGCCTCCGTCGACTGGACCGAGTGTAGAGGCCGGTCGCGGCAGCCGAAAGTTCCTTGGGACTCACGCGGCGGAGCGACCTCTGCGGCCGCGCGCGTGAACCTGAGAAACGAAAACGGGGCGCCGAAGCGCCCCGTCGCACTCAACCGGTAGAGCGTTGCGGGTCAGCCGCGCGCGTATTTCTTCCGGAAGCGGTCGACTCGGCCGCCGGTGTCGACGATCTTCTGCTTGCCCGTGTAGAAGGGATGGCAGTTCGAGCACACTTCGATCTGCAGGTCTTCCCCGAGCGTCGAACACGTCTCGAACGTGTTGCCGCAGCTGCAGGTGACGGTGATCGCCTTGTAGTCGGGATGGATTCCGCTCTTCATGGCCGCGGTCCTTGGGAAGGCTTGGGGGAAAAGGGCGCGAAGTATAGGAGCGCAGTGGGGTCGTGACAAGGCCGCCGCGCCGCAGGGTTCCTGGCCTGCCGGCGGTTATCCACAAAAGCTGTGGATAAATCTGTGGATCGAACTCCGAAGCAGCAACTCGGACGGGAGCCGGAGTGCGCCGTTTTCGCTTTGGTCAAAAAATGACCAGCTGATTTTCGCATATAAAAACAATTGGTTACGCCCGTCGCCTAACATGTCACTTCGACTACAAGACGTAACATGTCGAATCTGGGCCCTCGGCACGGAGGTGTGAATAACTGCTCCGGCGCCTAGCCGATCCTTGCAGTCAATGCAAGGCCTCCGGGATCGGTGCTTGCCACGCTTTGGGACCGGGCCGGCAGGAACAAGGCCTGCAGGTCGTTCAGAAACCGCCGTCCGAGCGGAGTCGGCATCCAGCGGTCTTGCGGCCCGGCCCGCAGCAGGCCCTTCGCCTCGGCGACAGCCACCGCGGCAGCCACCGATTCCCAGGCCAGCCCCGTGCGCAACTCGAACTGCGGGGCGTCGAATCCGTCCACCAGCCGCAGCACGTTGAGGAAGTACTCAAACGCGAGGTCGTCTGCGAACACCCGTCGCGACTCCTCCACGCGGGCGGCGGGGGTGGCGGCCGCGAGATAGCGTGCGGGGTTCCGGACGCGGGCGGTCCGCAGCACGCTGCCCGCGACCGGATCGGTGAGCTTGCCGTGGGCGCCGGCCCCGATGCCGAGGTAGTCCCCGAAGCGCCAGTAATTGAGGTTGTGCCGGCATTCACGCCCCTCGATCGCGTAGGCCGACACCTCGTACTGCCGCAGGCCCGCCGCGGCCAGGCGCGATTCGCAGGCGTCCTGCATCGCGAAGGCCGCCTCGTCGTCCGGCAGCGGGGGCGGCCGGCGCTCGAAAGCCGTGCCGGGCTCGAGCGTGAGTTGATAGTGGGAGAGGTGCGCCGGCTCGAGGCCGAGCGCCTCCTCGAGATCCGCCAGCGCGCCCTCGGGCGTCTGCTCCGGCAGTGCATACATGAGATCGAGATTGAAGTTGTCGAGGCCCGCAGCGCGCAATTCCGCCACGGCCAATCGCGTCTCGCGGCTGGAATGAATGCGGCCGAGCGCCGCGAGACGGTCGTCATCGAAACTCTGCGCGCCGAGCGAGACGCGCGTGACGCCCGCGGCGCGGTAATCAGCGAAGCGCCCGCGCTCCACCGTGCCGGGATTGGCCTCGAGCGTCACCTCGAAATCGGGCGCGGCCACGAACAGCCGGTCGGCCTGCTCGAGGACGCGGCCGACGGATTCGGCCGCGAACAGGCTCGGCGTGCCGCCCCCGAAAAAGACCGAGACGAGTTCGCGCCCCGCGCAGTCGCGTGCCGCGAACTCCAGATCGTCGAGCAGCGCCGCGAGATAGGCCCGTTCGGGCAGCCCGGCGGCCGGCACCACGTGCGAGTTGAAATCGCAGTACGGGCACTTGCGCACGCACCAGGGCAGGTGCACGTACAGCGCGAGCGGCGGTGCCGGCCGTTTCACGCGGTTCCGGACCGGCCCACGAGCGCCGACACCAGCGCCCGCAGCGCCTGCCCGCGATGGCTCTCGCGATTCTTGCGCTGCGGATCGAACTCGGCGGCCGTCGTCATCCCCTCGCCGACCTGGAACAGCGGGTCGTAGCCGAAGCCGCTTGCGCCACGGGCCAGGCGAGCAATGCGTCCCTCCCAGCTCGCCTGGCACACCAGCGGCGAGGGATCGAGCGGGTCGCGCAGGTACACCATCGCGCAACGGTACCTCGCGCTGCGCGAAGCGTCGGGCACCGCCTCGAGTTCGCGCAGCAGGCGAGCGTTGTTCGCCGGGTCGTCGGCGCCAGGCCCGGCATAGCGGGCCGAGTAGATGCCGGGCGCCCCACCCAGCGCGTCCACCTCGAGCCCGGAGTCGTCTGCGATCGCCGGCAACCCGGCGGCCCGCGCGGCAAAGCGCGCCTTGAGGATCGCGTTCTCTACGAAACTCAATCCGGTCTCGTCGGCCGCCCCGCTCGTGAATTCGGACAACGGCCGCACGTCCACGTGCCACGGTGCGAGGATCTCGCGCATCTCGCGCAGCTTGCCCGGGTTGCCGGTCGCTAGAACCAGCCGCGGCGGCAAGCCGCCGTCGCTCATCGTCGCGGCCGGGCCGGCTCGTCCGGCCGCGGCGCCGTCAGCGACTCGGCCTGCGCCCCAAACAGCCGCTGGCAGGCGTTCGCCGCGAGGTCGAGCAGCTCGTCGAGCTCGTGACGGCGGAAGGCGTGGCCCTCGGCCGTGCCCTGCACTTCGACGAAACCGCCGCCGTTGTTCATGACGACGTTCATGTCCGTCTCGGCGGTGGAATCCTCGGCATAGTCGAGGTCCACCACCGGGATGCCGCCCACGATGCCGACCGACACCGCCGCCACCTGGCCGTGCAAGGGGCTCGCCGCGATTGCCCGGCGGCGAGCGAGGGCGTCCATCGCGTCGGCGAGGGCGACGTAGGCGCCCGTGATGGCCGCCGTGCGGGTGCCGCCGTCCGCCTGCAGCACGTCGCAGTCGAGCGTCACCGTGCGCTCCCCGAGCGCGCGCAGGTCCACGACCGCGCGCAGCGACCGGCCGATCAGTCGCTGGATCTCGAGCGTCCGGCCGCTTTGCTTGCCGCGTGCCGCCTCGCGCGCGGAGCGCGTGTGCGTCGCGCGCGGCAGCATGCCGTACTCGGCCGTGACCCAGCCGCCGCCCTTGCCGCGCAGGAAGGAGGGCACCCCATCCTCGACGCTCGCGGTCACCAGCACCCGCGTCTCGCCGAATTCGACCAGCACCGATCCCTCGGCGTGACGGGTGAACCCGCGGGTAATCCGGATCGGGCGCAGCTCGTCCGGCTCGCGGCCGTTCGGTCTCACGTGCGGGTCTCCTTCAGGATGGTCAGGGGCCGAGCCAGCGCAGCGCGGCCACGGTCGTGTTGTCTGCGAAGGGCGAACTTGCCTGCACCGCGTTGGCGCCGAGCTCGGCGAGGTCATCGCCGAGGTTGCGATCGCGGGCACCGGCGAGCGCGCCGATCTGCGCCTCAGTCACGCCGGACCAGAGCCCGTCAGAACACAGCAGCAGCACGTCGCCCGGCAGGAGCCTGCGGCGGCCGCCGAGCGTCATTTCCGGCAGGGCCGGATCTCCGCCGAGGCAGCTCTCGACGTAGTTTCGCATGGGGTGGTCGTGCGCCTGCCCCTCCGTAATGCGACCGGTGCGCAGCAGCAGCTCGACGTGGCTGTGGTCGCGGGTGCGCTCCGCGACGCGGCCGGCCCGCAGCAGGTAGACGCGGCTGTCGCCGACGTGGGCCCAGAAGGCACTCCCGCCCTGCACCAGGCAGACGGCGCAGGTGGCGCGCGGTCGGCTCTCGGGCGGCCGGTCGCGGCCGAGCGCGACCACGGCCTCGTGGGCGCGGCCCATGGTGAGGTGCAGCAGCCCGTCCGGGTCGAACAGCGGGCGGCTCGCCTCGCCGAACTCGGCCATCATCGTGCGGATCGCTTCCTCGGCGGCGCGGGCGCCGTCGGCGTGCCCACCCATGCCGTCCACGACGGCGATGAAAACCGCGTCGTCGTCTGCGGCGATCGCGACTCGATCCTGGTTTTCTTCGCGATTTCCGAGGAGGCTCAGTTCCGCGTGCTCGATCTGCAAGGGACGCTCCGGCACGCCTGTTCTCATGTAAACTCAGTCGCGTTTTATAGCACCCGCGCCCGCGCCGCGTAAGTGGCTCGCCGCGCCCGCTCCGCCGCACCAGCCTCAAGTAACCGCCCATGATCCGCAGCATGACCGGCTTCGCGCGCCGCGAGCGCCAGGGCCCATGGGGAACGCTCACCTGCGAGCTGCGATCGGTAAACCACCGCTACCTCGAGCTCTCGCTGCGGCTGCCCGAAGACCTGCGCGGCCTCGAGAGCGAGGCCCGCCAGCTGCTCTCAGGCAACCTGCGCCGCGGCAAGGTGGACGCCGGAATGTACCTGCGCGGCAGCCCCGCGACTGCCGCTGCGCTCGAGATAAACCAGCCCCTCCTCGAGCAGCTCGTCGCGCGGGCGGGCGAGGTGCAGGCAGCGGCCGGCGGCGGCGGCGGCCCGATCGATCCCCTCGATGTGCTGCGCTGGCCGGGCGTGATCCGCGACGTGGAACGCGACGTCACCCCGATCGCCGCGGCGGCGATGGAGCTTCTGGGCGAGACGGCCGCCGACCTCAGCGAGGCCCGGGCCCGCGAGGGCGCGCGCATCCGCGACATGCTCGTCCAGCGCTGCGAGGCGCTGCGCGATTCGGTCGCGACGGTGCGGGCGCGCTTGCCCGAGGTCGCCGCACGCATCCGCGCCCGCGTGCTCGAGCGCGTGGCGCAGCTCGGCACGCCGGTAGACGCCGAGCGGCTCGAGCAGGAAGTGACGCTGCTCGCCTACAAGATGGACGTCGAGGAAGAGCTCGACCGCCTCGGCAGCCACGTCACCGAGGCGCTGCAGGTGCTCGACTCCGGGGAGCCCGCCGGCCGCCGTCTCGACTTCCTGATGCAGGAATTCAATCGCGAGGCGAACACGCTCTCCTCGAAGTCGCAGGACACCGGGACCACCCGCGCCGCCGTGGACATGAAGGTGCTGATCGAGCAGATGCGCGAGCAGGTGCAGAACGTTGAGTGACGCCACCGGCCGCCGCGGGCGGCTGTTCGTGATCGCCGCGCCTTCTGG
>Ga0209392_1000291_pt1 | contig 11130 bp, 10 predicted proteins | sample PPLLak3cmMay2015_FD_187252 | JGI IMG/M metagenome (GOLD analysis project Ga0209392, IMG submission 187252) | Freshwater sediment microbial communities from Prairie Pothole Lake near Jamestown, North Dakota, USA - PPLs Lake P7 Core (1) Depth... | ecosystem: Environmental > Aquatic > Freshwater >...
GCGGAGATCCAATGCTGAAGCGCATCCTGTTGCTCATGCTCGCCCTGTCGTTGACCGGTCCGGCGCTGGCGCAGACCAAGAAACGCATCGAGAAGGCGGCCGACCTGCCGCGCTTCACCTATCAGGTCGATGGCAAGGTCGAGGACCTGCTGACCGACGACGCGAAGTTCGCCACGTTCGCGCAGCAGCTGCGCCGGGACATCGATTCCGTGCTCGCGGGCTACGAGATTCCAGACAAGGCCAGCGAACGGCAACTGCTCGGTACGCTCACGCAGCTCGATGTCCTCGAGGGGCGCTACGCCGACGCGCTCGCGCGCAGCGACCAGATCAAGGCGCTGCAGGAGAAGCCGGCCGACAAGCTGCTGTCGGGCATGCAGCTCCGCGCAATGCTGGGTGCCAGACAGGAGGCGGGCGGCTTCGGCAGCGAAGCCTACAACAAGGACGTCGGTCAGCGCATCCGCACTGCGCTGGACGGCATGCCGTACCAGGTGATCGAGAACGAAGTGAAGTCGGCGAAGAGCCGGGCCGACATCGCGAGCCCGGCGCTGGTGATCGGCAGCATCCGCGAGCAGATCCAGCCGACCGTGGACAAGACCGGCTCGCTGTCGTCGGATCAGGCGCCCGGCGTCGTGAACGCGAAGTACTACCTGACGTACACCGTGCCTCTGAAGCAGACGCTGATCGACACCTACGGCGGCTATCTGGCGGCACATAAAGTTGAGAAGCAGGATATCTGGGCGGCGCGCGACGTGACGTTGCCGGCCGGGCGTGGCTACGCGGACGTCCCGGTGGCGGTCTGGGACAGTGGCGTGGACACCGTGCTGTTCGGCGACCGCGTGGTCATGGAAGGCGGCCAGCCCGTGCTGATCGCCTTCGACAAGTACTCCAGCCCGTCGGCCGCGGGCCTGTTGCCGATTCCGGTCGAGCTCAAGGACCGCGTGCCGAAAATGAAGGCGCGGCTCAAGGGCTTCTCGGACCTGCAGGCGAACATCGACAGCCCCGAGGCCACCGAGGTCAAGCAATGGCTGTCCACGCTGCAGCCTGATGCATACAAGGCCGCAATCGAGGAGATCAACCTCGCAGGCATCTACATGCACGGCACGCACGTCGCCGGCATCGCGATGGCGGGCAACCCCTACGCCCGGCTGGTGAACGCGCGGATCGAGTTCCAGCACACGCTCCTTCCGGATCCCTGCCCGACGCGCGAACTGGTGGAGAAGGAGGCGCGGGCCACGCAGGCCTACATCGACTTCATGCGCAAGCACGGTGTGCGCGTGGTCAACATGAGTTTTGGCGGGTCGGTCGGAGACCTGGAGAGCGTGCTCGAGCAGTGCGGCTTCGGCAAGACGCCCGACGAGCGCAAGGCGATCGCACGCGAGTATTTCGAGATCGGCCGCAAGGCGCTGGAGATGGCAATGCTGAGCGCGCCGGAGATCCTGTTCGTGGCGGCCGGCGGCAATTCGAACGACGACGCGTCGTTCACCGAGAGCATCCCCGCGGCGATCTCCGCGCCGAACCTGCTCTCGGTCGGCGCAGTGGACAAGGCGGGCGACGAGGCATCGTTCACGAGTTACGGCCCGACGATCGTGGTGCACGCCAATGGCTACCAGGTCGACAGCGTGATCCCCGGCGGCGAGAAAGTGGCCGCGTCCGGCACGTCGATGGCGGCGCCGCAGGTGACGAACCTCGCCGCGAAGCTGCTGGCGGTCAACCCGAAGCTGACGCCCGTGCAGCTGATCACGATCATCCGCGACACAGCCGAGAAGACCGCGGACGGGCGGCGCACGCTGATCCACCCGGCGAAGGCCCTGGCGGCGGTGCAATAGCGGCAGTACCGCGGGCGCAGCAGGTCGGAGCCGACCCTATGGGTCGGCTCCGGTTCAAGTTCCCGCGGCAATCACCGATCAGTCCTTCGCTTTCGCATCGTCATCCTCTGCAGCCTCGGTCTTCTTGGGCGCGTGGTTTGCGGGCATCGGCGAATACGTCATCGACTGGGGTCCGGGTTATCGGGCATTGCACGCCGAGTACAAGAAACGAAAGAGGTAAGGACCATGGCGCTTACTCGCGATTTCAAGAACACCGTCGTCGCTCGAGTCGAGCGCGACCCCGCGTTCGCCAAGGCGCTCCTGGATGAGGCGGCAACGCTATTCCTGAGTGGCGAGCCTGAGACTGCGCGTCTCATTCTGCGCGATCTTGTGAATGCAACCCTGGGGTTCGAACAGCTGGCCAAGCTCACGGACATGCCCAGCAAGAGCCTTCATCGAATGCTGTCGCCGAGGGGCAATCCGAGCATGGATAACCTGGCGGCAATCTTTGGCGCCATACGGAAGCGTCTGAAAGTGAGCATCAAGGCCCATACGGTCGATTTGCGGAAAGTGGCGTAGCGACGGTGGCGCTCTCGGAGATTGAACGGGCGCGAGTTCAGCGGGCCATGGATGCCTTGATGAAGCATCGCCGGCCTCCGCCGCATATTCGTCCGAAATTGGACCTCGGCTTTCGCGTCAAGGGGCACAGCGTGGAGATTTTCGAGATCCGACCAGCCTGGCGCGGACCAGCCGATGAGATGAGTGAATCGGCCGTGGCGAAGGCAACCTACGTGAGGACGCGCGGCGTCTGGCGAGTGTTCTGGCAGCGTCGCGACCTGAGGTGGCACGGCTATGAGCCCAGACCCGAGGTCAAGTCCATCGACGAGTTCGCTTCATTGGTGTCCGAAGATGCGCATGCCTGCTTCTTCGGGTGAGCGGAAGGATCCTGCGGTCGTGCGCCGCCGTCGACCCGACAGGACTGTGCAGCCGCGGTTCGGTCGTTCCCGCGGAAACGCTTTCCCGATCTTCGGCTTACTCGCAACGAACCGGCCTCTCCGTCGTACTGAAAATCCGCGTGTCGATGGTTCGATTCCGTCCCTGGTCACCATTTCCAACTTTCTGATTCGCAACGGGTTCCGTGCATCACCCGCGGACTATCGGGAAGTAGGTGGGTCGAGGCACCCGTTGCCGCGACTCCCGATACATCGCGTTCGCCATCCCGCGACCCTTGGGCGCTCCATGACGCGAGAGCGTTCCGGCGAGAGTCAGCCCGTCGGCGTGTACCAGATCGGGGACGTCCACCCGCGCTCCTGGATCGACACCGGCAGCACCTTCGGAACAGGCACCCCGAGTCGCACAGCGTCGATGGTGCTCCAGCGCGGCGTCGGGATTTCGAGGACGCGAACGTAGTAGAACGCACGCTCCGCCGGGTCGAAGTCCGGATCGGTCCAAACGGTGGCCAGCTCGGCGGCGCCGATGGTGTTGGTGTACTGCGCCGTCGCCGCGTCGACCGTGTCGCCCACCGGTGGCAACTTGCCGGTCTTCGGATCAGGCTTGCGATCACCGCTCCACGCGACGTCGTAGACCGTCTCGTGCTGCTTGCCGCTACCGTCGAGCCAGCCCTTGACGATCTGCACACGGTCGAGATTGCCGCTCTTCGGATCCTTGCTCGCCATCACCAGGAAGCTCGGCGCCTTGCCGGAGGGCGCCTTCAGGTCGCTGCCCATCGGCACACCGCGCGCATAGCCCGCCCGCACAGCGCCAGCGCCCTTGAGGTCCGCATCGGTGAAGTCCCAGCCGCCGAAGAACCGCACCTTGATCATCGTGCCGGACGTGCCGAACGTCTCGCGACGTTGCATCGCGTCGAAGATCGACTCGCGCGTGTTCGCCTCGGCCCACACGCCGGCCAGGCCGCCCGAACTGAACTCCTGCACTTGCCTGACCTGGCCCGCCGGTTGTCCCTCCATGCCCTTCAGCCGGTGGCTGGCGTCGTTCTCGAAGGCGAACTTGCCGGTGTAGTTGAATTCCTCGTTGCTGCCCGCGGCGTTGTGCGTGTCGGTGTCGCCGATGAACCCGTACTTGAACGGGTTGCCATTGCCCGTCGCTTCCTGCGACAGGCCCTCGAGCAGCGCCTGGCGCGCGAAGCTGCCGCGACGGTGCTTGGGCCGCTCGTAGTCGGCCGAAAGCGTGTAGTCCCACTGCTCGAAGCCGGCAAACTCGTCGTTGGGCGACAGGTCGGGGTGCGTCTCGGACGTGCCCTTGATCTGCGTGATCTCGTAGAGCGGTTCGTTCCTGGCACGCATCGCGTTGTACGCGGCGTCGATCGGCTGCTTGCCGTCGAACCTGACCGTCTCGAACATGCGGCCGTCGCTCGCATTGCCGTTGTGCGGGATGGCCAGCAGCGTCGAGCCTTTTGCGCGCAGCTCGTCCATCCATTTCCAGAGCGTCTCCGGATCCTCGGATTCCAGCGCGGACAGCACCATGTCCGGCAGCTTCGCGGTGTCGCGAAAGACGACGACGCGGTGCAGGTTTCGCTTCTGCGGGTTGGCGGTCCACTCGAAGCCGGCGAACGTCGTGAAGTGACCCGGCCGATAGGCCGCGTCGGCCGCCTTCACGATCTCGGCCCACACCGAGCTGGCGAGCGCCGGGTCGGTGAGCATGGGGTCTACCTTGCCGGCGCTCATGTCGCGCAGGACACCCGCGAAAGTCTGCATCCGCACCACCGGGTCGGGCGAGTTGACGCCCTTGGCCAGCTCGGTCTTGCTGAGCGGGCTCTCGGGGTTGCTCATCTGGTTGAACACGCCCATGAACTCCGCGTGCTCCGCAACCATGTAGAAGTCGAGCGGCGTCTGGATCTGGATCTTGCCGCCCATGCCGCTGTTGGTGATCTCCTGGCCCTGCGCCCAGGCGTACGCATCCGTCGGCGTCGCGCGGCTGCCGTTCGTGAACGCGTCGAACGACCAGCCCGTATGGACGTGTACGTCGCCGAAATAGGCGTTGCGCTCGGGATTCGCAGCGGGCCGGTCAGGTGCCGCAGGAGAGGCGGGCGCTTCGGTGGCGGCACTGGCCGCAGGGGCTGCAGGGGCCGGCGCTTCGCGTGAGCAGCCGCCGGCGAGAACGCTGACCAGCAGCAGGGTCGCCGCGGCCACGCCCGATGACGGGCGATCGATGAGTTCGAGTTGCACGTGTCTCTCCCCGCGAATGTTCGTTCTGCAGACGCGTATACCACGGGATCCGCCGGACCGGAATTGCTTCACAGCTCGACGGTTCGCAGCGGTGGGCTCTGCCTACCCGAGCATCGGTCGCGATGAATGTTGCGCATGTCTGAGGTCGTCCCGGGCGAACTCGTCGGTCCTGGGTCACCACTTCCAACTCATTGAAAACGCACGGGTTCCGGGCATCACCCGCAGGCCATCCGGGGCCATTGATGGCTGACCCGCGGACTATCGGTCCGCGAGTGTGGCAAAACTCGGCTCGCCGCCGTGCCGAGAAAGCGAAACAGTCACGCCGCTCGATGGCCCACGGACCTCACGGCGGCCAAAGCGCGAGTCTTCTTCAGGGTCTCGCGTGCCTGCCAGAGATCGTATGCAGTCTGCTGCGCGAGCCACAGCTCCGCGGCGCCACCGCGGCCGCGACCGAGCCAACGCTCGATGCGTAGCGCCATCGCCGGGCTGATCGCCGCCCGGCCATTGAGCACTTTCGACAGCGTGGTGCGATCCACGCCCAGCTGAGCCGCAGCCTCGCTGACCTGCAGGCCGAGCGTCGGCAGCACGTCGTCCCGCAGAGTCAGGCCGGGGTGAGGGGGATTGTGCATCTGGCTCATGGCAACCTCAGTGATAATCCTGGTAATCGACGAGTTCCGCATCGCCGTCCTTGAATGTGAAAGTCAGCCGCCAGTTTCCGCTGACACTCACGCTCCAGTGGTTCGAGAGCTTGCCCTTGAGAGGGTGAAGCCCCCAGCCTGGGACGTTCATGTCCGTCGGCTGTCCGGCGACATTGAGCGCCGCGAGTTGGCGAGCCAACCTGGGCGCATGCACGGCCTGAATGCCGGCCTTACTGCCGGTTCTGAAAAATCGCTCGACGCCCTTGTGGCGAAACGACCGTATCATCACTCGAGTGTAGCGCGTGGCGCCACGCTCCACAAGGCGCGGCCAGCAGATTCCGTGTCACGTTCGTCACTGGCATTGTCTTGAGGACGGTGAATTTCCTATCCGCGTGTCGATGATTCGATTCCGTCGCTGGCCACCATTTCCAACTTTCTGGGTCGCAACGGGTTCCGGGCATCACCCGCGGCGTATCCGTCTGACGCCGTCAGGCCGCCTTATTCGCTGCGGGCAGTCGCCGTACTCGCGGTGGGTGTTGGCGCGCTCGCCAGAGGTCGTGACTCGTCTGCATGTTTAACCACATCTCGGCGCGGGTCCCAAGCGCTCCCTCAAGGCGCAGCGCCATCGTTGCGCTGACGCCGGCACGCCCGTTCAGCAGCGCGGACAGAGCCTGCCGGGTAACGCCGAGGCGCTTGGCGACCTCACCGATCGATACTCCCTCGGGAAGATACTCGCGGAGCACCTCGCCGGGGTGTGCAGGGTTGTGCATGTTGCTCATGGAAGTTGCTTGTCAGTGGTAATCCAGATAGTCGTCGAGTTCGACGTCCTGCCCAACGAACCTGAAGATCACGAGCCATCGTAAACCGACAATTGACGCTTTACAAACGGGCGCGCGGTTCGGTCGGCGCAGCGGAGAAGCGTCCACGATCTTCGGCTTACTCCCGCCGAACTGGCCTCTTCATCGTACTGTCGGGCAGTGGGTGGGTCGTGGCCGTCAGAAATGCCACAGCAGGGACAGCCCCAGCTCGAACTCGTAGTCTTCACGTGCGATGGGGCTGTCCCCGATGTCGCTCGAGTAGAACTCGACGCCCGCTTGGCCGATCACGTGGAGCTTCTCTGTCACGTAACGGCGATGCACGAGTTGAAGACCCGTTGAACGGTAGCCCCCGTCCAGCAAGGTCTCTGGCAGGCCCGAGGTTTCCGCATCGCTGGCCGTAACACCGAAGTCCTTGTTGATGAAGTCGTCGGTACCGAAGGTCGCGAACGCATAGACCTCGGTGCCCGTGCCGTCGGTCTGCCGTCCGAAACGGTGGCCGGCCGCGACAACGCCCAGCCAGCCGAAGTCACTTGGTCCTCCCATAACCCGTGTGGCGACCCAGTTGCGCCAGTCGGGGCCGAGTCCCCGACGTACCTCGAGGAAACCGACCACGTGTGAGTCGCGCGGCTCGATGCCGTCGAGGTTGCCGTCCTCGGAGTCGTCCGGTTCGAGGCCGTCCTCATATCGCGCGCCGGCCTGAACCAACCAGACTTCCGCGAGGCGGCCCCGCCAACCGAGTTCGAACCCCTCCCAGAAGAACAGGTGGTCGCCCTTCCGGTAGTGCACCGCTCCTGCCGGCTCGACCTCGAACTCGTGCTCGTCCGCGCCGTCGTACGCGTTCCCGTACTCGACGCCGGCCCCAAGCGCGACGCCGAAACCGTCGCCGCGAGAGAAGTCCAGGACAGAGGGCAGGGGTACGAGCGCTGGCTCGCTTGGTTCCTCGCCCAAGGCAGGACAGACAGCCAGAAGCGACGCGATGCCCAGCAGCGCGCAGAAAGAACCTGTATTTCCTCGACTCATCGTGCTTGTCTCCATTGCCGGAATGCCGCGGGTGGGTTGCGTGAGGACGCGACTGGGATGGCAGCGTGGAGGTCTGCCGCGCCCGCTGGTAGGGTTGTGACTCCGAGCGGAAGCGCTGGGGGTATGAGCGGAAGATGTGGCGAACGAACGGTACATGTCACGACCGACCGAGAGATCCGTGATGGGACTGTCCGTACTGACGCGGCGCTGGGGGCTCTTCGCCGCGATCACCTTCACGTTGATCGGACTGATGCTGGCGAATCTGCGTGCCGGGCCGGTCGGTGATCTCGGGGGCTCGACTCGCTATGCGTTCTGGCTTGCGACGGCTGCAGCGACATTTGGCTGCTGGTGGCTTGGCCAGGCGCTGGTCGTCTCGGGACGTGAACGGCTGAGTCGGGGTCTCCTGATCGCTTCGAGCCTTGTCGCGACGCTGCTATTCGTTCCGTTTTCGCTCGCAATCGACGTCCTGTTCGCACTCCGTGAGACGGAGTCCAGCTGGCTCTCCTTGCTGCTGTCGGAGTGGCTCGCCAGCGCCCTGCCGATTGCCGCGAGCTGCATGATTGCGAGCCTGCCGGCCTGGTTGGCGACGGCAAGCCCCTCGGTTCCGCCCGAGACGCTTTCCGTGTCCCGACCGCTCATCGTGGAGCCGACGCCAGCCGGCATCGTCAGCGGTCATGATGCGACAAACGATTCAGCTGCAGGCCTGTTGCCGCTCGCCGTGCGCGGTGGCGTGCTCCGCGCAACGGCTGACCTGCAGTACGTACACCTGCACAGCCCAGAGGGGATCACCACGGTCCCGGGCCCGATGCGTCGAGTTGTCAGCCTGCTGGACGACCTGGGAATCGAGGTCAGGCGCGGCGACTGGGTCGCTGACCGACACGTGAGGCAGCTCAAGTCCATCCGCGGACGCTGGGTCGTGTTGCTGAAGGACGGCAAGCAGGTCGAAGTCAGCCGTCGACGAGTCGCGGAGGTCAAGAAGCGGTGGGGCTCGACGCGCTTCAGCTGATCCGCGTAACGGTTCCTGCTTAGCCGCTCGATCGCCCGCACCTGTTCAAGCGCTCTAGATCGCGGCTCCAGTTTCCAACTCCATGATTTGAATCGGGTTCCGGGTATCGCCCGCGGACTATCGGGACGCGGGTGGTTCGCAACCTCCCGCCGCTCCGGTCTGTCGCGGTGGTTAACCACTACGAGGCTCGCCGGACGAAGCAACGTCTAATCAACTGGCTGGGAATTAGCCCGCATGCTGACCCCGTCCGGGGCGGCTCACAATATTGGTGTAGCCGGCGTTCCGCCGGTCGCCCTCCGCGCCAGGCCACGAAGGACACCGTGGTTCGCCGGGCTGTCAGGCCTGTCTAACAGGGTGACCAGCAAGGAGGCTCAAATGCGCAAGTCAATATTCATATTGGCGCTTCTCCTCGCCGGCTGCGGTGGCGATGGCGATGGAGCCGGACCACCGCCGGCAGTTCAACACGCGCCGGTCATTTCCAACCTGAAACTCTCGCCGGAGAACGTCATGTACATGGCGGGCAGCGGCGAGATAGAAATTTCGGCTGAACTCACCTTCTCCGACGCCGGCAAGGACATCCAGACATTGTGGGTCGGGATGCCGGACGGGACGCGACTCGAGTTCAGTGAAGCCTCGAGCGTGACCACTGGAACGGTGAGTGAGCAGATCGCGATGTCGACCAAGGTCGTCGGCACGTTTATCGTCGAGGTCTGGCTCGTCGACAAGGTCGGGGACAGCTCGAATCACCTGGCCGCGAAATTCGAGATCGTCAGCGACGTCATGCCCACCGCGTGGACGAGACGACTGGGCGGACTGCCGTTCGAGTTGAATGACGTTTCATGGACAGGCAGCAGCTTCGTTGCGGTTGGTGGCGACGGGAAGGTCCTGACCTCGAGCGACGGCATTGGCTGGATGGAGCGAAGCTCACCAGCAGGTGTCGACCTCATTGCTGTCGCCTCTCGCGAGTCGGACGTGGTCGCCGTTGGCGGCGATGCGACGGTGGTGCTGTCGACCGATGGTGGCGCGACCTGGAGCATCAAACACACAGGGAATCCAGTCCGCTTGGCGGCGGTTGCCATCAGCCCATCGCAGATCGTCACGGGGGGGATGGAACTGCAGACAGGCGATGCGTTCATGATGAGGTCGCTGGATCGCGGCGAAACCTGGCAGGTGATTGATACGTTGCCCCAGTCCGGTCATTTCATTACGGACCTGATCCACGCGAACGGACTATTTGTGGCCGGGACCGATGCATTCAGCTGGGAAAGCGATGCTCGTGTCATGGTGTCGGTGGATGGTCAGGTCTGGCACGAGATCATCCTGCGGGATGACGTCGCGGCGCTGCACGAAGTGCTGCACGACGGGCAGCAGTTCATCGCCACGGCAAGTGATGCAACGGTGTTCGCGTCGCCGGATGGCTACAACTGGACGGAGTTGCAGACACCGGTTGACCGCGTCGACTACCTCAGTGCCGCCTCGAATGGCCAGCGACTGGTCGTGGCCGGTGGCATCGCGTGGTGGTACTGGTGGGTCGGGACTCCGTCGTTTGAGCGGCCTGTTGGCCTGTCCAGCACCGATGGCGGAGCGACCTGGGAGGTCTTCAACATCGATGGCTATTATCAAAGTAACGGAATCGCGTGGGGCAATGGACGCTTCGTCTCCGTCGGACAGGCAACCCCTGCCTCCGGCGAGGGCGCCATCTACAGTTGGGATTGATGCCCGCTGTCCAGGAGCCGGTACGTCAACTTGCATCGGCGATTTCAGAGGACCCCGGCCCGCGCCGGGGTTCGATTCCGTCCCTGGCCACGACTTCCAACATGATTTGACGCGGGTTCCGGGCATCATCCGCACTGGAAGTCGTCCGCGCCGACCGGCTTGCAGCCATCGCCCCATCGGCCGCTTTGTCGCCAGTAATCGACCACCCCCGTCTGGATCAGCAATCTCTTGAACTCCGGATGGCCCCGGAGGCCGGAATGAGGCGTCGTCCAGAACTGCCAGTAGTGCGCATGGTGCATGCTGCCGTCGTGGAAGCCTTTGCTGGATTCCAAGTACCGGCGTAAGGCATCCACGGCGAGGTCGGCGTCACCCAGCGCGTCGGCGGTCTCCATCTGGAAGACGAGGGCAGGGCGGCCTCCTCCATAGGCGGGATCCTTCGCTGCTTCGCGCAGGATCGCGAGCATGGCCTCGCGGTCGTCAAGAACGCCTCCCAGGTCGAGCAAGAACGGCCAGTCCAGCGTCTTCGCCAATCGGTCGTGCAGGTCGCGCAGTGCCTTGGGGTCTGCATCCGGCCGCGCCAGCATACGGTGCAAAGCGAGGCCGGTCGGCTCGGTGTCGTTGCCGTCCAGGGACAGGCTGCGCTGGTACTCGGCCTCCGCATCGTCAATGCGCCGGGCCGCCGTGTAGTCAAATTGCAGGTCACGCGAAATGAACATGGCCAGCGGCTCGATGGTCCTCAGTTGCTCGACCACAGCGACTGTTTCGTCGAGATAAGCGACGGAGAAGATCAGTTCCGTGTACGGATAGGCGCGTTCGTAGCTCATCGGCCCGCCTTCCATGATCTCCCGGGTAAGCGCGATGGCCTCCGCCCACTTGCCTTCACGCCACAAGGCGTAGGCGCGATCGCGCTTGACGATCCAGTGGTACGGCGCCAACTCGGCG
>Ga0209392_1000298_pt1 | contig 11078 bp, 16 predicted proteins | sample PPLLak3cmMay2015_FD_187252 | JGI IMG/M metagenome (GOLD analysis project Ga0209392, IMG submission 187252) | Freshwater sediment microbial communities from Prairie Pothole Lake near Jamestown, North Dakota, USA - PPLs Lake P7 Core (1) Depth... | ecosystem: Environmental > Aquatic > Freshwater >...
TGTGGTAATGAGGATTTTAAAATTAGACCATTGCACCAGGAAGATATATTAATGTCAGCTTCGATGTTACCAAACCCTAAAAAGGCATCAAAATATTTTGGATGTTCAAAAGAGGAATTGAAAAATAAAATAATAGAGGCTCAAAAAGAATTTGAAAATGATGAAGTTGCTGTTGAGATAGTAAAAAGAATTAAAAAGAGGATTTTAAATACTGTAAAAGAAAATAAAGAATGGTCTAAGGAATTATTTTAAAATGAAATATCTTTTAGTTGAACCAAAATTAACATCTGTAGCTAATAATATAGCATTAATGAAATGGGCAAGATGGTGTGAGTTAAATGGTTACGAGTATCAATATGTTCGTGGATGTGTTAAACCTAATATAACACCAAATAAAATATTAATGTCTTGTATATTCTCATATTATTCAAAAAAATATGAACAAACAATTGATTATTATTTAAAATTATTTCCAAATGTAAAAATTTTAGTTGGTGGTGTATTTCCAACATTAAGTCCTGAATGGTTTAATAAAGAAAAATGGAATGGTGGAAATCCATTTTTTAAAATGGAAAAAAGAGTTGATATATATTGTGGTTTGAATCCTGATATTGAAGAATTACCACCAAAATATAATGTAGATATATTAAATGAAGAAAGCGGTGAAAATAATGTTATAAAATTTAAAAAAAGAACTATAGTATTATATTCAAGTCGTGGTTGTGTAAATAAATGCGGTTATTGCGCTGTACCAAGATTAGAAGGTGATATGAGGTCATTTAAATCAATATCACATATTCTTGATATGGCAAAAGTTGAAATACCCGATGCGGAATCTGTTGTATTATATGATAACAATTTTACGGCACACAAATATTGGAATAATATTTGTGATGAATTAATAGAATTTGGTTTACCTGTTGATATACATGGATTACATGTAGACTCTTTTACTTTTGAGATGGCTAAAAAATTTTCTCAAATGACTTGGGGGTCACAAGGAAAATCAAGTTCAACCGCATACCTTCGTTTTTCATTTGATAAAATGAAATATAAAGATAATATAGGTAGAGCATTAACTTATTATATGAATGCTGAGTTGAATAAAAGGGTTGGTTTTTTCTTATATATGTTATTTAATTATGTTGATTCACCACATGATTTTTGGTCAAGACTTGTATATACTCAAAAATACTCAACGGATTTTAATACATATATAATGATGTTTCCACAGAGATATGAACCATTTCAGGCACTTGAAAAATATAAGTTTGTTGGTAAAAAATGGACTCCTGAATTAGCAGCGGGTTTGAGAAAATTGTCAACTTTTTTACACGGGTTTTTGACTTTATCACCTAATAGAAATTTATTTCGTTGGATAGGATTTTCAGAGGAAGAATTTTTGGATAAAGTTTATAAATTCGCAACTGTAAAAGGTTATAGACTTGAAAAAAATGAAAAAGATGAACCTCCATCCGTTGATGAATTAATGAAAAGTATATGATTGATTATTTTAAGGAAATTCAATAAAGATAAGCATTTACAATTTTTTCGTGTTATGTTATAATAAGTAAAAAAACATCAAACGAAAGGATTTTCAAAATGTCTCAAAAACAAGCAAATTATGAAAGACTTTTGGATTCTGTTCAAAAGAAAGAGGATGAAAATTTTGAGCGGGATTTGAAAAATGAGATTCTTCCCGAAATTGTGAATTTTATTAATAATGAAATAAAAACTCTTGAACATGAAAATGCGGGTAAAAGCCTTGAAAGATTAAGAAATTGCTATAAAGATATAATCAAGGAAGATGCTTCTAACTATCGGAAACATGAAATTTTGAATAATATGCTTTTTTATATCAATGGTTGGAAAAGCAGAACTAACAAAAGACTGGAAGTCAAGTCAACTATGCATCCGGGCTTTTATGGTAAGGCTGCTTATGTTGATAAGTATAAACTTGTAATTTACAATGTTAAATAAATAAATAAAATCACAGGAAAAATAAAATGGCTGATAATAATTGGGATAAAAAATGCCTTGATATTTTGGTTGAAAACTGGGATAATAAAGAATATATACTTGCCGAAGTTGCAAAAAAGATTTTGACTGATAATCCCGGGATGTTTTATTTAGCATGTAAGAGACTTGGGTTTGTTCGTGGAGATATTGTTCAAACCCTTATTAATGAATGTAAAGAGAGAGGTATTACCATTGGTGTAACGGAATCGCAGGATGTTATAGATATTATGAAAACGGGTAAGATTCCTGCTATTAGGCAAATTAGACACCATACGGGTATTGGTATTAACGAAGCAAAACAGATTTTGGATAAAATTCAACCAAGTAATTAAAAAATACGGGAAGTAGCTCAGTCTGGTAGAGCACACGGTTTGGGACCGTGTGGTCGCAGGTTCGAATCCTGTCTTCCCGACCATATAAAATAAAAAGTTTACATTTTTATCAGAAAATGTTAATATAAAAAATAAATAGAATTATGAGAAATATTAAATTTATACATTATAGTGAAAATCATGATTGACTGAAATCCATCTAAAATATTCAGATGAAGGGGATTTCAGCGTTTACATTGAAATCCCCTTTTTATTTGCCCCGATGGACTAACGGTTAGGTTGCAAGCCTTTCACGCTTGAGATTACGGGTTCGAATCCCGTTCGGGGTACCAAAACTGGTGTGTAGCTCAGAGGAATAGAGTACTTCGCTACGAACGAGGGGGTCGTAGGTTCAATTCCTACCACACCAACCAGTAAAACCATGGTGGAGTTGGTGAAATGGGAACACAGAAGATTGTGGCTCTTTTATGAATGGGTTCGATCCCCATACTTCACCCCAAATTAAAGTTTACAAGTTTTTTTGAGTGTGATATAATGAAATAAAAAAACGAAAGGTAATCAAAATGACTATATTTGATTCTGTAAAGAAAATTGAAAGCGTCATTAAATCTTGTAAAACTATTGAACAGATTAATGTGGCAGATAAACTTTGTAATCAATTCTTGAAAACCTTGAAAAGTGATGAAAGTAGAAGTAACGCAAAGATGTTTTTTACTATGTGTTTGGATTCAAAAACTCAGGAAATCAAGAATGTTGATAAAAATTCTATTATTGAGTGGAAGTTGATTTAATGTATATTCCGAATTAGTTCAATGGCAGAACAATTGGCTGTTAACCAATAGATTCTGGTTCGAGTCCAGGATTCGGAGCCAAATATAAGCCGGTGTTGAGCAGGTGGTGGGCTCAAGAGTCTGTAAAACTCCCGCGAAAGCCATGTTGGTTCGATTCCAGCCACCGGCACCAAATTTGAGTAATGTTGATGCGTGGAAGCGTCAGGTATAGGAGCAAAAAGGTCTCGCAGTGTGAGATACATGGAGTCCAATGAGATATAATACCTTCCAAAAGATATAGTAATATATCTTTGTATTTAATCTTATTTGTCTGGAATGTGGAGGTGGTTGGGGAACCCACCCATTACTCAATTAAACCGATAGGAACTCGGTGTGATAATACAAGGATAACACACCTATCGGTGAGTGGCGTCTTAACTCAATTGGTAGAGTATACGAATGATAATCGTAAGGTTTTAGGTTCAAGTCCTAAAGACGCCACCATAACGATTTGATGGTTGAAAACTTTAATTGAAAAGGAGGTTAATCATCATTATTAGTTAAATAAAATAAGGAGATTGTGAAAAAGAAAAATGAAGAAAATTTTTAGTGGATTTGCTGTAACTTGTATCGCATTGATGTTCATTGGTTGTGGTGGTGGCGCTACAAATGTAGATAAGACACCATTATGTCCAGAAGTAAGTGTCGTTAAAGTTCAAGAATCTAAAACTGTTGTTCCTGATTCACCTGTTGTTAGGGTTAATGAACCTGTAATGTTCGATTTTGATAGTGATGTTATTCGTGATGATCAAATTCCAAACATTAGTAATGTCGCGGAAATTATGAAGGACAATAGTGATGTAGTTCTTAAACTTGAAGGTTATGCAAGTATTGAAGGTGCAAAAAAGTATAATCTTGGTCTTTCAGAAAGACGTGCTAAGTCAGTAAAGAATACTCTTGTTGAATTTGGTATTTCTTCTGATCGTATTTCAACCATCGGTATGGGTGAAACAACTCAATTCGGAGAAGAACTTAGTTTAAATCGCAGGGTTTTGATTCTTTACATTAAGTAATATGTCTATTGCGGTGAGGAAGGTTCCAATCAAGCCTCATAAGCTTTGATTTCCGGGTTCGAATCCCGGCGCCGCTACCAATGTATATGAAACATATTGGTGGCTCTTACTCAAATGGGTAAGTGCTATTATCTGGCTTTACAGATGTAACAATATGTTTCATATATTTTTAAGGACCGATAACTCAGCTGGGAGAGTGCAATCCTTACACGGTTGAAGTCACAGGTTCAAGTCCTGTTCGGTCTACCAATTTCATAGTTTTACATATCGGGCCGGTAACTCAGTTGGGAGAGTGCAACCCTTGCACGGTTGAAGTCGCAGGTTCAAGTCCTGTTCGGTCCACCAATTTAAAGGAGGGTAAGATGAAATACAAAAATGGCGATACAATGCCAATTAGAATACCAGTGGCGAAGCCAACTCTTACCTTCAAGGATAAGAAAAAGTATAACCGTAAACAAAAACATAAAAAAAGTTCTGATTAACTTTTCATACTGAAAGGATGGTCTAAAATGTTAGAAACTAAAACTTATATAATTCCTTTTGGTATTAGAGAGGCTAAGAAAGAAATTTTTAAAATTAAAATTTGGAATAAGGGTACCGGTTCAAGTGAAACCGGCAATTATGGTTATAAAATTACAGATGGCAAGAATTTAAAGATAAAAGGTGATTTTGATAATTTTGATAGAAGTAAAGGTGCATTAATTCTATTAAAAGAAATTTTAAACAGGTCGGTGTAGCCAAGTTGATAAGGCGACTGGTTGCAACCCAGTGATCAGGGGTTTGAATCCTCTCACCGACTCCATAAAGAAAGGTGTGTGAAATATGAAAACATATCATAAAATACAAACCATTTTTTTAAGAGAGGTTGAGGCGGGTAGAGGTGTTCCTGTCACCGAAGGTAAATGGTCAAAACGGGAATTTGAAGCATTAAAAGATATTGATTGGTTAATGACTGAAAAGGTTGATGGAACTAATATTCGTGTTATCTGGGATAATGAAAAAGTATTGGTTCGTGGTAAAACTGATAATGCCCAAATGTATCCTGGTATGTATGAAAAACTTCAGGAATTGTTTACTCTTGATAAAATGAAACATTATTTTCCTATGAGTGAAGGTAGAGTTGTCACTTTTTATGGTGAAGGATATGGAGCAAAAATTCAAAAAGGTGGCACTTATATTCCTGATGGTGTAGATTTTATTTTATTTGATGTTTTATCTACAAAAGATGGGAATGAGTTATGGTTTTCGCATGAAGCATTAGTAGAAACATCTTTTGCACTTAACATTAAAATAGTACCATTAGTTGCAGTTGGACCTTTATCAAAAGCAGTTGATATGTGCAAGAATGGTTTTGATTCTCGTCTTAGAAAAGAACCACCAGAGGGTTTGGTGATAAAACCAAAAGTTGAATTAAAAGATTGTAGAGGTAACAGAATAATAACAAAGTTGAAATTGAGTGATTTTAAGAAATAAGGCGGTGTAGGCCAATTTGGTAGAGTCGTTTGTCTCAAACACAAAATGTTCCCGGTTCGAATCCGGGCACCGCTACCATTAAAACCTTTAGAATATAAATATAACGATGTTTTAAATATTTCTCAAAGGTGGTAAAATGATAATAAAATCACTTATCAATGTTTATGATAGAAAAAATAAACTTGTTGATTGTTTTGAATATGAAAGACCTGTTACAAAAGAAATTAAATTGGAAATGAAAGAGTTTTGTGAACTTAATAATTTTTTTAATCCAGGTTGCACTTTTGAGTGTATCAATTATAAAGATAAGGATATTAAGATTAATTTACCGGATGCAAAAAAGATAAAATCAGATTTATTTTCTATAGTAATTGAAATTGATGAAGAAATAGAAAATTATGAAGAAATTAAAGTTAAAATAGTAGCTTAAATATATACCATTAGTGTAACGGTAACACGACAGGCTCCAACCCTGTTATTGTGGGTTCAAATCCTACATGGTATGCCAACGATTAAATCCTGTATATCATATAAATTAACCGGTTAATTTATATGAAAATGTGAAATGAATTGGGCCATTGCAAACGACCAATTACAGGATTTTAAAAATTATGGGTACTTGGTGTCAATGGTAACACACCGGACTTTTAATCCGGCAGATGAGGGTCCGAATCCCTTGGTACCCACCAGTGGGTCTTTAGCTGATGTGGTCATAGCGTTCGGTTGAAGCCCGAAAGAACTCCGTTCGATCCGGAGAGGGCCCACCATAAAAGAAAGGTATTTAAAAATGTCAAAATTTACTAAAAAAGAAATGAAAAAATCTTTATTGGATGGTATTAGTTTGGTTTTTAATCCGTTGAAAGTATCTGATTGGAAATGGGTTGAATATGATGAACTGAAAGATGCCTATAAAAAAGGTTATGTTTTATTTAACAATGATAAGAGAGAGTTTTTTGAACATACTTACTTAAAATTTTGATGTTTACATTCAAAATATAATGTGTTATTATAGGTAAAGAAATGAGAAAACACGAAAAAATAGAATATGCATTTCATAGATGGGCAACTAAGAAAGCCGAATGGTATCAAATATGGTTGCCTGGCTCGGGAGTAGTTGGTGGTGCAATAGTGGGTTTTATACTTACTTGGTTATTAATTTTAATTTTAACATAATGATAAGAATGACTTCAGCAACCTAAAAATCATACTTGAAATATGAAAAAATGTCATTCTGAATGTTAAAAAAGAGAGGAGTAAAAATGTTCAATCCTTATATTTGGCTTTATAATCACGAAAATGGTGAATTTCTGTTTATACCTGAAAGTAATTTTTTAATTTATTTAACAGTTATTTATCATTATTTCTTGGAAATTTCAAGGGTACTGTTTTAACAAATATGGAGGGAACCCGGCTGGATGAGGAAGCAGTCTTGAAAACTGTCGGGTGTAAAAGCCTTGGGGGTTCGAGTCCCTCTCCCTCCGCCATAAAAATATAACTGGAAGGGTGTGTCGAATGGTAAGACAGCAGTTTGCTAAACTGTAGATGTAAAAGTCATGCAGGTTCAACTCCTGTCCCTTCCGCCAAAAGGAATATAATGAAAATTAAAAATCATGATAAAGAAATAATTTTGAATGAGTTGAGGAATTATATAAAAACCCATAAACAATTTAAATCAAATGATATGTTAGTAAGAAAACACGCCGAGTCATGTTTTTGGATTAAGGCTTACGATGTTTTAAGTTTGTTTGATGATAAATGTAAATTGGTTTGTGAAAAGGTAAAATACGCTTCAATTCAAAACTCTATTGCTTTATTGAAAAGTGGGTGTGTAACACGATTGTTTGAGACTTATAAAGAAATTTGGGAAAATGACCCAAAAATGAAAAAATATGATCCAGATGGCACAAGATATAAATGTGTTGGATGTGATTATGAAAGGTGTATATCGTTTTTTCGTATATAATAAGCCATCGTAGCTCAGTAGGTAGAGCGGTTGATTTGTAATCAACTGGTCGGGGGTTCAATTCCTCTCGATGGCTCCATAAATAATGCGGGTGTGGTGCAATGGCAGCATGTGAGCCTTCCAAGCTTCTGATCTCGGTTCGAGTCCGAGCATCCGCTCCATAAAAAATAATAAATTAAAAGGAGAAAAAATGAATGAATTATTTTTCTTTAGATATCCTCTAAGTTAGTTAAATAAACTTGGAGGTTTTTATATGGAATATAATGATTTATTGTTTTTTGGTAGATTTTCATCTGCACAGGATAAGTATTTGTTTTTTCATTACAGATTTGACCCTGTTCCTGGTACAGGTTGTAAATATCCTTGGAAATGTTATTTTAAATCATGGTATAAAACTAAAAATACTTGTAGACAAGAAAAATCGCTGATTTTTGAGCATAAAGAATTTATCAGAGCTAAAAGAAGTTTTCTTAATTTACCAGACCCTTGGGATGATATTGAACGAGGTGATTGTAAAACCAGAAGGTCTTGGAAAAACAAAAAGATAGAGAGACAATGGATGAAAAACATTTAACATATACAGATGCGGGTGTTGATATTGACAAGGGAAATAACTTTGTCAATATTATAAAAAGAATTGCCAATAACTCATCGGATAAGAATGTAATAGGTGATATTGGTGGTTTTGGAAGTTTATATTCACTAAAATTGGGTGATGTAAAAGACCCAGTATTGGTAAGTTCCACTGATGGTGTTGGTACAAAACTTAAAATTGCGTTTATGATGAATAAACATAATACAGTTGGTATTGATTTAGTAGCGATGGTTGTCAATGATATATCGGTACAAGGCGCTAAACCTTTATTTTTCTTAGATTATATGGCAACTGGAAAATTAGATTTAGGTGTAGCAGAAGAAATAATAAAAGGTATAGTTCAAGGATGTAATTTAGCAGGTTGTTCATTAGTCGGTGGAGAAACTGCTGAAATGCCTGGTTTTTATAAAAAAAATGAATATGATCTTGCAGGGTTTTCAGTAGGTTTGGTTGATAAATCAAAAATTATTAATGGTTCAAAAATTTCAGCAGGTGATATATTAATAGGTTTATCATCAAGTGGTCTACACTCAAATGGTTATTCATTGGTAAGAGAAATTTTCTTTAACTATTTGCAGATGGATATTAATACTTATATAAAGGAATTTGGTACTTCTTTAGGTGAGGAGTTATTAAAACCGACAAGAATTTATTCAGGTATTATTGAAAGCGTTTTAAGTGAAAATATTGAAATAACAGGTATTTCTCATATAACAGGTGGTGGTTTAATTGATAATATAGATAGGTTATTGCCAAAAAATTGTAAATCTATATTATATAAAAATTCTTGGAGAAAACAACCTATATTTGAATTTATACAGAGTATGGGAAATGTTAGAGAAAATGAAATGTTAAGAACTTTTAACAATGGTATTGGTTTAGTGTTTATAACACCTCAATATAATGTTGAAAAATTGATGAATAAACTTTTTTGTATTGGTGAACATTGTAATATAATAGGTGAAATTAGAGAAAGAAAATAAGCCGATGTAGTCCAATTTGGTAGAGGCAATGCGCTTAGAACGCATACAGTGGAGGTTCGAGTCCTCTCATCGGTACCAAATAAAAAATTTTATGTTTACATAGGTCCGAAAATTTGTTATAATGTTTTTAATGAGTGAGAAAAATTAATTGCCCTGTAATACAATGGTCAGTAGGGGAGACTTTGACCCTCTCAATTCAGGTTCGAATCCTGACGGGGCAACCAAAAACAACTTTAAAAAAGAAAGTGTGGACTATATGATTAGTTATCGTGTAATGAGAATACAGGAATTTAGCAACTCAATAATATATAAAATTGATTGTGCGTGCGGGTATGATGATCACTCCATTAAAATGGAAATTGAACATGATAGTGAATTTGCGGATTGTATTTACCTGAAATTTATAAAGAATGTTGAATGGTGTGATAAATCCGATAAGTGGTATAATAAAATTTTAGACAGATTGAAGTGTGCACTTACTGTTTTACTTACAGGATATATTCAAACGGAAGAAGTGTTTATTCTACAGGGAAATGACCATATTGATGCGTTTATAGAAGCGATTCAAAATCGTCACGAAAAATTTCCAAAAGAAAGATTTAGTGACTCTGTAGAGAAAAAATAATAAAGTTTACAAATATCTGAGTTTTTGATATAATGAGAAAAAACTCAAGGATATGGACATATGGAATTAATAGAAAAATTTGAAATAATAGCATCAAGAGCAGAAAAGTTAGGTTTTGCATTAGAAACAGAAGAAGCATGTAAAACATCTTTAATATTACCTTTTATATCAGCTTTAGGATATGATATATATAATCCAACAGAGGTAATACCAGAATATATAGCAGATGTTGGTATAAAAAAAGGTGAAAAAGTTGATTATGCAATAAAAATAAATGATCAGATTATAATATTAATAGAATGTAAAAAGTTTGGAGATAATTTAGATAATTATACAGGACAATTATTTAGATATTTTTCTGTAACGGATGCAAAAATAGCATTATTAACAAATGGTATTACATATAAATTTTATAGTGATATAGATAATAAAAACAAATTGGATGATAAGCCATTTTATATATTAAATTTATTAGATTTAAATGGTAATATAATTAGTGATTTACCTAAAATAACAAAAGCTAATTTAAATTTAGATGAATTTTTAATAATGGCAGAAGATTTCAAATATATTAATGAAATTAAAGGTGAATTAAAAAAGGAATTTAATGAACCAACTTGGTTATCAAAAGAATTAATATCAAAAACATCCTTTAGTGGTAAAAGAACAAAGGGAAATTTAAATTGGTTTTCAGACTTAATAAAAAGGTCTATAAAACAGATAGAAGATGATTATATAAAAGACAGATTAAATATAAAAAACAAAGTTAATGAAATAAAAGAAGAAGCGGAAGAAACAGATGATAATATAAGAAAAGATAAGGTAGAAACAAAATTAGAAGAATATGAGGCTTTTCACTATGTAAAAAGTATTGCATCTGAAATGATTGAATCAGATAGATTATCTATAAATGATAAACTGAAGTATTGTGGAATTTTAATAGATGATAAAAAGAGTAAAGTATTTTGTAAAATGTATTTTGGTAAAATAAAAAAATTTTTAGAGTTTCAAAAACAGGAAAAGATATATATTGAAAGTATTATTGATATATTAAAACATAAAGATTTTATTTTGGATAAAATAAAGGAGTTTTTAGAAAAATAATAAAGTTTACAAGTTGTTTTTTGTGTGTTATAATATTCTTAATGAGTTTGAAGAAATTCCCTAAATTAATCTCCTTGGGATGAGGTTTGAGAAATGTACTTAATGGACATAATCTCACTTACATTAAGATTCATATTTCTT
>Ga0209392_1000310_pt1 | contig 10955 bp, 7 predicted proteins | sample PPLLak3cmMay2015_FD_187252 | JGI IMG/M metagenome (GOLD analysis project Ga0209392, IMG submission 187252) | Freshwater sediment microbial communities from Prairie Pothole Lake near Jamestown, North Dakota, USA - PPLs Lake P7 Core (1) Depth... | ecosystem: Environmental > Aquatic > Freshwater >...
TCATCGCTGCAGCAATATTCACTTTCAATTTTACACTCGTGACAACAAACAATAATTTTATCGCAATCGATGTTATGACAATTAATATGATATGAAGTAGGTTTACCACAAAAATGACAATTAGCATTGTATTTTAATTCCTCTTTACTATTTGGTTCAAAAACTCTGCGATCATCAAATACAAACATTCCGCCTTCCCAATAAGTATCAGGAAATTGTTGTATATAGTTTAATATTCCACCATCAATTTGATAAACATCTTTAAATCCCTGTTCTCGCATATAAGCTGAAGCTTTTTCGCATCTTATTCCACCGGTGCAGTAAGTTACTATTGTTTTATCTTTGTACTCACTTAAAGATTCAACTACTTTGGGCCATTCTCTAAAGTGCGTTATTTGCGGAGTGACTGCATTCCTAAACTTTCCTATTTTGCTTTCATACCAGTTTCTTGCATCAACAATTACAAAATCTTTTTTATCCTCATAAAATTTTAGCAGTTGTTCTGGAGTCAATTTTGGTGCAGTGTGTTCAAGAGATGTTTCTGTTAAACCAGAATTTACAATTTCTGCTTTAACTCTAACATGCATTTTACTAAATGCAATCTGATCAGCTGGCGTTTCTTTAAACCAGATATCTTCAAAAATCTTATAACTCTTTAAATGATTTTTATACTTACTTGTAACTTCATCATAGCCAAAAACGGAACCGCTAATTCCTTCTTTGGCAAGATAAATTTTTCCCTTAACGCCATTTGCTAAGCACCAATTAAGATGCTCTTTTGCAAGCGACTCAGGATTTTCAACCTCCACGTATTTATAGAACGATATAACTTTATATTTATTCATTTAAACATTAGAGCAATTATTTTTTTAAAGAATAATTTTTTAGAATGCAAATATAATACTTTAGCGAAAGTATAATAGAAACGAATTAGGATTTCTGATTGAGAACTAGGAAAGACTGGCTAAACAGTTTTTAATTGTATGATTTATATTTTTTTTCAGATTCGTCAGAAGTTGTGAACTCTGTTTCTTTATCAAAAACAACTGAAAATACAGAGCCAATATTTTTTTCACTCTCAACATTTATTTCTGCGCGGTTAAGTTCTATGTATTTTTTAACGAGCGCTAAACCTAATCCATTACCCTCAAATTCACGCTTGTATCCGGAATCTTCCTGCGAAAAAGGCATAAACATTTTTTGAAGATACTCCTCACTCATTCCAATACCACTATCTCTGATTTCAATTTGTACTTTATCGTTTTTAAGATTTTTTACATAAACTTCAACGTATCCCTTTAAAGTATACTTAATAGCATTATTGATAAGATTTTGAAAAACCTGATTTACTGTATATCTATCAGCATTTATAAATGCAGTGTCATCACTTTGTGTAAACTTAAGTTTTAATCCTTTATCATCACTTAAAGATTTAAATTCTTTAAGCATATTTTGCAAATCAGGAATTATATCAAACTTTTCAAAAGTTGCTTTATAATTTCCGCTTTGTACAGAAGACATACTTAATATCATATCAATTGTTCTTTGCAATCTTTTGCCTGCACTTTTTACGGAATCCAAAATAATTTTCAGGTCTTCATCATCATTAGAAATTTCATCTGCAATTAGAGGTATGGAAGTTAGTATTACATTAAGTGGTGTTCTTATTTCATGTGACATTTGAGCAAGAAATGCTGATTTGAGTCGATCTGATTCCTCTGCTTTTTTAAGTGCATCAAATAATTCCTTTTGAACTCTTTTAATTTCAGAAATATCAAGCATCTGCATCACATAATGCTTTACTTTGCTGTTTTCATCAAGTACAGAAACTGATTTTACAATTACGTGAATTTCTTTGCCTTCTTTTTTAAGCAGTATTTTTTCTGTATTTATATCAGCAACAGGATTTCCATTGAGATCAAACCCATCGTCACTAAATCCTTCAAGATCATTTTGCTCAAAAAGATACTTGATTGGAATTCCGATAATTTCGTCTCTTACAAATCCTATAGTATCACAAAAAGATTTATTAACACTGATAATTTTTCCTTCAGTAGATATGATTACAATTCCGATAGGTGCATTTTGAAAGACAAGTCTAAATTGTTCTTCACTTTTCTGAAGTGATACTTCAGCTTTTTTTCTTTGATTGATTTCAAAATTAAGTTCAGAAATTTTATCCTTAAATACATCGTGCAATTTTTTATTTAAGTTTTCTACTTCAGAAGTTGATTTATCTAACTCAGCTAAAACTAATTTTACACGATCTTCAATTATTCCTAACTCATCCTTTTTAAAGAGTTTTGATTTATTATCTAATTGAGAAATTTGAGCAGTATCAAGAGCTTTAAGAATTTTTGATAATGGACGAAAAGAAATAGAACTCATAAAGTAAGTAAATACAATACCTGCCATTAATATTGAAAGACTAAAAAGTGCAGTTAATAATTTATTCTTAAAGATATTTTTTGCATCATCACCCGACCCAAATCCAACATAAATTTTACCAGAAATATTACTGGTTAAAATAGGCAGCTCTACACGATATACTTTCTCGTCTTTTGAAATTCTATTATCGTCTGACTTTGCAAGGATATATAAACTTTTTTCAGCTACTTCCAGATTTAATGCATCAAGTAATTCTCCGGAGGAACTTTCAACAACAAGATAAACGGCATTATTTAGCTCCAAAAGTCTTGTTATAATTTCTGTATCTGAAAACTTGCGTTCAATAAATATTTGAGGATTTTGCGTGAAAAAGTTTACAAAGACATCTGCCTTATATTGGTACTTATCGTTTACCTGTTCTTCAAACTTATTAGTAAAGTAAAAGTAGATAAATCCCGCTACAATAATAAAAAACATTGCAAACTGAATTGTCAGTTTAAGCTGAAGCTTCTGCGATCTTGTCCAAATACGATTAAAATTTAACATTAAACTTAATTTTGATATTTAAAACAATTATAATTTGCAATTTAAGTGCCGTACATAATTTTATAAATGGATTCGAATTTTTAAGAAAAGCTTAGCTTTTTAAGTATTACTATGAGAAAAATAAGAAAATTTGTTACCACTTGCAGTAAATATTAAAATATTTGCCTAACTGAAAAATTTACCGATGTAATGATTTATATCAAACTTTTTCTCAGCACCATTACGATTCATATATCTTATCTTTCCATAAACCGGCCTTTCAAACCAGGCTCGATCATGAATTCCACCAATTGACCAGGCAATTCCTGTATAACCATTCGGATCACGTCCATCAAGTTCATATTTGTCATTAAGATAAATTGCGATTTTTTGAGCATCTTCAGGAGATTTTGTCCACTCAAGGATTTTCTTTGCCCAGTACATTCTCATATAACCATGCATTTTTCCTGTTTTAACCATTTCCATTTGTGCAGCATTCCAGAGATCTTCATGAGTTTTTGCTTGTTCAAATTGCGCGAGAGTATAAGCAAATTCTCTTTCATCTTTACGATGTTCATCTAAAGAAGTTTTTGCCCAACTGTGGAATCCGCCAAAAGAATCATAATCTTTATTGAAGTAGCAAAAGTTATCTGCAAGTTCTCTCCGAACAATTAATTCTTCGAGAAAGACTTTTTGGGATTCTGGATTTCCATTAAACTTTTCTGTTTCCAAAGCAATACGCTGAGCAGATATTTGTCCAAAGTGTAAATAAGGAGAGAGATTTGATTGTCCATCTTTTGTTGGATCATTTCTAATACCAGTGTAATGATCAAATTTATTTTTAAGAAAATTCTCAAGTGATTTAAGTGCGGCACTCTCTCCCGGTTTTATCCATTCAACTTCTTTTACATCAAAATCTATCCTTATTGATTTTTTAATTTTTTCCCAATCAGTTTTGTCAGTTGATATTTCACTTTTGCTCATTTTCTTTAATGATGGAAACTCATCCATAAATTCAATTAATGCTTTGTGAATTTTGGGGCGAATTGTGTAAGCAGCAAATTCTAATTTATCAGAAACATATAATGCGGGAACAATATTATGTGCATCAACTTCAAAAAACGGAACTGATATTTGTTTTGCAACATCACGCTTCCAGATTCTTTTTATTTTTAACGGATCAAATTCTGAAACCATAATTGAGGCATTTGTTTTTTTTAAGAGTTTAGGAATTTCTTCATCAGGTTTACCATATAGCAAAAAGAATGGAATGTTGTATTTAGTTAGTTCCCTTTCAATTTCCTCTAACCCATTAAGCATAAATCCATATTGGCGGATTGTTGCTTCAAGAAAATCCGCTACTAGATTAAAAATAACTACTAATGATTTTTTCTTTTCCAACGCTAACTTTTGTGCATACAACAAAGCCCAATTATCGTGCACCCTTTGATCGCGGCTCATCCAATAGAATACTGGACCGTTAGTCTCAATTCCTTTTTGAAGTAACCTAATTCTTTTTTCGTTGATCATTTTTAGCTTAGTTGTTCTAAAAATCTTTCAGCAATTTTCAGATGCTGTTTTAGTTTTTCCTTATCCATTTTATTTAATTGGACAATCATCATACTCATTCGTTGGTTTTTCTCAAAAGCTTTTTTGTGCTTAAAAATAAATCGCCAATAAAGAGCATCCCATATTTCACACCAATCTCCCTTTTCAAAATTACTCATTTTTCTAACGTAATTTGATGAGGAAACATAAGGTTTTGTACAAATCAATCCACCATCTGCGTATTGGCTCATACCATAAACATTTGGTACCATAACCCAATCATATGAATCGATATACATTTCCATGAACCATTTATAAACATCATCGGGATCAATTTCACAAAGCAGCATAAAATTTCCAAGAATCATTAAACGCTCAATATGATGAGTGTATGATTTTTCCAGCACTCGTTTAATAACCCTATCAACTGGTCTAATTCCGGTTGAAGCATCATAAAAAGCTTTTGGCATCTTATTATTGAACTTAAAATAATTTGTCGTCCGTTGTTTAACTCCTTCGAGAAGATAAATCGCACGCATATATTCGCGCCATCCGATAATCTGACGAATAAATCCTTCTAAAGAATTTAACGGTACTTTATTTTCTTTGGCATATTTTAATGCTTTATCCACAACTTGTTTTGGAGTTAATAATCCTGAATTAAGCAAAGGTGTTAGCACTGAATGGAATAGATAAGTTTCATCTTTATCGATGGCATCTTCATAATCACCAAAAAGTTTAAAGCGATTTTCAAGAAAATCATCCAACCATTCTTCTGCTTGTTCAAATGTAACGGGGTATATAAAATCTAGACCGGTACCTGGATTAATTGGAAAATATTTTTCAACATAATCAATTGCTTCAAGTTCGTATTCAGTATCATCAGGAAAATTTAATCTTGGAGAATTAAGTCCTTTGGGAAGTCTTTTTCTATTTTCATCATCAAAACTCCATTTACCTCCAACCGGCTTTCCATCTTCAATTAAAATGTTTAATCGCTTTCTTTGTTCGATATAAAACGCAGCCATCAAATATGATTTATGATTTGAAAAATAATTTTTCAAATAATTTTCATCAGACAAAAACATTGGGGATGTATATCTAACAAATCTTTTCTGGAGCAGTGTTATCATTATTTGGATTCTTTTTTCAAGAATAAAATCATTAACCTCAGCATAATGGAAAACATTGATTTTCGTTTTGTTGAAGAATACAAAAAGATAGTTTGAACGTCTATCCTCTCTAAAACTTGAGTATTGAAGATAAACTACATCATAACCCTGCTTTGTCAAATAATCTTCATAGGCTTTCATCGAAGCACGATGAAAAGTGAGTTTCTTTTTATGGAAGTTAAGGGGATATCGTATATCACCAAAGAAGAGTGGATCTTCAATTAAAAATACTATTCGGTTTTTATCTAACGCCGGATGTTCTTTAAATAATTGATGCGGAAAAATTAATGTTACTTCTTTTAGCATTGAGAAATTTTTTGTGTTTTTTATCAAAACGATTAAAAATGATCTTATTGATAGTTAATTGTAACTTAGAAACGTGAATACTACGATATTAGTTCACTAAATGATGTTAATTACAAGATGAGAGGTTTAACGGGATTGACTTTGGAAATTTGAAGAAAGTATAAGCAGCAAGATTTTTACTGCTTATACCTAAAACTATGATTAATATTTAACACTGCAGCCATAAGGTTTAGAACTTTGCAGACTTACATTTTTTCCAGCTAACAATTCATCTAAAGCTAAAGATACATAGTTTTTTGCACCATTAATATCTTCAAGATCTGTAGAGGGTTTATCATCGATGCCGCCAGCATAAACAAGCTTACCTTCTTTATTTATGATGTACATATGCGGAGTAGTTTTTGCTCCATACATTTTACCAACTTTTCCATCAACATCAACAAGATAGGCTGTAAACTTTGCATTGTGTTTTTTTGATCTTGAATTAATTTCATCATTTGTAAAGTTACCTTGTTTGGATTCTACTGACGAACAAATTGTTAACCATATTACACCTTCTTTGGTGTATTTCCCCTGTAGTGTCTGCATGTTCTTAGAATCATACTGCTTTTTAACGAACGGACATTCATAGTTAATCCACTCTAATACAACTAATTTTCCTTTAAAATCACCAAGCGAATGTTCCTTACCGTTTGAATCCAGAAGTTTAAAATTGGGGGCAATCTCATTCAGCTTTGCATCTTGTGAAAATACTATTACACTGAAAAGAAATAAAAACAAAACAACAGTTTTTTTTATCATTACTCACTCCTTCTATTTATGGTTATTTATTTAATGGTCTTAACAAAATTTTATTAGATAAGCTCGAAAATCGGAACCGCAATTTCATAAGCTCTTTTTGATAGATTATTTTCAATTATTTCTTCAATAATTATTAATCCATTAACTAATACTGGATCCTTAATTCTGAATTGATCTGGTTCCAATAATATCTCAAAATAATTTTCTTTTTGTACTATGTTTTGTTTAACAGAATTTCTAAATATCCCCTCTTCGTAAGGATAAAACTGAATATTATTTATACTTTGCTTTTCAATCTCATTAACAAATACTTTTAGATAAGTATAGTTTGATTTTGACTCTGCTATAATACTCAGGTTTTTATTTTGCATAGGCAGCAGGTTTTCAGTTGATTTAAATATACCTGAAATAGTTCCCTCAGCAATAAAATCTTTTGAAAGATCAAGAGTAATTGTTACTGTTGTATCAAACGCTTTACACATTTCTTTGCAAATAAGCGAATTTATTTTAGCTGAAATATTTATTTCTTCTAATGAATAGTTTTCTGGAACGTTTACATCAAATAAAAACAAAACCTGATGCCCATACCCATAATTTACAATTTCCTCTGATGCGAATATTTTGGGAATAGGGAATTTAATTTCTGAAACAGTAATTCCATTGGGTAGAATTATCTCAATATCTGTCGGTAATCCGCTATCGCCTGGATTTCTCCAGTAAATATGCCAATCATCTTGCAGATTTATTAAAACTCCCAGTGAAATTATGGAATCTTTTTCCGAAGAAAATGAATTAGCGACAAGACGAGCTTCTGCTAAAGATTTTTGTTGAGCAGAAATAGACTGTGGCAATAAAAAGAATATTGCAACCACTAATAAGAAATAAATTGTTGTGTTTTTCTTCGTCATAAATGTAGTTTAGTATTAGACTTTAGCCCGAAGATATAACAACAATTCAAATAAAAAAATCCAGAAGGTTTATATGTGTTCGATATCAATTCCAACAGGACAGTGATCTGAGCCCAGAACATCGGGCATTATAAAAGCATCTTTAACATTTTTCTTAAAGTTATCACTAACAAAAAAGTAATCGATTCTCCAGCCAACGTTTCTGTCGCGCGCGCGAGTTACTTGATCCCACCAGGTATAATTTTCTGGTTCATCATTAAACATTCTGAAGGTATCATGATAATTGTGCGAGAAAAACTTATCAAGCCATTCTCTTTCGATAGGAAGAAATCCTGAAACCTTGGAATTTTCTTTTGGTCTGGCTAAATCAATTTCCTTATGTGCTGTATTAACATCTCCGCAGATTACAAGTTTCTTTCCTTTCTTAACTAACTTATTTGAGTAATCAAGAAACGCATCATAAAAATCCATTTTATATTTCAAGCGTTCTTCATTCTTCTTTCCATTTGGATAATAAATATTTAGCAAAACAAATTTTTTGTATTCAGCAACAATAATTCTTCCTTCATCATCAAATTTTGGAATTCCAAAACCGTGTTCAACTTTTATTGGCTCTTGTTTAGTGTAGATTGCAACTCCGCTGTAACCTTTTTTTACTATTGATGAAGAAAAATAAGATTTGTATTCATTAATGTTTAATAGTTCATCAGATAATTGTTCCGGTGCGGCTTTAGTTTCCTGCAAACAAAGTATATCAGGATCTTCCGTTAACAACCAATCAACAAAACCTTTTTTTTGCACAGCACGAATTCCATTAACGTTCCAGGAAAGTATTCTCATTTTTTTCATATAAATTTTGCCTCAATTTCTATCAAAAAATAAAATGAATTATCAATCCCCAACTGATTGCACTAATCAAAGTTAAAAATAAAATTTTAAAAGATGTTTTCATTTCTCCATCTTTAAATAAAACTATTGGTCCAAATCCGGCACCGGAACTTAACCCTGCAACAGTTGCTCCAAGTGATAATCCCGTATGGAGGAAAGCTTGAGCAATTGCGATAGATGCTGCACAATTTGGTATCAATCCAAATAATGCTACAGTTATAATTTCCAAAACAGGATTAACATTTAATGTTTCAATTATTTCTTCTGAATGTGTAAACGTAAATAATGAAGCAATCAAAATAGTAATTACAAAAACCCAAAAATAAATTCTTAAAGTTCTCTTTAAACTGTGGATTGTTATTTCTTTATATCTCGTTCTATGAAGTTCAACGTCAATTTCCACTGCGTGAGAAGATTTAGCTTCCGGAGTTTTTCCGGCGTAGAATTTTTTAGAAATCAGAAAATCTATTAGATATCCTGAGGTTACACCAATTAGTAATTTTAATCCAAGAATGTAAAAGATGTAAATCGCCTGTTCACGATTTGCAATCAATACTGGCAAAGCTTCATCAGATGTTGCAAGATAAGTTGCAATCAATGTACCGATTGAAACTTTTCTTGTTAAAAAAAGCGAGGTTACAAAAACCGACATTCCACATTCAGGAATTAATCCAAGTATGGTTCCGGCTAAGGGACCCATCGGACCGGAAATTTTTAAGAACGAAATTAAATCAAGCTGCTTTGTATGAGAAAAATATTCTAACACAAAGTAAAGAGTAAAAAGGATTGGGATCATTAAATAAGTATCGCCAAATGATCCTAAAATGATTTCCCAGATATTTGAATATGAATGCGCGTGCATTAAAACTTAAATTGTAAATGAATGTGCAAAGATATGAAATTCACTTTACAATCTGATAAAACTGTCTGCTTCCTTTAAAATAATCATGAATCACTTCTGGGGAAGGGTACTTCACATCCTCATTTTTTCAAAGACATTAATTGCAGTTATTAGAATGTTAGCTCGATTCCCGCAGAGATAAACCTCTGCAAGCCAACTTTTATTCCTTGAGGTCTGCGGCTTGCAATGTATCTTTCATCAAAAAGATTTTTAACTGACAAATAAATGTTGCTATTAATATCGGAAATAAGATAACTGGCAGATAAATCCATTGTGATGAATGAGGGCATCTCACCTGTTTCACCGCTAGGAGATGCTACTATGCTATTTAACTCATCCGTGAATTGCTCACCGACATAAGTTGCCGAAAGATCAAAACCCAATCCGAATTGAGTGGCTAGTTCAAGCGCCCCGGTAAATGTAAAGTCAGGTGCGTAAGGCAGCTCGTTACCACTAATGTTAACTGTCTGATTACTAATTGTAATGAATCTATCACCACTGTAAGTTGAGTTTACATAAGTTGAATATGCAGATAAGGATAATTGATAACTTGTTCTGAAGATTTTATGAAGTTCAAAGCGCACACCTGCTTCAACACCAAGATGCATAGTCTCGCCACCGTTAACCAGACCCGTCCCCGCTCCCCCTGAAGATACAGATACGGGGATAATCTGATTTGAAAAATCCATCAAGAAACCGGTTAGTTCAAAATTTAAAAGTGATGCTAAATCAGCTCTTACCCCTAGTTCATAATTCCAGCTTAGCTCGGCATCCAGATTTAAAGCTTGCCCATCATTTGTAATTGCATCCTTAATTCTTGGTGGAGCATATCCTCTGTGTACCCCTGCAAAAACTGAATAACTATCTTCAATATTATAATTGATACCAAATCCTGGAACCAGAGCAAATATATTATCATTATTAATTATACTTGTGTCTCTGTAATTTATTCTGAAAATATCTCGCTCATAAATGAAATTTTCTAATCTAAGACCAGGTATGATTGTAAGATCACGACTCAAAAAAAATCTATTCTGAGCAAAAAGGCTCTGCGCATAACCGGTTCTTATTTCATCTTCTCTTAAATTGCCGGATTTAGCACCAGCTGATTGACCATCAATTCTTTGCTCAAATGCTCTTTCGTAATGAAATCTTATTCCACCGTCAAGTTCATTTCGGATATTTCCAATATTATAAATGTAATTAACTCGTGGCTCAACTCCAGCAACTTCAAATTGTCTGTTCCTATTTCCTGTGCCGTTACGCATATAAATGGCTCCACGGGTAACTGAAGTATCGCCCCAAACAATACCTGTTCCATTTGAAATTGGTGTTCTGCTAAAATCCTGACGAAGCCAGTTTCTTGTTGTTGTATAACCGTAGATTGTCGTTCTAAGAAAAGCATTGTCAGAAAAGAAATAATCATGAGTTAGGTTTGCAGAATATCTTCTTATATCCAGTTCGTCGTTTGGAGCGATGATCGTGAAATATTCTTCGCTGTCATACATGCTTTGTGTT
>Ga0209392_1000312_pt1 | contig 10909 bp, 7 predicted proteins | sample PPLLak3cmMay2015_FD_187252 | JGI IMG/M metagenome (GOLD analysis project Ga0209392, IMG submission 187252) | Freshwater sediment microbial communities from Prairie Pothole Lake near Jamestown, North Dakota, USA - PPLs Lake P7 Core (1) Depth... | ecosystem: Environmental > Aquatic > Freshwater >...
TACGATGGCGCGGGCAGTCATAACCGGGCGAAATAGGGGACGACGTCGTTCACGGAATGTAGTCTTGCGAGTTGTGCACTGGATGCGGTCCAAGCCGCCGCGCCCTTTGGTTTCTGCGTTGAGGAGCTGCTTTCGAGCACGTCCACTGCGTCCGCTTCCTGGCGCTTCTGCCTTCCGCTCGGGGTCGACAGTCGGCTCCGGCTTGACCCGGCCATGCGCGGAAATTCGATTCGTTGTTCGATAGCCGACGGTCAACGGCGAATGGGGCTATGGCTCGTCACTCGATCACATGATCGGCGCGCAGCCGCAGGGATGAGGGAATGGTGAGGCCGAGCGCTTCGGCGGTCTTGAGATTGATGATCAACTCGAACTCGGTCGGCTGTTCGATGGGCAGGTCGCCCGGCTTGGCGCCACGGAGAATCCGGTCGACGAAGTAGGCACCCCGCCGCCACATGGTCGCGGTGTTCGCCCCGTACGACATCAGGCCGCCGGCCACGGCCTGCGACCGGAACGCAAACACCGTCGGCAGCCCATGCTTCAGCGCGGCGGCAGTGATACGCGGGGCGTGGAGGTTAAAGATCGTCCCTTCCATCACGGTCACAGCACCCACGCCGTCCTTCCTGAGCGCGGCGAAAGTCACGTCCCACTGCTCGGCGCTCATCCCGGGGTCCACGCTAGTCGTCTGCAGCGTGATGCCGAGCGCGCGGGCCGTTGCCTCCGTCTGGCTCATCCAGGCCCTCCTGACACAGAACGTGTCGTGCCCGTACGTGAGGGCCGCAATACGCTTGAGTCCGGGGACCGCCTCCTTGAGGAATTCGACTCTCTTGCCGGCTAACTCCGACGTGATGATCGTGAGGCCGGTGACGTTGCCTTCGGGGTGCGCAAGGCTGCTCACAACGCCGCACTCGACGGGGTCGCAGGCACCCGCCATGACGATCGGGATGGTCGTGGTCGCATCCCTGACGGCCATCGCTGCAAATGTGTTCGAAACTATAATGAGGTCGAACTTTTCCCGAACGACCTGCGCGGACACCTCCGGAAGCTTCTCGTCCGATGCCCCCAGGCGCGTCTCGAGCGCATAGTTCTTCCCCTCGACCCACCCGTGCTCGCGCAGCGCCTGCCGGAACACCTCGAGTCCGGCCGATCCGATTGTGCTCAGACGCTCGGGGAAATGCACGAAGGCGATGCGGTGCATCTTGCCGTCATGTTGTGCCTCGACGGCGAGCGGCACCATGAGGAGAACAAGTGCGAGTGACAGGACGAATGTTGCACGCGTCCCGATCCACGATTTGAAATCGGCAAACGAGGCGATCGCTTTCATTTTTCCCTCGATTCTGGGACAGCGGCTGCGGAGGATTGTCGTGTCATGGACAAGACTCCCGGTCTAGCGCAGCCATCGCGACGGTGTCGGCGGAGGCGTTGGATTTGCCATCCGTGACACTTGCGGCGACTCACGATGTCGGCCGGCCGCACCGCTCTTTGGCGACGCGGGGAGAGGAGTGCTTGCTGTTTCGGGCTCCTACCGAGATTCGAGGCCGAAAGCCACCCAACTGCACTCGGTGGCGCACTTCCACGATCGGTACATGCGAAGCGGCAACAAGGAAAAGCTGCGCCCGGAGCGGCAGAAGCTACTTCTCCGGCGAGGCAGCCACTGCAGTGGGCTGCGGTATTGACGACGCGGATCGCAAATGGCATCGCAACCGCTCACTCGATGACGGTGTCGGCCCTTGACAGGATCGAAGGCGGGATCGTCAGGCCGATGGCCTTGGCGGTCTTCAGGTTGACGAGCAGCACGAACTTCTCGGGTGTGCCCACTGGCAGATCGCCAGCCTTGGCCCCCTTGAGGATTCGGTCGACGTAGCCAGCCGCGCGACGGCTCTGTTCGATGCCATCGACGCCGTAGGCGATCAGGCCGCCTTGGCGGATCACAACTGGCCCTTGGAACATCATCGGCAACCGGTTCGTGAGCGTAAATTCAAACGTCTGCGCGGTTGCGGAAGGTCCAAGCAACGCCGGCACGTCGAACTGGACGATGGCCTGGACTTGCTGCCGCTTCGCTTCGGCGAACGCTGCCGGAAGACCTCCGGGATCACTTGCCACGAGCGAGTGCAGTTGCACATTCAGCGGCCCTGCGGCTTCCTTCGTCAGCGCCCACTCCCGATCCATCAACGGCGACCCAGGTCCAGGCCAAAGAACGCCTACATGAGTGAGATTCGGCACCAACTCCGCGAGCAGTTGCAGGCGCTTCGCAGCGCCGGCCCCAGAGATCGAAGTCAGGCCAGTGACGTTCCCGCCGGGACGATCGAGACTCGCCACCACTCCTATGGCGACGGCATCGCCGCTGTTCTCCATCACAATCGGGATGGTCTGCGTCGCCTTCTTCGCCTCGCGCGTTGCCGCGCCCGTTTCGGTGACGATGATGTCCACTTTCTGACTCACCAGTTCAGTCACAAGCGCGGGAAGACGCTCGTTCTTCCCTTCGGTGTAACGGTATTCGATGGCAATGTTCTTGCCCTCGGCATAGCCGAGTTCGGTCAGTCCTCGAAGGAAGGCTTCAAGGGCTGGATGCTTGGGTCCGGCAGCGCCAGAAAACTGCGAAACATAGCCCAGGGTCGGAACCTTTGCCGGTTGCTGCGCGTCAGCCGCATGCGCAGTGAACAGAGCAAGGATTGCTGATGCGAACAGCGAGTACTTGGCGTTCATGGCTATTTTTCTTTGACCAATGCCGGATCCCTCGCGAATCGCTTGCAGGCGCGCCACAAGAGATGACGGGTAGATAGAAGAGCTGGTGCGCCGCGAGATGCGGTGTTCCCACGGTCGTTGTGTATCTGCGTTTCGGTATGCCGCGCCCCTCTCGCCCGTTGGCGACACGCTGAGTGGCATCCGTGCTGGATCCGGCTTCGTCTGAGGTTCGCGGCCAAGCGAGCGGATGCTGCGCTCGGCAGCGTCTGGCAGGGGTTGCCGAGGGATTCGCTGGTCAGCGAGCCGAGGCGCGCGTGGCCGCAACTGGGAACAGTTGCGTGCGAGGCGCCAGGATTCAGTTCTTCGGCGAGGCAGGCACCGAAGTGGACTGCGGTATCTACGACGCGCATCGAAAATGGCATCGCAACCGCTTCTTCTTGTTGCAGTTCTACTCTAGTCCTTACTCCAACGACCGGCGACGACATTGACGCACGTCAACCGCCGCAACAGGATTTGCGGCAAGGCCCGGGTGACCGCTTCCTGCGCGCTCGCCGGACCGGCCAGGAGTAACCATGCGGCGACGCCGCTGAGAGCGGACGTTCGATATCGCTGTCGATCCATGGGCCTTCGACAAGCGGCCAAGGCCCAGCGTCACTGAGCCCGACTTCGGCATGCTCAGTGACGCTGGTCAATGCGTTGCCCTCCAGGATCCTTAGCCTGAACAAGGGTGTCGGCGATGTCCGCTGGCGACCCTCGAAGGAGGCTCAAAGGAGGCACGACATGACCGCCATGGCTTCCGGCGAGAATGCGCAAGATGGTGCGCCAGCGAAAGGTTCCGACTGTGGAACGCGGTCCGGGGACCCACGCCATGAGAAGGTCCGCCATCGTTGGGACGATGCTCCTTGCGCTCGGCGGCATTTCCGCTTGTACCCCAACGCTCCTCGATTCCGGCGAGCGTGAAACGATCTGCCGGGTCGTCGTCGAGGAGCAGTTTGCAGCCGTCGACGTTCAGGCCAACCCGGTCGCAAATCCCGCCGGGGGCGCGCTCTTCGGCGCTGGATCCGCGGCGCTGATTGCATTGGGGGTCGTTGCTCTCAACCCAATCGCGGTGATCCAGGGCGCAGTGGGGGTTGCAGCGGGGCTGGGTTGCGGGGCAGCGGGCGCCGCCCATCCCAATGCCGAGACCGATTTCCGGAAGATCGTCGTGATGGCGGACCCGGGCGCGCTGAAGGGGGTACTCGAGGCGGCGTTTGTTGCGCCACGACCCGCGTGCCGGAACGTCTCCGAGGGCGCGATAGCGCCGCCCGACACCGTGATCCAGGTCGAAAGCGTCGTCCTCACGATGGGATGTCCGGCGGGACGGCAGGCGTACAACATTACCGTCAAGTGGCGAGCGATGTCGGCGACCAGCCGCAAGGTGCTCGCGGAGTCCACCACGCGATGCGAACAGGTCTCAGCGAAGGATATCGACACCTGGTCGGCGGACGCCGATCACGCCCGCGCCGAGGTCAACGGCGCATTGGCCAGAACCGGCCAACGTATCGCCGCGGAACTGCTCGGTGCTGACAAGTGGGCCCCCTGCAAGTTTCAGCCAGACGAGCCGGTAGGAGCAGGCCAACGGTGACCGCGAAGACGACGTCAGGTCGCGCGCACGTCTTCTGCTCAACCAATAGCTCGGATGCTGCGGTATCCGATCTTGATCAGGCCGCGTGTCTGCAGGCGGTCAAGCACGCGACTGAGCGTTTGTCGAGAAACACCCCCGCCAGGCCCATGGCCAGTCGCTGGTCGGAATGGTTGAATTGTTGCATTTTGGACAACCCAATTCGTTCGCGCCGGGGCAGAATGCGCGGTCATCAAGCGGCGCTGCCTGGCGGTGCCGGGACCGGGACTACAGCGGCCAAGAGCAACAGCTTTGCCCCAGCGGGCTCCAAACGTATTCAAGCAGCGGCAATGTAAAGGGAGAATTCGACCATGAACTACCAGGTACTCGCCGCACTGGTGGCATGGATCGGCGGTGGGTTGATGTCCGCACATGCGGCGTCGTTTCCTGGCGGCACAGCAGATTTGATTTACACAGGTGGCGACATCGTCACCATGAACGACAAGCAGGCTTCCGTCGAGGCGCTCGCCGTCAAGGACGGCAAGATCCTCGCGGTGGGTGAGCGCAAAGCGATCGAGGGCCAGCACAAGGGTGCCAAGACCAAGGTTGTCGACCTCAGGGGCAAGACGCTACTGCCGGGCTTCATTGACGCGCACAGCCACTACTACAGCTCGCTGTCGGTGGCGAACCAAGTCAACGTCTACGCGCCGCCGGCCGGTCCGGGCAAAGACCCGGCCAGCATCGTCGCCGAGTTGGTGAAGTTCCGCGACAAGAACAAGATCCCCAAGGGCACGGTCATCCAAGCCTACGGCTACGATGAAAACGTCATGCCCAACGGCCGTCTGCTCAACCGCGACGACCTCGACAAGGCGTTCCCGCACAACCCGGTGCTTGTCGGGCACGTCTCGATGCACGGCGCGGTGATGAACTCGGCGGCGCTGAGGAAGTGGAACATCACCGCCGAGACCAAGACGCCGCCGGGCGGGGTCATCGTCCGCAAGCCCGGCACCTCGGAGCCCTACGGCCTCGCGCTGATGCAGCGGGCGGCCAAAGGCGGCGGCTATATCATCGACGTAATTGCCTACCCGTTCATCACCGAACTCGAGGCAGTGCTGAAGGCCAACCCGGTCAGCGGTTGGGGCAAGTACGACAACCGGCTGAAAATCGGCGGCGTCAAGATCACCATCGACGGTTCGCCGCAAGGCAGGACCGCGTTCTTCACCAAGCCCTACCTGACTGGCGGCCCTGGAGGGGAGAAGGACTGGAAGGGCGAGCTCGCGGCGCCGCAGGAAACGGTCAACAAGGCGGTCAAGGCGGTCTACGACCTCGGCGTGCCGCTGAACCTGCATGCCAACGGCGACGGCGCCATCGACGCATTCTTCACGGCGCACGAATCTGCGGCGGCGGGTGACCTTTCCAGGGACCGGCACGTCACGATGATCCACGCGCAGTTCACCCGCAAGGACCAGATCGACAAGTTCGTCCAATACAAGGTCACGCCGTCGTTCTACACGCTGCACACGTTCTACTTCGCCGAGGCGCACATTAACAACCGCGGCAGGGAACAGGCGATGTACATCAGCCCGATGCGGGATGCGATCGACAAGGGACTGAAGCCGACCAACCACACGGATTTCTACGTGGCGCCGCTCGACCAGACGTTCATGCTGTGGACGGCGGTCAACCGCATATCCCGTGGTGGTGCGGTGATCGGGGCCGACCAGCGCATCACTGCACTGGAAGGACTGCAGGCGATGACCATCAACGCTGCGCGCCAGCACCGGGAAGACGACAGCAAAGGTTCGCTGGAGCCGGGCAAGCGAGCAGATCTGGTGATCCTCGACAAGAACCCGCTGAAGGTCAAACCGATGGCCATCAAGGACATCAAGGTCTTCGAGACCATCAAGGACGGCAAGACCGTCTACAAGCGCGGGGCGTGAACGTCGCAGGCGGTCCCGTTCCCACGCCGCCTGCCAACCGATGGTCAATCGTTTCCTGCTGTGGTCCCTGACGGCGTTCCTCACATCGGCGCCGGCGACGGACCGGATCGACCGGCAAGTGACCGCCGCGCAGCGACAGCGCGACGTCATGAACCTTCCCGCGCTCCTGGTGGCCGATCTCGAGCTGCGCGGCCTGGCGCGACTGGATTGGATCGAGAAGGCTTACCTCACGGACAAACGTCGTTCGCCACAGGAAGTGCAGGCTGCGCTGCTCGCGCTCCAGGTGCAAGGCGGCGCCGACGCCGCCGTTCCTCGCGAGCGAATCGTACAGTCGTACCGCACATTCATCCGCAGCCGGCATCCACTCGCCGGTTATCCAGCGCCGGTCCTGCTCTCCTGGCAAGCATGGGACGCCGTGCCCGATTACGTGGCCCTGCTGACGTCCAAGGCGCCGCAACATCCGGCCTCGGTAATTGCGATGCTCAATTACCTCGACAGCTCGCCGCGGCCCGAGGGCAAGGCGGCAGTCGCGGCCTATCGCGCGTCCGGTCGTAAACTCTTGACATCGATCCCGATGAGCGATCGAACGAACGGTGCTGGCGCCATCGTCGGCCATTCCAATTATCAATAGAGAATGAGGTGGTGAGCATGAGTACCCCCAAGAGATCCCTCGAGAGCGCGACCCTGGCAGGCGATGAACTCATCAGCACACCCATCGGCGACATCGAGCTACGCCACAGTTACTTCGACGACGACACCTCCCAAAGGCTGTTCGACGAGATGGACTATCAGCGCGCCTGCCAGGCCTATATCTGGGGGCATCCGATCGTCAGCATGACCTCCTGGCGACTGCGCCAGGGGAATGCGTACGGTGTGAAGGGAGCCACCGACTTCGTCGTCCTGAATTCGCTCAGGGAGAAGCGGGGCGTCGTCACTGCCAATCTGACCACGCCCTACATCTTGCACTTCGCCAGCCTGAAGGAGGGGCCGCTGCTGGTCGAGTATCCGGGCGGAATGACGGCCGGTGGATTCATCGACCTGTGGCAGCGCCCGGTGGCGGACACGGGCCTCACCGGTCCCGACGGGGGCAAGGGCGGCACCTACGTCGTCGTCGGGCCGGACGGTGACCCGAAGGCGTACGAGAAGCCGGGCACCTTCGTGTTCCAGAGCGCCACGAACGTCATCCTCTTCGGACTGCGCATCCTGGATCCCGATCACGCCTTCTACGCGCAATTCAAGTCCAGCCTGAAGATGGGCCGGCACGGAACGTCTCCCACGACCTGCCGGTTCATCGAGCACGGCGACGTCGAGTGGAGCGCAACTGCGCCGCGCGGTCTCGAGTATTGGCAGGTCCTTTCGGAAGCGATCCGCGACGAGCCGGTGCGCGCGGTGGATAAGGCTTGGATGGCGATGTTGCTGCCCTTGGGCATCGAAAAGGGGAAGCCCTTCCAGCCCGACGCGCGGCAGAAGTCCATCCTGCTGAAGGGCGCGGCGATGGGCGAGCTGATGGCCCGCAACCTGCAGGTCAACCCGCGCTTCGCCGAGCCGTACTGGCAGAACACCCACTGGTACAAGAGCTTCGACTTCACCATTCCGCAGGAGACGGAGACCCGTGTTGAGCTGGACGAGCGCACGACATGGTTCTACGAGGCCGTCACCAGCAGCGAGGGCATGGTCAACCCGGTGGTCGGCAAGGGTCAGGTGTACATGACCACCAAGCGCGACGCGACGGGGACCCTGTTGCGCGCCGACAAGACCTACAAGCTGAAGGTGCCCAAGGACGTCCCCGTTGGACAATTCTGGTCGTTGACGCTCTACAGCGAGAACACTCGCCGGGCGTACGACAACGGCGGCACCGAGATCCGCGGCGTCAGTCTCGATAGCAAGATGAAGGACCTGAAGTACAACGCAGACGGCAGCGTCAACCTCTTCATCGGAGCAAAGGCACCCGCGGGATTCGAGAGCAATTTCATGAAGACGGTGGGCGAGGACGGCTGGTTCGTCTATTTCCGCCTCTATGCGCCGCTGCAGGCTTTTTTCGACAAGACATTCAGCTTGGCCGATTTCGAAATGATCGACTGAAGTGCTGCGCGCCAGGAGCGCGGGAGATCGGCAGCCCAGCCGGCCCGGGAACATGCCTTCGCACCCCAACCACACCGGAACGACGATGAACACCACGGAAACAGAATCCATTCAGCACCAGGCGAAGATCGCCGCCCTTACTCTCGTGGAGAACCGGGCCACGGCGGAGACCGCGCAGACACTCCGCGATGAGCTGCTCTACCACCGTGCCACGCAGACGTACCTGTGGGCGTTGCCGCTCATCAACACGCTCGGCATGAAGGTCGGCTCCGAGAAGACGTTCGGCGAGGGGTACAACGTCTTGCCGGTGTGGAAGAAGCGCCTCGACGCCAAGACGCTGGTGACCACGCCAAACTCGGACGTGATCTATGCGATGAGCTACGTCGATCTCGGCAAGGACGGCCCGCTCGTGTTTGAAGCCCCGCCGATGCTCCAGGGGATCCTGTTGGACTTCTGGCAACGACCAATCCCCGTCGATGGCGGCAAGTACGCCGGCGACGTCGGCTTCTTCGGCCCGGATCAGGGGAAGGGCGGCAAGTTTCTGCTTCTACCACCGGGCTACAAGGGCGAGGTCCCGGAAGGCTACTTTGTGTACCGCTCGGGCACGAACAATGTCTTCGTGTTTCTCCGCGCGTTCTACGCGGATGCGAGCAACCTGCAACCGCCGCTCGACCTGATCGAGAAAACGAAGATCTACCCGCTGAAGGGCCAGGCCAAACCGATGAAGTTCCCGGATGCTTCGGGCGTACCGGCGAACATGCTCCCGATCAGCGACGCGACGGCCTTCGACGAACTGAAGAAGCTGGTGGACACCGAAGGGCCGCACCTGGCCGACCCGGACTGGATGGGCATGCTGGCCGGACTCGGCATCGTGAAGGGGGAACCCTTTCAGCCGGACGAGCGCATGCGGGGCGTCCTCGACCGCGCGGCGAAGTCGGCCTACCAGATGAGCCGCGTGATCGCCTTCGATGAGGTCGTGTCCGGTCGGGCGTTCGGGATGTACCCCGACCGCCGCTGGGTCAATCCGTTCGCCGATGCGACGGCGGAGAAGCCGAGCGGCAAGCTCAACCTGAGTTGGCGGCGGGCGGATCGCGGCGGGGCTCTCGATGTCGATTGCCGCCCCTGGTTTTTCTCGAACTACTTCTCGCTCAGCCCCGGCATGCTCTCGCAGATTCCCGGCAAAGGTGCCTTCTACGTGATCGCGTTCACCGACAGCGATGGCGTGGCACTGACCGGCGGGACGAACTACAAGCTGAACCTGCCGAAGGACGTGCCGGCCGCGAACTTCTGGTCTGTGACGCTGTACGAAGCCGAGAACGCCTCGGGCCTTGCCAACGGCCAGCCCTTCCCGTCGCTCGGATCGCGTGACACGCCGGTCCAAAACGCCGACGGCAGCACCGACCTTTACCTGGGGCCTGAAGCCCCGCCGGGTCAGGAAAAGAACTGGCTCGCCACCGTATCCGGCAGAGGGTACTTCATCATTCTGCGGCTCTACGGGCCGACCGAGCCGGCTCTCACGAAGACCTGGAAGCCGGGCGACGTAGCGAGCGTGAGGTGAAGCTCGGCCACTGAAGCCGGTCACATCAATGTGTCACAAGGAGACCAGCCAATGATCAGCAATCTTGATGACCTGAGGTTTGAGGGCGGCTACCCGACCGCAGAGACCACGCAACAGCTCTACGACCAGCTCGACCTGCAACGCGCGGCGCAGGCCTACCTGGACTTCATGCCCGCGATATCGATGCAGGCCTTGCTGGACATGCACCCGCGGGACTACGGGGTCAGCGAAACCGGCGGCATGATCGTGTACACCGAGCCAGGTGAAGGCAGGTCGAAAGACCTCGGCCTGACCTACAACACCGAAAGCATGTACGCGAGCGCCAGCGTCGACCTCAAGCAGACCGGCCCGGCGGTCATCGAGGTGCCGCCAAACGTGCTGGGTGTCATCAACGACGGCTTCTTTCACTATTTGGCGGACCTCGGCAATGCCGGTCTCGACCGCGGCAAGGGTGGCAGTTACCTGCTGCTGCCGCCGGGATACGAGGGCGACGTGCCGGAGGGCTACTTCGTCTTCCGGTCCAGCACCTGGCGCAACTGGGTGATGGCGCGCGGTTTCGAGCAGGATACGGGGCGAGGCGAGGCCGCGCTGGCGTACTACAAGGAGCACTTCAAGGTCTACCCGCTGGGCGAGGGCGTGCACCAGCCGAGCGTCGTCAGCGCGTCGTACAAGCCGAGCGACTCCACTTTCGCGCGCGACATGCGCTACTTCGAGCGGCTGCACCAGATGGTCCAGTACGAGCCGCTTTCGGCCTTCACGCCGGAGCAGCTGGGCCTGCTCCATGCCCTGGGGATCGTGAAGGGGGCCCCGTTCCAGCCCGACGCGCGCATGCGCCGCATGCTGTCGGACGGCGTCCGGCTGGGCGACGGCATGGCCAAGGCGATCATGTACGCCAGCCGCGACCCTGAGGCCCGGGTCTATCCGGACCGTCATTGGGAGCGGGTTTTCATCGGCGGGTACAAGTTCGAGCGCGACGGCGCCCGGCTGCTGGACGCCCGCACCCTCTGGCACTACGGCGCCATCGTGGTCACTCCGGCGATGGAAGCC
>Ga0209392_1000317_pt1 | contig 10799 bp, 12 predicted proteins | sample PPLLak3cmMay2015_FD_187252 | JGI IMG/M metagenome (GOLD analysis project Ga0209392, IMG submission 187252) | Freshwater sediment microbial communities from Prairie Pothole Lake near Jamestown, North Dakota, USA - PPLs Lake P7 Core (1) Depth... | ecosystem: Environmental > Aquatic > Freshwater >...
TCTCGGCCGGTGCCCGCGCCGCGGTGCTGCTGCACGAGCAGGACGGGCCGGAGAAGGATCCGCTGCAGATCAAGCGCGCCTCGTTCGAGTGCGACGTGCACCCGCTCGAGCGCAACGGCGAGGCCTGGACGGCCGAGCGCGAGCGTTACCTGGCGCGTTTCCCCGACAGCCGAATCACGTTCCGGCTGAGCGACTTCACGCTGTACAGACTCGAGTTCCGGCAGGGACTCTGGGTGGGCGGGTTCGGTCGCGCGGTGGAGATCACGGCCTCCGACATCAAGAAGCTGGCGTCGCACGGCCTCGCCTGAGGCGCTTAGGACCTACCGCTTGCAGAATTGTGCGTGCAGCGTGGACATCACCGCGGCCGCATCGCCACTCGAGAGCGAGTAGTAGATCGACTGGCCGGCCCGACGGGTCCGCACCAGGCGCTTGCGCCTGAGGACGGCCAGGTGCTGGGACAACGCCGACTGGCTCAGCCCGATGAGGGGCTGCAGGTCGCTCACGGACTTCTCGCCGTCGGCCAGTTGGCACAGGATCATCAGGCGCGAAGTGTTCGCCATCGCCGACAGCAAGCCGCAGGCCTTGTGCGCGTTCTTCTCCAGCCGCCTCAGGTCGGCAGGTTTCAGGACGGGCAGCGACACTGCGGCGGCGGGCCGTGCGCGACGGGAACGAGGCGTCATGGGTCGGGGATGTTAGCCGAACCGGCGGGCGATTCGTTCGTGTACGCTCCGGACGAGACCGTTCGCGCAACGAACAAATCCGATCCACCGCGGACGGTCGGGCACGAGATGAGGGTCCCTGGACACAACCTGCCATGAATGCGATCTGGGGTTTCCTGCTCGCCCTGTTCCTCGCGCTCGCCGGCGAGTCCCTCGCCGGGGTCGTCGCACCGGCCCTCGGGCTGCAGAAAGGCGCCATCAGCGGAATCATGATGGCGATCCTGCTCGGCATCCTCGTCAACAACCTCTTCAAGCTGCCCGAGGTGCTGCGGCCGGGCATCAAGTTCTCGGTGGTACGGATACTGCGGCTCGGAATCGTCCTGCTCGGCATACGCCTCAGCATCGTCGAGGCCGGAGCCATCGGCCTGAAGGCCCTGCCCGTCATCATCGGCACGGTGGTCGCCGCGATCGCGATCGTCACCTTCGTCAGCCGCCGCGTCGGGCTCACCGACCGGCTCGGCACGCTGATCGCCGTGGGCACCAGCATCTGCGGTGCGACCGCGATCGTCGCCATGTCGCCGACGATCGGGGCCCGCGACGACGAGACGAGCTATGCGGTTGCCTGCATTACGCTGTTCGGCGTGGCCGCCATGCTCGCCTACCCGTTCGCGGCGCACTGGCTGTTTGCGGGCGACGGCTTCCGCTCGGGCATGTTCCTTGGCACCGCCGTCCACGAGACCGCGCAGGTCGCCGGCGCCGGGCTCGTCTACCAGCAGTACTTCGACGACCCGAAGGCGCTCGACGTCGCGACCGTGACCAAGCTCGTGCGCAACTTGGGCATGCTGCTCGTGATCCCGATCATGGCGGTCTTCTATCATCGTCGCTCGAACGAGGGCGGTGCGGCACCGAAGTGGTACACGATGATCCCGGTGTTCATCATCGGGTTCGCCGCCATGAGCCTGCTGCGCACGCTGGGCGACGTGGGCGACCGTCCGTTCGGCATGCTCGAGCCCGAGCAGTGGAAGGCGATCGTCGGGTTCATCAAGCAGTTGGCGACCTACTGCCTCGCGGTCGCGATGGCGGCCGTCGGACTCGGCACGAGCATCAAGGGCCTGCGGGCGATCGGCCTGAAGCCGCTCGGCGTCGGCCTGTTCTCGGCGGTGCTCGTCGGGGTGGTCAGCTACACCCTCGTCTCGCTGCTCTACTGAGACGGCGCAGCCCGGACCTGACGTGGCTCGGCGCTGCGCGACGCCTCGTACTGCGAGGGTGTCATCCGGGCGTGCGCCAGGTACTCGCGCAGGTGACGGACCGAGCTGCGATCGAGCGTGTTGCCATGGTGAGGGCGGTGCAGGATCCCCTCCGAGCCGTTCAGCTTCACGCGGATGCGGGCGCCGGAGAGCTGTTCAATGTCGGCGCCGACGTGGTGCAGCAGCGACTCCACCTCGCGCCAGTGGATGTTGCAGTTGATCGGGTCGTGGAAGATCGTCCTGAGCAGTTGCTCGTGCTTGTGACTCATGGCGCCATCCGCACGACGGGCAGGGCCACTGCCCCTGGTGGGCGGTATTCTGCGACGCGCTCTCGCACCGCCCAGCAGTGGTTTACACGTAAACCGGCGCCGGCCGATCGACACGCACTGCAGCGTCAGCTTGCCTGCGCCAGCCGGCCCGCCTGGTAGTCCCGGATCGCCTGCTCAATCTCCGCGACCGAGTTCATGACGAACGGCCCGTACTGCACCACCGGCTCGCCGATGGGCCGGCCGGCGAGCAGCAGCAGCTTGACGCCCGCCTCGCCCGCGGCGATCCGGACCGCCGCCCCCGGGGTCAGCAAGCCCGCCGCCCGGAACGGCAGCGGCCGGGCGTCCTCGCCCACGCTCGCCGCGCCCTCGTAGACGTAGAGGAACGCGTTGTGTCCGGCCGGGGTCGGCACCTCGACGCTCGCGCCCGCCCGCAGCCGCAGGTCGTAGTACAGCGGCTCGGTCGACAGGCCGGTGATGGGCCCGGCCGTGACGACGCCATCGCCGCCGTAGCTGCCCGCGATCACGCGCAGCTCGCCGCCGCCCGGCAGGCTCAGGGTGGGGATCCGCTGCGAAGGAATGTCGCGGTACGCCGCGGGCTTCATTTTCTCGCGCGCCGGCAGGTTGATCCACAGCTGGAACCCCCGCATGCGCCCTTCCGCCTGCTGCGGCATCTCGGAGTGGATGATGCCGCGCGCCGCCGTCATCCACTGCACGTCGCCCGGGCCGAGGTCGCCGCGGTGGCCGAAGGTATCCTCGTGCCGCATGCGACCGTCGAGCATGTAGGTGACCGTCTCGAAACCGCGGTGCGGATGCGACGGGAAGCCCGCGAGGTAGTCATTCGGGTCGTCCGAGAAGAACTCGTCGAGCATCAGGAACGGGTCGAAGCGCAGGTTCGGCCGGCTGCCGAGGCTGCGGCGCAGCTTCACCCCGGCCCCGTCGGAGGCCGCCACGGATTCGATCACGGCCTGCAGTCGGCGGGCGCTCACGGACGACCCGTCCCGGACGCAGTGAGGCTCGAGTGTCGCGCGTCGAGCGACCACCCGCCCGCGCCGCGGGCCACGAGCAGCAGGAAGCCGCCAGCGATCGCGAGGTTCTTCAGAAACAGGATGAACTGCATCTGGTCACCGAGCGCCCGGTGGAACAGCAGGGCCGAGAGCACGCTGAAACCCGCCAGCAGGAACGCGAACAGCCGGGTACGCCAGCCCAGGATGATCGCGATCGCGCCCGCCACCTCGAGGGCGATCACCAGCGGCAGCAGGCCGCCCGGCACGCCCATCGACTCCATGTAGCCCTGGGTGCCCGCGTAGCCACTGATCTTGCCGATTCCCGAGATGAGAAAGATCGCAGCCAGCAGGATGCGGCCAGCCAGGTCGGTCAGGTTCTGAGTCGTGTTCATGTGTGTTTCGCCTCGGAAAGCATCGATTGACTGGAGGGGCCCTGCGTCCGCGGCTCAGGCAGCGAGCTGCGCGATGCGCTCGAGGGCCGCTGCAACCGCCCGTTCGCGCTGCTCCGCGCCGAGCGCGAGACCCTCGGCGTAGACAAACTCGACGTCGCGGATGCCGATGAAGCCGAGGAACTTGCGCAGATACTGCGTCTGGAGGTCGCCGTCCGTCCCCGCATAGCGCCCGCCCCGAGTGGCGAACACATACGCGCGCTTGCTGCCGAGCAGTCCGACCGGACCGTCGGGTGTATAGCGGAACGACACGCCGGCGCGCGCCACGTGGTCGAAATAGGCCTTGAGTGTCGAGGGCACCGCGAAGTTGTACATCGGGACACCGAGCACCAGCACGTCCGCGCGGCGCAGCTCCTCGATGAGCACGTCGGATTCGGCCACGTGCCGCTGCTGATCCACAGTCCGCTCGGACGCCGGCGTGGCGAACGCCGTGAAGCGCTCCGCAGTCAGGTGCGGCACCGGCTGGCCGGCGAGGTCCCGAACGACGACGACGGCCCCGGTGGCGCCCGCAAGCGCCAAGGAGAAGTCACTTGCGAGCCGCGAGGACAGCCCCGACTCACCGGACAGACTGGAGTTCAACTGCAGGATCGTGGTCATGGTGTCTCCTGGAGGATGCGGTGCTTTGCGAGATCCAGAGCTTTGCATCTATCCGTTGGATAAAAAAGACGATAATCTCCCCGTAACCTATTCATCTAGACGATATATGAGCACCCCTAAGGTTACCCTCGATCAGTGGAGCGCCCTGGTGGCGGTTGTCGAGGCCGGGGGCTATGCGCAGGCCTCGGCCCGGCTGCATCGCACGCAATCGACCGTCACCTACACCATCAAGAAGCTCGAGGAACTGCTCGGACTCAAGGCGTTCGAGCTGCAGGGTCGCAAGGCGGTGCTCACCCCCGCCGGCCAGGCGCTGTATCGCCGCGGTAAGGCGCTGATCGATGAGGCCAACCGCGTCGAACGGGTCGCGCGCGACCTCGCTCGCGGCTGGGAGCCGGAGATCCGCATCGCGGTCGACATCATCTTTCCCACCTGGCTGCTGCTCGAGTGCTGCGCGGAGCTCGGCCGCGAGCACCCCGACACCCGCCTCGAGATCATCGAGTCGGTGCTGGGCGGCACGGAGGAGGCGCTCACCGAGGGGCGGGTGGATCTCGTGGTCGGCGGCATCGTCCCCGGGGGGTTCCTGGGCGACCCGCTCATGCAGGTGCGCTTCGTCTGCGCCGCCGCGCCGTCGCATCCCCTGCACCAGCTCGGGCGCACGCTGACCCTCGACGACCTGCGCCAGCACCGGCACCTCGTGGTGCGCGACTCGGGCGCGCTGCGCAGCCGCAGCGGTGGCTGGCTCAACGAGCGGCGCTGGACGGTCTCGAACAAGGCGACCTCGATCCGCGCCGCGCGCCTGGGGCTCGGCTACGCCTGGTATCCGGAGGAGAACATCCGCGAGGAACTCGCCTCCGACGCGCTGCGGCCGCTGCCACTCGCCGAGGGGCGCGAGCGGTTCGTCACCCTGTACCTGCTCTTCGCCGATCCGGACACGACCGGCCCCGGCGCGCGGCGGCTCGGCGAGATCCTGCGCCAGCGGGTCGCCGAGGCCTGCGCGTCGCGCGGGATGCCGCCCGTCCATTAGAATCGTCGGATGAATCTCTGCCGGCTGCGTGCGCGCAAGACCCGGGAGTGGGTGTGCCTGCTCCTGCTGCCGGCGCTCGCATTCCGGCTGCTCGTGCCGGCCGGCTTCATGCCGACGGCCAGCGACGGCTTCAGCGTCACCATGCAGATGTGCCACGGCGACGCGAAGTCGTCGGTGGTCGTACGCCTCACCGGGGCCGGGGATGCGCCCGCCGGCCCGGACGCAGGCCACGATGCACCCTGCGTATTCGCGGCCAGCGCGACCGTCGCGCCACCCTCCCTCGCCGTCGCGCCGCTGGCGGACGCCGCCGCACCGCAATCGGATCCGCTGCCGCAGCAGCGGGTCCCGGCACTTCGCTCCCTCCATCAGCCGCAGTCGCCCCGCGCACCGCCGACGTACGTCTAGCCCGTTTCGAGCTCGACCCCCCACTCCGTCGGAGAGCGAAATCATGGTGACTCCACACGGGGCCCGCCGGGCCGCCGTCCTGCTGTCCGTGCCTGCCGTCCTGTGCCTCGCGGGCCCGGCACGCTCCGAACCGTCCCTGGACGAGATCGTCGTCACGGCCTCGCGCATGCACGCGCCGCTGATGGTGATCACGGACCCGAAGGCGCCGCGACAGCCGCTGCCGGCGCACGACGGCGCCGACTACCTCAAGACCATCCCGGGCTTCTCGGTGATCCGCAAGGGCGGGACCGACGGCGACCCGGTGTTCCGCGGCATGGCCGCCTCGCGCGTCAACGTGCTGATCGACGGCGAGCAGCTGCTCGGCGGCTGCGGCATGCGCATGGACCCCCCGACGGCCTACGTCTTCCCGGAGGCCTACGACCGCATCGTGGTGACCAAGGGGCCGCAGACCGTGCTGCGCGGACCGGGGAACTCCGCGGCCACCGTCTCTTTCGAGCGCGACGTCAAGCGCTTCGAGGAGGACGGCTATCTCGCGAACGCGAGCCTGCTCGGCGCGAGTTTCGGTCGCCGCGACGTCGTGGGCGACCTCAGGCTCGGCACGCCGTCGTTCTACGGCCAACTCACCGGGACGCTTGCCTCCTCAGACGATTACGAGGACGGCGCGGGGCAGTCCGTACATTCCGAGTACGAGCGGTGGAGTGCCAACGCCGCGCTCGGCTGGACGCCGGACGACCACACGCGCCTCGAGCTCACGGGCGTGCGCAGCGACGGCGAGGCCGCGTACGCCGACCGAGCGATGGACGGCGTGGCGTTCGATCGCGAGAACCTTGGCCTGCGCTTCGGGCGCGACGACCTGACCGAGCACGTGAAGCGCGTCGAAGCGCAGGCGTACTACAACTACGTCGACCACGCGATGGACAACTACAGCCTGCGCGACTTCACGCCGTCGGCGAGCATGCCGTTCAAGTCGGTGTCGAATCCGGACCGTCGCACCACCGGCGGGCGCGTGGCGCTCGAGCTCGCATGGGGCGAGGGCGATGCGCTGATCGTCGGCGCCGACCTGCAGGAGAACCAGCACTCGTTGCGCTCGACGATGAACCAGGACCTGCGGCCCTACCAGTCGCTTGCACGCGTCGACGACGCCTGGTTCCGCAGCATCGGCCTGTTCGGCGAGTTCAGTCGGCAGCTCGGCGAGCGCGACCGCGTGATCGCGGGCCTTCGGACGGATGCGTGGGATGCTCGCGACGAGCGCGACATGCTCAGGGTCGGGATGGCAACCGTGCCCAACCCCACCGCCGGCGAATCCCGCGACGCCACCCTGCCCAGCGGGTTCGCCCGCTACGAGCGCGATCTCGCCGGGTCTCCGGCCACGGCCTTCGTCGGCCTCGGTCACGTCCAACGCTTCCCCGATTACTGGGAACTCGTCTCCGCCGGCAAGGAAGCGACCAACAGCCTGAGTGCGTTCCACTCGCGCCCGGAGAAGACCACCCAGCTCGACACCGGGCTCGTGTATGCCGGGCGCCGGCTGTCCGCGTCGGTCTCGGCCTTCTACAGCGACGTAGACGACTACATCCTGGTCCAGACGGCCTACCCGAAGGGCATGCGCAGCACCACCGTCACGCGCAATGTGGACGCGCGCACCTGGGGCGGCGAGGCGGATGCGACCTGGGCGCTCGCCGAGCGCTGGCGCGCGACGGGCACGCTCGCCCACACACAGGGCCGGAACCGCAGCGACGACCGCCCCCTCGCGCAGATGCCGCCGCTCGAGGTGCGCACGGGCCTCAACTACGAGGATCCGCGCTGGTCGGCCGGCTTGCTGTGGCGACTGGTCGCGGCGCAGGACCGCTATGCCGTCAACCAGGGCAACATCGTCGGCCAGGATCTCGGGCCCACCGGCGGCTTCGGCGTACTGTCGCTGAACGGCGCATGGCGACCGTCGTCTTCGCTGCTCGTATCGGCGGGTATCGACAACCTGCTCGACAAGCTCTATGCGGAACACCTGAGCCGCGGCGGCGCCATGGTCTCCGGCTTCGAGCAGACCACGCGGGTCAACGAGCCGGGGCGCACCCTGTGGCTCAAGGTCGCGGGCCGCTTCGACTGACGGTGGCGAAACGGCGCGCCGCGGCTTAACGTAGCCCGCGCGCGCCGCCTTCGCGGCAGCTGGGAGAACCACATGACTGAAGGCGGCTGCCTCTGCGGTGCCCTCCGCTACGAGATCGACGGTCCGTTCGTGGACATGCTGCACTGCCACTGCTCAATGTGCCGCAAGCACCACGGGACGCCGTTCGCGACCTGGGTGGCGGGGCCGCTGAGCGGGTTCCGCTGGCTCACGGACACCACCACGCTCGCGAGCTACGCCTCGTCGGCGAACGCGCACCGCGACTTCTGCCGCGTGTGTGGCTCCGTCGCACCGACCTTCATCGAGGAGATGGGCCTCGTCATCGCTCCCGCCGGCAACATCGAGGGCGATCCGGGCATCCGACCTTCGAAGCACATGTTCGTAGGCTCCAAGGCGGACTGGTACACCATCACCGACCCGCTGCCGCAGCACGAGGAATACCCGCCGGAGTTCGGCACGCCCGCGACGCCCCGGCCCGCGATCGAGCTCAAGGCGGGCGTGGCGCAGGGAAGCTGCCTGTGCGGTGAGGTCGCCTACGAGATCGACGGGCCGCCGCTGCGCATGTACCTGTGCCACTGCTCGCGCTGCCGGCAGGGGCGCAGCGCCGCGCACTGCGCCAACGTCTTCTACAACGCAGAGGGATTTCGGTGGACGCGTGGCGCCGGCCTCGTGCAGGAGTTCTCGTTGCCCAGCGCACAGTACTTTGGCACGGCTTTCTGCCGTCAGTGCGGCTCCGAACTTCCGCGCGTGTCCTTCGAGCGCAACATGGCCGTGGTTCCGGCAGGCTCGCTCGACAGCGAGCCGGGCATCGCTCCCGCGGGGCACATCTTCGTGGGCTCCAGGGCGGCGTGGTTCGACATCACGGACGACCTGCCGCAGTTCGCGGAAATGCCACCGCGCCGCTGAGCCGCACGCACGGCCATGAGACTTCGAGAACCGCGCACGGCGCACACGCTCGCGCTCTATGTCCTGCCTGTCGTGGTCGCGGGACTCGGGTGGGGCGTGGGCGTAGCGCTCCTGGCTGCGGTCGCGGTTGCGCTGACCGGAATGGCACTGCGGCTCGGCGCGACGCGCGTCGCAGCCAGCCGACCCGACGCGCCGCTGCGCCTGCACACCATCTCCTTTTCGCACTACACGGAGAAAGTGCGCTGGTGCCTCGACCGCCTGGGCGTGGCGTACGAGGAAGTCCCGAACGTCGGGATCCTCGGCGTGCTCGTGACGGGGCGTACCGTGCCGTCGCTCGAGGTGCCGCCCGGACTGACGCGGATCGGCGATTCGCCCGGCATCCTGCGCTACCTCTGGGGCGAGTACGCTGGCCGGCTGCCCTTCGAGCGCACGGCCTTCCTCGAGCCGACGCCCGCCACCCTCGAGCTCGAGCAGTTCCTCGACCGTCGCCTCGGGAACGACGTGCGCGTGTGGGTGTATTCGCGCGTGTTCGCACGCCGCGACCTGATGCTGCGCTCCTGGGGCGTGGAGGAGAAGCGCATACCGGCATGGCAACGCGCACTGCTGCAGGCGTTCGCGCCGGTGCTGCGCTTCGCCGTGCGCCGCATGCTCGGCGTCACGCCGGCGCGGGCCGTGCGTGCTCTCGAGCGCACTCGCGAGAGCTTCGAGCGCGTGGACGCGATGCTCGCCGACGGGCGCCCCTACCTGATGGGCGAGACGCTCGGCTACGTCGACATCACATTCGCAAGCCTCGCGGCCCTCGCGGTGCTGCCGCCGGAGTATGCGGGCCGCAGCCTCGGCGGCCGGCGGCTCACGCTCGACGATCTCGACGCGGACTGGCGCGCCGAGGTCGAGGCCTTCCGGGCACGACCGTCCGGGCAGCTCGTGCTGAGGCTGTATCGCGCGGAACGCCTGGAGGACGCGGACCGGGCGCGCACCACGGCCGGCACGTAGGCGGGCGCGCGGCGCTATTCCTCCGGCGGATTCTCCTCCGCGCTCCACCTGCGCCGGTGCTCGAGCTCGGCCGCGGCACGAACGCCGGCGTGACGATTCGAAAGGAGCAGGGAGGACGGGTCGCAGACGCGCGCGCGGATCACTCCGAGATCCACGGCCGCGTCGAACAGGCTGGGATACCAGCGCTGCCATTCCGGAAAGATCGCGTCGACCCGCTCTTTGAGCGTCATGGCCGCGAGTTTGCCGGGGCCGGGTCGGGCGGGCAACCGGCCACGTCGGGGGCATTCGCCGCTTCGATCTCGCGCCGGGTCGCCGCCACCGCCGCCTCGTGCGGACCGGCGTCGGCGAGCGCGGCGGCCATGTGGATCTCGCGGCGGGCCGCCGCCGGACAGCCGAGCTCCAGCAGCACTGCGGCGCGGTTGTTGCGCGCCACGGCATCCCCGGGTGCACGCTCGATGGCCGCACGAAAGCCCTGCTCCGCGCCCGCGAGGTCACCGCGTGCATGAGCGAGGTTGGCGAGTCCCAGCAGTGGAAGCGCTTCCGCCGGCCATTCGCGCACCGCGGCCTCGTAGGCAAGCGTAGCGTCCTCGATCCGGCCGATGGCTTCGAGGCCGGCCGCGGCCTGCATGTAACGTGCGAAGTCCGGGTTCGCCGGCATCTCCCCCGGCGCGACCGCCACCATCGCCCAGCGATCCGCCCGATCCCACGTGGCCAGGAAACGCGCGGCAGGCATCTCAAGCCGGTAGCTGGTACCGGATCGCAATACGATCTGGTCCTCGAGGGTGTCGAAACCAACCACGACGGCGTAATGCCAGCCCGGCCAGGGACCGGCACCGGTCTTCTGCAGGATCAGCACCGGGCGGCCTTCGGCCACCTGCTCGAGCAGCGATTGCATCGACGGTGGCACGACGTAGGGAAGCAGGCCGCGGCTGCGCGTCGCCGCGACCATCTCGGCCTGGAGACTGCCCCGGCGCGCCGGAAGGTACACCTCGGCGACGAGTTCGTCGGCCTGCACGGAGACGCCCGCCGCGGCCAGCACGGTCGCGAGCGCGGCGGGCCCGCATTGATAGTCGCGTTGCGGGAAGAATGGCGTCGCGACGAGTTCGACCTGCGGTGCAAACGCGCTT
>Ga0209392_1000319_pt1 | contig 10778 bp, 1 predicted proteins | sample PPLLak3cmMay2015_FD_187252 | JGI IMG/M metagenome (GOLD analysis project Ga0209392, IMG submission 187252) | Freshwater sediment microbial communities from Prairie Pothole Lake near Jamestown, North Dakota, USA - PPLs Lake P7 Core (1) Depth... | ecosystem: Environmental > Aquatic > Freshwater >...
AACTGCTAATCCTAACGCAACCCCTGAGCAAGTAGAAAACACTGCTTTAGTAGCTTACATAGGTGATAAGTTAGAGAAGATAAACGAAAAGACAATTAAGTCTAATATACCACAAGGTAAAGGCGGGTTAGACTTTAATTTTGGCGGTGGATATAAAATTGGCAATGATGTTTTCAATCCTACTTTATCTGACCCTGCACAAAGTTTAGGTGCTTATCAAAAAGCTGGTATTTTAAGTCAAAACTATATTGATACTTTTAACAATCAATCACCAGAAAAACAACAAGATGCTATAGCTAGAATACGAAACAGAGTTGGTGATTTATTATCAATATCTGGGCCAAACAAGGGCGGGTATAGCTTGTTAAATGAACAGGGAGATAAAGTTTACTTAGATAACATAGAGTTTGTTTACGTACCTAAATCAGCAGAAGGAAAAGGTGGTCAATGGATGGTAAAAGGTGTATCAAAAGAAACTAATAAATTAGGTAAGATAATTGAAAACATAGAGTTTATTCCTATTAACGAAAAAACATATGGTAATATCATTTCTATTTATCCAAAAATGACAAGTGGTGACATTGTTAAAATGTTTAATCAACGCATGAAGGATGGTAATATTAAAAATGATACATTTGTTTTGCGTACAGGGTCTGGAAGAAGGCCACAATCAACAGGTAAACCTGCACCTGCACCAAAAGGAGGAAATAAAACAGAAGACGTAAAATTTAACTAATGCCTGAAAATAAAATATACGGTTATTTAAAAGAAAAAAATCTAACCGACTTAGATGAAGCTTCTTGGGTTGCTAAATATTCAGAACCAGAAAATGCAAAAAAGGTTTTTTCTTATTTTAAAGAAAAGCAGTTAACGGATTTAGATGAAACATCTTTTACAGATAAATACTTAAAAAAAAAAGAACCAGCTATTGGCCTTGGTTACGAGAAGCCTTCAGAAGCTTTACGCATGGGTGGATTACCAAAGCAAGAAAAGCTATCCCAATCACCTTTAAAGACTGCGGCAACTACTACTCAATTAGATTTTACAAGACCACAACCAAGACTAAGCGCAGAGGAACAACAAGCGCAAGGTATGGTTACCAAACAAGTAAAGGCAGAAAAGGCTTTAGAGTTTAAGGAAGGCGTAAAACAAAAGTTATACGATAATAATCGTTATTTTTTACTTCAGAATAAAAAAGAGGCACAAGACTTAGGAGTTGATTTAAAAACGCTTTACAACGAGCGTGCTCCTGAGTTGATTAATAATTATCTTGAAGATTCAGAACAAAGAGAAGGAAATGCAATATTACAGCATTTAGACGCAAAAAAGCGTGGCGATGAAAAGGCGATGTCTGAGGCTTTAAACTCTTACTATGAAGTAAAAAGAGAGCAAAGGTCAAAGTATCAAGCAGAATTAGCTGATATACAATCAGAATACGACAATGTTTTAGCTAGTATAAATAATGGCGAATTAGACCCTAAGTTAGGTGATGGCACATTAAATGCTCTTAACAAAAAGAAAGAACAACTAGAATTAAGTCAAAAAGCATTCTTAAAGCCTAAAGAAGCATTAAAGAACTTTGTGCAAGAGAATGCTACAGAAATATCTAGTGTTGCAAAACCAACTCAAACACCTTACGAGCAATTACAAGAATACACAAATACTTTGTATGCAAAGGTAAAGCGATTAAAAGCTGACCTTGGCTACGAAGATATGGGTAAAGGTGCTACTTTAGGTGGTTATGCTCAAGATTATGCTATCCGTGCAGAGCAAGATGGAGGAGAGTTATTAGACGAGTTGTATGCTGAAGAGTTTAAACTTAAAAATGCAGTTAAATTACTTTACTTAAACAGAACTCCTATACCTGCAGATGAAACCGCATTAGGCGTGTTAGGTAAATCATTTGGTAATAGTTTAGCTCCTAACTTGCAAAAGGAACAAGGAACAGCACTAACAATAGCTAACAATGTAAAAAAAATAATTGAAGATGCCAAGATAGGCGAGAAGGTATACGAAGAACAAAAGAAGTTCGCAGAAGAAAGTGCTAAGCCATACGAAACTTATAGTGCTAAGTGGTTTGCAGAACCAGTAGGTGCAAGTTTAGCTATTGTGCCTGAATTTGTTATTGGTAGTTTGGTTTCTGAAGGTGTTTTAGGAGTAACAAAATTAGGAAAGTTATTAAAAATTGCTGAGAAATATGGCAAGATAAAAGGACTTAACACAACTGCAAAGTATGTTAACGCAATAAACAAAAACGTAGCAGGTAAGGTAGCTGACACTATTGGTAAGACATTTATTAAAACACAAGCAAATGGTTTAAAATTTGGAGCAACAAGTGAGGTAGTAAGTAAATTATTTCCAAGCCAAGAAGATGAATTAAACTTTACAACAGGTTATTTTGGAGGTGTTATAGGTAAAGGTGCGGAATCAGCATTAAGTGGTGCTGTAAAGAATATGTTTAAGGTATTTGGTAATAAAGGTGCTGATGCAATTAAACGTATAAACGAGTTTGGCGGTACATTAAAGTTATTGAAAGATGCCCCTAAAACAGTAATTGGTGAGATAGGAGAAGAATTTGGTGAGAGCTTGGGTCAAATATACAAAGATAGTGATAGTTGGAAGCAGGTAGGCGAAAAGATAAAAGAACAATATGGTACATTAGATAAGGCAACAGAATTTGTTGTTTTAACAGGTATTATGGCTTTAGGTATGGGTTCAGGTAACTCAATAGGTTCTAATCTATTTACGGCATCAAAAGAAGCATATAATAATTTACCAAGAGAACAGCGTGCAATAGTAGATGCTATATTAGACGATGTAAAGAAGGAAGACAATAAGGTGCAAGATGATGTCGCTAATGAGGTTAAAGCTGATTTAGAGAAAACAAATGATACTGAAATTAAGAAAGAAATAGAAACAACAACAGATGGAGAAGGAACAATTGAAGGAGCTATCAGTGCAGGAACTGATGTGGCTGAAGAAGGACTTGGAATGGCAATTGAACCAAGTGGTGAAGGTATTACGGGAGAAGGTGTACAAGCCAAAAAAGTATTAGAAGCACCAGTAACAGCAGAAGATGTAAATAGTAAAATATCAGTAGGAGGTTTAAAGGGAGGTTTTACAGTAAGCCAAAAAACACAAGACAAATCAAATAAAGACTCTGTTCAATACAAAGAGTCTTTTGACCCAAGAAGTGCTGATAGTTCAAATGCGGAAGAAGCTTTTGCTAAGAATATTGACAGAAAAGGGAAGTCATATAGAGTTGTAGGTGTAAAAATAAATAGACCTAATGAGGAAATTGGCAATGATGAGTCAGGCAGACAGGGCATGGCTTACGCTATGATACAGGATGATGGAAACTTACCTAGTAATATTGATGAATTATTAACTAAAAAGGCTATAGAAGAGGGTAAAAATTTATATCCTAATTTGAATTTAAAAGATAGTGATTTTATTTTACCAATAACACCTACAGCAGAAACAGAGGCAACACCAACAGCACCAACAGAAAAAGCTCCTGCGGTAGAGGATGTGTATGAAAATGAACAAAAGCGGATAATATCACTAGGTAAAAAGCTAATAGATGCCGTATTTAAAAATGATACAAGATTAAGGAAAGATGGGAAAGGGAGTAAGGAAGTTGGCTTGATATTGCGAGAAACATTAACACTTAAAGAAGAAAATGAGCTTTATAAATCAAATGATGAATACCGAAAGCTATTTGATAAAAGTGAAGATGGAACGATAACTGAAAATGAACAAGAAAGACTTTCGGAGATATACGTTTCTGAAAAGACAAAAAAACAAGTTGCATTACTTGGGAAACTATATCAAAAATCTAAAAAAGAAGGAATCAATCAGCCGTTTGTAAAAGCAGTAGACGAGCTATTAGCACAACCTACAGCAGAGCCTACTAAACTACCCGCAAAGGTAGAGCCCGTAAAAGAAGCAGCTAAACCTGAACCTGAAGTTGTTGTAGAAGAAGAACAATACGAACCTATAACAGTAGGTAACACTAGTCACGATTCCTTCACTAGGGACAATGCTGTAGACTACGAGGAAGACGAAAAAGAAGGTGATAATGGCCGTTCATACACTTACCTATCATCAATAACTGTAGAGTTAGTAGATGACATTAGTGGCGAGACTATAGGAAGAATAACTAAGTTAAAAGACGAGGATGGTGAAATCACTTGGAGGTCTGAAGATATTGATGGTAATGAAATAGATGATAATCTTAGTAGTAAATCTGAAGCTCAAAAATCTATTGTAGACAAATGGAACAAAGAGCAGGAAAAAGAGTTTAAGAAAGAGAAAGCCAAGGAGGCTAAGCAAAAAGCTAAGGAGGCAGAAAAAGCTAAGCAAAAAGCTGAGAAAGAGGCTGAGAAAGCTGCCGCAAAAGCTGCTAAGGAAGAGCCTGAAGTTGAAGGCAAAAAAGAATTTAAGGAACTTGCAGATAAAAACAAGCTAAACTTTAGAACAGCACAAAACATAATAAACAAGTACGTAAGACCATTTACGGAAGCTGATTATGCAAGTGCCACACAAGAAGATATAGACCTTGCAACAGCAAACAGAGATGCAGGCAAGGAAAGAGAAGGTTACAAGGAAGAAAAGGCAAAGAAAGCAACTAAGCCAGAAACTAAGAAGACCAAGCCTGAAGAAATAGGTGAAGGATTGTTAGACATTTTAGGAATAGCTCCAGTAGAACCTGCTGCACCTGCTAAGAAAGCGGGTAAGACAAAACCCGTAAACGTAAGCAACAAGTCAGAACTTGCAGAGTTAGAAGACCAAGCAGAGGGAGATAAGAAAACTATTATAGAGGCTGCAAAGAAAGGTATAGCTACATTGAAGTCTATATTTCCTGATATGGAGATATACATACACGAAGACCCAGGCTCTTATAATGAAACAATGTCTGAGGTTGGCGGTGTTGCAAACTCAAGGGGTAACTTTGCATTCGAGAGAGACGCAAATGATAACCCAACAGGAAGGGGCAGGATAGATATAAACCTAAGTAACGCTAAGGATACAACAGTAGCACACGAATTAGTTCATGCTGTGCTTCTAAAAGAGTTTGGTGATAACCCAGCAGTATTTAAAGCATTCAGAGATAGAATATCTAAGATACTAAGAACAGACTTAAATGAGCAAGTTACAGCATTTGAAAAGCTATACTCAGGGCAAGATGTAGCTCCTGAAGAGTACTTAACAGAATTAGCTGCATTGCTTTCTCAAGGTGGCGAAACAGTTGAATACAAGCCAAGCACATTAAGAAGAGTAGCAGCATTAATAAACGAATTTGTTTCAAAAATAACAAAAGGCAAGTTTCAACCATTTAGGTCAGAAGTAGACTTTATTAACTTTGTTGGCTTCTTGAATCAAATATCAGGAGCAATAAGTGAAGGAGCTATAATAGAAGTAACAACTGATAAAATAAAAGAACAAGGGAATGGAAAAGGTTTTAAATCTAGGTCTCAAATAATAAACAAAGCAAATACTGTTAAAGATATAGATGTTAAAAGCATAAGAATGCTTAGTCGTGCTGGCAAAAGAGTGTCTAAAGGTCTTTCTGTTAAAACAGTAAATAATCAAAAAGTAGTATCAGAAGCAGAAGATTTATCAATTGATTATGTTAAAGAAAATGCTCCTAAAATATATATTGCAAATGCAAATATACTTGCAGGATACCCTATAGTTGAAGGTATTAAAAAAATAAAAAATGTAGAAACTATTGAACAAGCTCAAGAAGTGTATGATATTTTTGTACGCCAAGTAGCTAATAACTTAAAGTATCTTATAGATAATTTCAATGACGAGTTTAGAGAAATTTCTACCTTGTGGTATGATGGAGCAAATATACTTGCTCAAAACTTTTCTGAAAAATATGGTGTATCAGAAGAACAAGCAGCAGGGATAATTGCCGCTATGTCTCCTCAAAAGGATTGGTATCAAAATGTTAGACTTGCCGAAATGGTGATGATGGCATTTAAAGAAAATCCAATAATGACTAATGATATGATTAAGAAACAAATCTTAATTAATACAGAAGGATTAAAACCATCTATTAAAAAGGTAAATGAAGCTAAAAAAAGTTTTGAGTTAAATAAAACAAAATTAAATAAAGAAAAATTAGATTCAGCGCAAAAAGATTTAGAAGATAAAACCAAAAAGGGAAATAGAATAATTGAATATTTAAAAGGTTTTATTGGGAAAAAAATGAATTCTGTTCCCAATGAATTTAAATGTTATTATACACGTTTATGGAATGAGGTAAATACCACTAAAGATTATGACGTACTAAGGCCTGATAGCAAAGTTATGGGAGTAGCCATGAATAAAGATGGCGTAACAAAATCTAAAGTTGCTTGGGGTTCTTATACTGAAATAGGAAAAGCAGTTTCTATCCATATTGATGGAAGCCAAGAAAATATAACAAAAACTCTTGGTGAAATGCATAAAATTCGTAATTTCTTTAACAATATAATTGACCCAATGTCAAAAGATAAAGATGTTACAATGGATACTCACGCCATCGCAGCTGCTTTATTAATGCCACTTTCTGGCAATACAAAACAAGTTGGTCAAAATTTTGGTACAGGAACAAGTAATTCTTCTCCATTAGGAATAAAAGGACTTTACTATGCGTATGCAGAGGCTTATGATTTAGCTGCAAGAGAAAAGAATTTATTGCCAAGACAAGTTCAGAGTATAACATGGGAAGCAGTAAGAGGTTTATTTACTGATGTATTTAAATCTAAAGTTGAAAATGTAAAGAAAATAAACGAAATTTGGAGTAAATACACAAAAGGTGAAATAAACATAGATGAAGCAAGAAATGAAATTAGCGAATACTCAGGAGGAATCAAAGACCCAACCTGGTCAGGACCTTTTCAAGAAGGGGTTAGAAAAGATGTTGAATCAGAGAATATCGGAGGAAGAAGCGATGGAACTAGACCAAGTGTTGTCGGGAAATCCACAGCCGACAGCGGAACAATAAAGTCTAAATCTCAGAAAGCACAAAATGATAAAATAAAAGAATTTATAGAAGGCCAAAGAAAAGCAGGCCAGTCTGATAAAGATATTAGAGCAGGTTTAGAATTAGTAGCTGACAAGGTAGGATTAACTAAAGAAGACATAAACGATTTAATGTCTAAAGAAGTTAAAAAAGAAAAGAGCAGAGCATTTGCTACTAAGGCGTTTGAAAGAGCAGGTGTACCAGTAGATGATATTCCATCACAGTTAAGAACTTATACGCCTACAACTGTAGAAGAACAACAGAAGATTGCTGAAGACTTTATACGTAAGCATGGGATAGACAACACAATAAGCGAATTAAGATTAAAAGATTCTGGTATAGACCCTAAGAACAAACCTGTATTAGCTTCTGTATTATTAAACCTGCTTTATGAAGAACAAAATAATACAAAAGATGTAGCTAAGATTGAAAAGATAGCTATTGATGTTTATAATGTATTAGATGCTACATTAACATCTGCTACAGAGGCAGCTCAGTTTATGGCAATGATGCGTGAGTTTTATAATTCAAATCCATATAACTATGTAGCGCAAGTAACTAGGTTAATAGAGAAGAATATTAATAACCCTATAAAAGCTAAAGTAACTACAGCAGTTGTAAACATAAACAATGCAAACAAGGCAGTAGCTGGTCAGGCTGCAAGTAATGTTGTAAAAGAAGTAGTAACTTCAAAGGTTACATCTGCAAAAGAAAAGTTTGAAAGAAGTAAGGCTAATTTAAAAGCGTTATGGAAAAAATCATTTAACATTGGTATATCCGCTAATCAATACGAAGCTGCCAAGAATGATGTTCAATTTGCGAAAGCATTAACCATTATGGCTAAGGACTTTGTTGTATATCAAAGTGTACAGTTTAGTGAGTTTTTAAAAGAAGTAGCATCTCAGTTAGGTTTGCAAGAGTCTGATATTGACCAAGACCATTTAAGAAAAATATTTGAGAAGGCTAAGTCTGAAAAGATACAACAAGGTATAAAGGTTGGTTTAAAAGAATTAGAACTAAAATTAAAGGACTTAATAGAATCTCATTATTCAGCTGCTGAAATTGAAGGGAAGCTAATAGACAAGCTAAAGGCTGAGTTTGGATTAGAATCTAGTTTTGGTTTAAATGATGCAGCTATTAAAGAATTAGAAGCAGCAATAAAGCGTGAAATAAAAGTATTAACAGCTAAAGAAAAGATTAAGGCTTTAAAAGCGGCTGGTATAAAAGAACAAAAAGACGTTGATGAAATCTTAGCATTGTCAGAAGAAGGGTTGCTAAATGACAGCGCAATTCTTGAAGCACTTGGTGACAAGTTAGGCATTAAAAAACTTACGCCAGAGGAATCTAAAAAGTTAGCAGATTTAGCAAAGGATATTAAAGAGGCAAAAGAGGATAGAATAAAAGCTAGAAATATCCAGAAGTTTGAAGACTACAAGTTTATATTAGCTAAAAAATACAAAATACAAGATTTCTTATTATCTAACTACCTTACAAATATATTCGGGTCACTTACTTCCAATGAAAAGAATATTGCAGGTAACGTGAGTGAAACTATATTGCTTGTTGGTGAACTAGTGGGTAACGCTTTAGCTAGTGGTAATCCTAAAGATATTCAGAGAGCACTAAAAGCATTAGTAGATGGTAATATCAGAGGTTTTGACTTTACAAAAGAAGTATTAACTACAGGTGTTGCTTCTTACAAAGAGCCAGGAGATATTCGTGCCCGCAATATGTGGGAGCTGATAATGGATAGAGAAAATGACTTAACAAGAACAGAATCGGTTTTACAATTTTTATTTAAAATACCTTATCTTGGGCCTACGTTGTTAGCTGAAAGACGTTTTTGGAATAGAGCATTATTATCAATGGATTCATTGTCTGGTACTACAAATAATGAGTTAGGCTCTTTATTAGCAGCTACAAGAGAGGCCGACAAGCAAAAACTAAGAGGTGCTAAAAGAACTAAGTTTATTCAAGAGCAAATGGCAAATAGTGCTGAAGCTCAAGAAGAAGCAAGAGATTATGCTATATCATTAGGTTATAAACCAGGAACTGGAGAGTTTAATAGGTCTGTTCAAAATTATTTAGTGTCTAAAAGACCTGAAGCGATTAAAAAGGCAGCAGCTGAATACTCTGCTAGAGCAACATTAACGCAAACACCTCCTGAAAATACTATGACTGGAGCAATTGCTAACGGATTAAACAATTTAATTGCTAAGAATCCAAGCATTAAATTCTTCGTGCCTGTCGTAAATACGTTTGCAAACTTAATTGTAAAGAATATTGAGCGTAGTCCATTTGAGATTTTCTCATTAGCGTTTGACGCAGGAAGAGCAGCAGCTGGTGTAGAAAGTGCAAAGGCAGGTTTGACTAAAGCAGAAGTTGCAAGAAGGATGAAAACAGCAGCAGTATGGACAGGAATTGCAGTATTGCTTTTTGCATTAGCAGGTGGTACTGATGATGACGAGGAAGGATTTGAAGTTTTTGGTAGTGGAACAGGAGACCCTGTTGTTGATAAGGCTAGAAGAGCTTTAGGATGGAAACCCAATACTATTAGATTCTCAAAAGATGGTGGTTACTATAACTTTGAGTTTTTGCCTTTTGGATTTGTTCTTGGTATGATAGGCAACATGCGTGACTATTTTAAATACAAAAAAGAACCAGCTTTCAGATTAAAACAAGCAAAAGCAAAAGAGATTTTTGGTAAGAACCTTGATGCTTTAACTGAAGATGAAAGAACAGCATTAGATGCGGAGTTAGCAATACCTGGTAAGTACAATATTTCAGAACAAGAAAGAAAGGAATTTTCAAATTTATCAACTCAATTTTTTTTAACGCCTGTTAATTATAGTTTCCAATTATTAAAATCATTAGGTGAATTGGTTAATGCTGTAGGTGAGGGCGATACTGCTATTGAAAGGTTTAAGAAATCAATTACAAACATTGGAAGAGGTATAGCATCTCCAAGATATCTAGGTGAGGTAAGAGATATTTTTGACAATAAACTATATGACACAAAAGAGTTTCGTAATGTTTTAGCAGCTAATGTGCCTGTTGTTACGCTAGGTAATGTATTGCTAGATGGATTTGGTAGAGAAGTAGAGAAGTACAAGTCAGAATCAATGTTATCAGGAATTAAGTACGCTTTGACTAGAGGTTTTTATAATCCGCCTACAATAAAACCACTTGACCAGTTTTTATGGGAAAACCGAATAGGTATAGCACCACCAGAAAATACTCCTAGTATGGCTTATACTCAAGATTTTCATAGAGATTACATTGTAACTCGTGGTAAGATATTAATGACAAACCTTACAGAAGCTTTAAATAACAAAGAGTTTGAGGGATTAACACCTCAAGAGGTTTTAGAAGTTGTAAATGCATACACCACTAATGCAAATGCAGAGGCTAGAAGTATAATAGACGAAAAATTAGATAAATTAAAATAGATTAAGATGATAAAACCTAAAAAACTAAACAAAGGGGCAGTTGATTCCCTTTCACAAAGATTAAAAGATGAACAAACCGCTTATCGTTTGTACAGATACTTTTCAAATTGCCTAAGAAACAGTGGATATCTAATAGCTGCTAAGTACTTTGAAGGCGAAGCAGTAGAAGAGCTAGAACATGCACATATCCTTGAGAAGTATGCAACAGACTGGAACGTAGAGCTAGAGTTTCTATCTTTGGAAACTCCTACTGAAGCTGACGGCATGGTAGAGATATTTGAAGCATCATACACGCTAGAGTATAACTTATT
>Ga0209392_1000320_pt1 | contig 10770 bp, 13 predicted proteins | sample PPLLak3cmMay2015_FD_187252 | JGI IMG/M metagenome (GOLD analysis project Ga0209392, IMG submission 187252) | Freshwater sediment microbial communities from Prairie Pothole Lake near Jamestown, North Dakota, USA - PPLs Lake P7 Core (1) Depth... | ecosystem: Environmental > Aquatic > Freshwater >...
CAGGGTAATGATATAGGATATTATGGTGAAACAAATGATGCTGCTGATTGGAAAAGTTACTTTTCAAATCCATGGGTTATTGGAACAATAATTCTTATAATTGTGCTCATAATTTGGTTTGCAATAAAATAATTTAAGACACTTTACAACTTTTTTGAAGTTGTAAAATTGAATTAAAGGATTAAAAATCTATATAAAATTGAACATGGCTTCATCATTAGAGTATAACTCTGGCGCTTTAACGCTAAATAACATTTGCTACAAGCAAATTAAAGGTAACTGGGTAGACATTTACGAAATTCGTGAAAGTAATAATGATCCAGTTAATAAACAAATAACCTGTCAATACGTCCCTGAATGTCTTCAAATTAATATTTTAAATCCCACAAAGGGATATAAAATTATATTTTAGACTTTTTCTAATAAATCGTCAATTTTGTCATTTCTGTCATCTACTTTTTCTAACAAGTCAAAGAGTTTGTCATTTCGATCTTCAACTTTATCCAATAAATCATCGAGTTTATCATTTCTCTCATCTGACGCTATTTGTTGCTGCTTCATATATTCTTCAAGTTTTAAAAGCTTTTCAGATTGTTCTTGTTCGCGGGTTTCGAAATCAGTTTTCATTTTATTCATTTGATGAATTATTTTCTCATTCTGCTCATTAACTTTTAATTCAATTCGTTTTAGTGTTTCAAATAAAAGTTCACTATGATCTGCGCAATTACCATCACTGAGAACATTAATTTTTTGTTCTAGTTGATCTATTTTATTTTGTCGTTCTTGAAATGAAATAGTTGACATTTTTTTTATTATTTTTATTTTTTATAATTCATTTTTTAATATTTTAAAATCAATGCATTCAAAAATATATAATTAATTTTATTTATCCCTTTGTTTTTTATTTTTTATTATAAGCACTGTCAAATGATAAATAACATACTCGTTTAGATGCCAAATTTCCAGGAATTCCAATTGTGTATGCTGGTATATCTGACTGCTCAGGATGCTGCGTATTGGATGTGCCTGTAGGGTCTTTATTTTTGTTAGTATGATAAAATATAAAGTTAATCATATTTTGGTAATTGTTTTGTGGCTTTTCTTCGTCTGGAAAATATTGAGCTATACGACTTCCGTTTATATACAAAATAAGAAGTGGTACGTATTCTATGCGATTGTTGGTTCGCTCTGCCATTTGAACAATTTGTTGATAATTTTGAGCAACATCCATGTATGCAAAACTACAACCTTGAATGGCTTGTGAGAGTTTATCAAAATGGGGTTTTACATCATTACAATAACGACAATCATTGGAAGTAAAAAATATAAAAGAGTATCCTGGTATTTTATTACATAGTTCACCATTTTTGATGAAAAAGTCGTTAACTGTTAAAAACATTCTTTTTTAATTTGAAATCTTAATTTCTTAACCAAATTTTTATTTCAATCGTCTTTGAAAAAAATATTGACGAAAATAAAAATCAAAATGAAAAATCGGGCTGCTCCTTTTTATTTTGTACCATTTTCACGTTACAATCTTACAGAATTAAAAAATATCGACAAAATTGTAAGCCCTTCGGGCTCGACCAGAAGGGTAAATGATAATGATAAAAAGTTGATTTTAAGATATTTAGCGAATAAAATTGGAACAAATATAGTTATAAATAGAGCGAAAATGCGACCAAACAATCGCAGATTATTTATTGTTGGTATTTATTCATCGACTTTTTTACAAAAACTTGTTATTAAATTTTTAAACACATATTCACACAAATTGAATTTTAATAAATTTTAATAATGGTTCTTTTATTTTTTATTTCCGCGTCTGTTGTTATTGTGATTTTTAAATTGTTGATGTTCTGAATTTGAATTATATGCATTAAAACGAATATCGGTATTTAAAGGACCAATAATAATGGGTTCATTGTCATTATCCATTATTACTTTTGGACGTTGATTCTGAAGATAATTAGTCATCATATCTGATGAAATTGAATTTTGATTAAAATTTTCATTTTGAATATTTCTCTGACTCATTTTTTATATAAAAAAATTTATTTATGTTTAAATTTTTGTCATTTTATCATAAAATATCAAAATGACATATGTCGGTCCATACTCAGAAGCTACTCTCATGTACGAGCCAAGTGAACCAGATCATGTAGTAGAAGTTGCAACACCAGGTACAATATTAGATTTCGTGGGAAAGAATTCCCCAAATTTTCTATTCTTGATTAAAAGAGCCAATTTATTAAATTTATATAATTCTTCTCAACAAAAACACACTTTATTTTTACCATCTTGTAACACCGAGCCGGACACTGAAAGTGCCATAGATCCAAACACAGCGTTTAAAATATGCAAATTTTCAACAACCCCTGGTAACATTACAACTACAATGTTATCATCTTCTCCTAATTTTGTAATATATTCATTACTTCCTAATGAAAATTTGAACATACAAAATACCAGGTCGGGAGTAACAATACAAAACAAAGTATTATTACATGGAGATATAATGTGCACAAATGGAATTATTCACTTTATTGATAGTATGTTAAAACCAGAACTTTAAAATTTATACAAAATTCAGTCATAAAAAATCTAGGTGTTAAAAAAATGTATGAAAAAAATGGAATCACAATGTTTCTAATGATAATTATCGTCACACTCGGAGGACTATGGTTCTATCAAAATTTTTCAACTTCAGAATCTTATCTTAACGACCGTGGCATTTATAGTGGATTTCCATATGCACGATTAGGTGGTGGTTACAATACTCAACTTTTTTCTCCTACTATTTCTAAAAGATGTGCAGGCGGACCTTACATGTACACATCAAATCCATATCTTCAAGCCATATGTCAAGGTATTCCTAACGACGAATTAGCGCAAGTAGCTTGTGGAAAAGCATTCCATGGAAGACCAGTTCATTTTGATTACACATCTCTTTCAGATGGTGCGTGGGATAATGCATTATGCAACACACCTTCGTCGTCATCTTTATGTGTTTTGTAAATTTTCATTTTAAGCACGACGTGAAATCATTTATAACCCGTAAAGGTTGTAAATTTTTTTTGAAATTCTTCAACTCTTAATATTTATATCTCCACATTTGATTCATTGCCCTCCACATTGAATCTACATGTATTCGGAGGGTTCAATTCTTGGTAGCTTGAGTAAAGTCGAGTGTTTTAAAAAATTAAATTTTCAAAAAACGTGTTTTAAAATTTGATCAATTAAAACTTGAAGACTTGTATTTTTATTGTTTTGAAGTATAAAAGCATTTTGATCATTATATAATTGTGAATATTCATCATTAATAAATTGTAAATAATCTTTTGTAACATTTTTTTCACATTCACGACCTCTCAATTTCATTCTATCGTAACATAAATTAACATCTGTATCTAGATAAAAGACTTTATCAGGATTCCAATACAAATCGTTGTATATATTTTTTATAACATTTGCTTCTTCATTATCAATAAATCCTTGTTTGACACCATTTTTAACAAATATCATTGAAGATTGAGGTGATCTTTCAATGAAAACAATTTTTTGATTGTGCGCTTGCGCGCCGGCGCCTACGGCGCTGTTTTGTGTTTGTACGAGGTTTTTATATTGTTGTTGCATTGAATGTAAAATTGCTACTTGAAGTGTGCACATCCATCGTTTTTGATCAGAATAAAATCTGTTTAATAATTCACCCCATTCTGATAATTCTTCTTCATAAACACAATAGCCACGATTTTTTAATTCATTCAAAATTGTAGTTTTTCCAGCACCAATATTTCCATCAATACAAAAGATTTTAACTGTCATTTTATTTGTAAACATAGATGTATGAATCATATATTCATTTTTTTTATTCAATTTTTTCTTATGACTATAAAAAATGTCAAGTCTATTAACGAGTAATAATCTTGGTAGTGGATATAATTTCGCAGGCTCAATTGGACCAAATCCTGGATCTGGCTGTAATTATGCTCAACTAGGATCTTATAATCTTGGTTTTAAAGGTATCCGACCTCCAGTTCCTATGACTTCGGTATCAGGATACTACATTGTTCCTCAATATGGCGGACCATCATACAGTACTTTAACTCACGGTGAACCAGGTTGTGGTTGTGGAATGGGTTCGGGTGGTAATTATTTTAGTATAGGTCGAGCATATGGATCAGGAGCAGGAAATTGTTCAACTGCTTATATGGGTTCAATGTGTGGTGGTGGGAGTGATATAGATCCAGAATTTATTAGAGGTGGAGGATTGTCTTATTATTACTATTAAGTTTCTTTCATTCATTGTCCAATTTTATATCCTTTTAGGATTTAAAATGAATGTAGGTAGACGCAATGCCTGCCGACCTCGATGATAGTGACGACGAGATAGATGATTTTGTTTTATTTGCTGATATTCAACGCTGTGAGATTTTAGTATTTTAATAAACGCAGCTTTATTGTCGTAATCGTTTTTATTCAATTTTGAATAAATTATTCATTTTATTTGTTTGTGATTTTTTTATAATATAAAAAATTCGTATTTTGTATTACTTTGTAATATATTAAACTTTTAACATTTAAATACGAATATTTAATAATTAATATTAATTGTTTCTTTCATTCATCATTGTCCAATTTTATATCCTTTTTTAGGATTTAAAATGAATTAGGGTAATAATTTGAGAATGTGATATGAGAATGTGATAAAATTATGTTTACATCTAAACAAACACTAGGTTGAATTCACTTTATTATTTTGCTTTTCAAATAATAATCTTGAAATTATTGGAATATTAAATTTTCGTGCTTGTTTAACTTTTATTGTGTCTGAATCCTTATCATCAGCAATCACCAAGAATTCACAATCCTTAGTTACTGAATTGAGAACTAAATAGTTATCATTTAAAGTTTTATCTCTGAATCCAGATAGACAAATTTTAATTTTCTTTTGAGACACTACTGCAGATGTTAAATTGTCATCGATAATATTTAATTTATCTTGACAAGTTTGAATGAAGTGAATCATTGAAAAATAATTATCAATAATTTTTTGAGCAAGTTTTGAAGAAAACCCATTAATATCACATAATTCTTTCATTGAAGGTTGATTATTTAAGAAATTAGGTAAATGAGTAAGAAGCAGTTCGATTCGTTTATCTGACAGGCCATATCCTAAGAGACCAGAAGCGCTAATTAAAGTAGAAAGTTTAATAGGTCTGGATCTTAAATTAATAATTTCAGAAATTATTTTAGAATGTGTTTTGTTTTTGAACACAGATGATAAAAGAGAGGTGTCAGTGATTATTTTAAAAAATATGTCAATTCCCTGTTTTATTCCAAAATGATTGTATAACTTTTCAACCGTCTTAATATTAATATTTTTCACATCTAATTTTGTTAATAAAGATGTTAATATTTTTATTTCAACATCTGAATTTATATCATCATTCAATCTTTTAATATGAACTCCTTCCCAATACCCATTTGGAAGATAAATTGTCTTTTCACTCGGTTTAATAATTTCAACTATATACGGTATAACATCACCCGATCTCACGCAAACTATTTCTGCACCTTCTTCAATTTTATTTTCAACGATGTATTTTGCATTATGACCCGTTAATTTTGAAATAGTACAACCTGACAATTCTACAGGATTTATATGAACAACTGGAATATATACTCCATATTTACTCAAAGTCCATTGAACCTTTGTAACAATAGCAGTTGCTGAAGTGTTTTCAGTTTCTTTTTTAAATGCAAATGAATATTTAGGATTTCCATTGGTGTTTCTTGTATAACGTTCATTTGAAGTAATGACAAGACCGTCTATTGTGTAATCAGATAAAATGACAAGTTTATTAAAAATATTATTTAAATTATCAATTGTGAGATCTTTTCGATCAATAATTTGAAAAGGCATGGAGTTAGCCGGTAGGGTGTTGGAGATTAAATCAAATTGAACTGAGGGTAGTAATTCTTGTTCATTACCATTGATTACTTCATAAGCAACGAAATCAATATCTTGTATGATTTCATTGTCAATTTCTTTTTTTGCGAATTGTCCTGCTATTAAATTTCTCGAATTTTTAAATTTTTGATTACGTCCAGGTCGCCCACTGAGAGGGTAGACACTATATTTTTTTTCAAAAACACTCTTCTTCATTACAAGCTCTCCTCTTAAACTAAAATCAAAGTTCTTGTCGATTGAGATTTTGTCAAGAAATATTGAAATATCAGTTCCTTTCAATCCATTTCCGCGAGTATATAATTTATTATTATGATAAAGAGCACTAATACCATCTAATTTACAACTTATGACAAATGTGTCGGCTAAATTTTTACGCAACCATAAAGAAAGGGCTTTTTCTGTTTTAATTTTATTTAAAGATCCCATCCAAAAAGGAAGATTAACTGTACTTTCTTCATTTGAGCGTCGGTAAGCATTGCATCCAAATAATGAATCATAAGCGGAGTCGGTTATAATGGGATTGCCAAGGTCGTAAGCAATATCGCATTTGTTTTTAAAATTTTCCATTTTTTTAATTTTTATTTTTTATTTTGAAAGCAATAATTCAATTTTATTTTTGACAATTGTCTTCAATTAATTCAATAGCTAAACTTATATCTTTGTGTTGTATTGTGCTTCTATCTGAGTGTATTGCTATTTTATTTGCTGCAAAGAACAATTTATACAACATATATTCGAGCGCAAAATGTAATGTTCTTAATGCATCTAAAGACCATCTATATTTTTTCCAAGAAGTATCGTAGGTAGCGGTTTCTTGTTTGATTAATGCTTCAATAGGAGCTTTTGCCAAAGTGAAACAGTCGTATTGTTGTTGATATTCTCTGATTTTACTTAATATTTTTTTATGTTTGGATATCTTACACTTCTTGACGCTTCCTGTTGTAGGGTATAGCGAAATGTATCCTGTTTTTTCGATAGCATTTATGACATCTTCTTCCGAAATTGTTGTTCTGCGCCCGTACTGTGTATATATAATGGCATAATAAATAACAGAAGATAAATACTTTTCTCCTATTTGTCGCATATGAAAGTATACTATGCTATGTGTCCTGTAAACACCTGCACGATATGAAATTCTTTTTAAAGCCGAATCATTCATTTTTAATATTTTTTTATTATATTTTTTGCATTTTAGTTGTGAATTTTGAGACCTCTAAAGGTCGTAAAATTAATTAATCGACGTCTTGGAGTTTTTGTTACGTCTTCTGATAAAATTATTTTTTCAATATTAATCGACGTTTTGGAATTTTTGTTGCGTCTTCTTCATTTTCTGGTAATGTAAATTTTTCAGTTAATAATATATTTTTTAGATTTTCAAGATCTTCTTTCCAAATATCTCGATTTGTCTTTTTTGAAAGATCGACTTCTTCTTGTTTTAGTTTGATTTCAAGTTCTTTCAATTTATTCAGTTTTTGTAATGTAAGTGTTCTAATTTGTAAATCGAGAAGAATGTTAATGTTATCCGTGTTAATGTCTGGAATTATTTTTTTAATTTTATTTACGATTATGTCTTCATCGTCTGTTAATATAATCATTTTGTTCTTTACAGCATCAATAAATTTAATTTTGTAAATTGTTAATTCAAGCGATTTTTTGATATTAGCTAGTTGAAATTGCTTACGATCTTCAATCACTTTTAATTTTTCTTCACCCCATAGATCAAAAACTTCTTTCAAAGTTACTCGTCTAATTTTTTCAAGTTTATCAAACACTACAATGTTATCTAAATTAAGAAAAGTGTACATCTTCTTTTTAAATATTTCAATATCGAAGGTTTCGGTTGTTTCGAATTCAAAACAAACGGTTAAAGGTGTTGTGTTGGCATTCAAATATTTGATGTATTTCTTGTTCGCCATTTCTTTTAATTCATATTCAAATTTTTCTGACCACACTCCAATAGGTAATTCTGTAATTTTAATAGTATTTCGTATGTGAGTATATTTTCCATTTGTTTGAAATTTTGAATCACTTATCTTTTCAATTAATCCCGTAAAATGCCTATACCACGGCTTAATTGAAGTTAAGAACAATTGCAATTTATCATGTTCATTATCCATCCAAAATTCTGATGCCTTTATTACATCATTTGGAGAAAATTGAGGCACATTACACATCCAACCAGTTCCAATTCCAATGCAGCCGTTAACAAGTATCATAGGTATTGTGGTAATGTAATGAAAAGGTTCAATTTTATCACCATCGTCTTCTCTATATGTCAATAGATTGTCATCATTAGGATTGAACAATGAACTGAAAAATGATCGAGGTTGAGTGCAAATATACCTGGGTTGGGCTGCGTCTTCTCCTCCTTTTAATCGACTGCCAAATTGACCTTCTTCAGAAAAGAGTGGTAAGTTGTTGGATCCGACAAAGCTTTGTGCCATTTTGATGATAGTTTTGAATAGGTTTTCTTCACCGTGGTGATAATTTGTGTGTTCAGCAACATATGCACCAAATTGAGCGACTTTGATTTCTGTATTAATGTTTCGTTTTTTGGCAGCGTAAACAATTTTTCGCTGAGATTCTTTTAATCCATCAAATACACTAGGTATGCTGCGTTTGCAATCGTCGTGAAAAAATTTTATAAGTTCTTCATTAAGATGACGACTTATTGAAAATTGAACTATTTGATCGGATTCTTCGTCAAGAGTTTTTTTTGAATCAGTTAAAGGTGAATATTGTTCAAGCCATCTTTTTCTTTCAATAGTTTCAGTTTTGTTGAATGCAATATCAAAAAAGTTGTTAGTGTCATCGTCAGTGGTGAATTGAAGAATTTTGATTCCAAATACTTTTTTTATATCTTCAGTTTTGTTTGTACCAAGTCCTTTGAAATATTTGGTCTCAGCATTTTTAGGTAAATTAAAATTTCGATAAGTCTTTTCATCAAAAAAATATATTGGCTCTCTTTTTGGAATCGATACTCTCAATATCGGCGTTTTCATACTAATCACAAATTTTTTCTCTAATAAACGTGGAAACATTGAATGAAAGAAATTTAATAATAACCCTTCAATATGTATTCCATCAACATCGGCGTCAGTTAAAATGCACATTTTTCCATAATTAAGTTTTTCAAAATTATTCGAATCAGTACAATCAAGACCCAAAATCTTAATTAAATTTGTAATAACTATGTTTTTTGAAATTGATATCGATGTAGCATTTCTCGTATTCAATAATTTTCCTCTCAGCGGATAAATACCAAACCAATCACGACCTTTCTTATTGTTGAACCCATTACTATTTATTCCTTCTATTGCAAACGTTTTGGCCGAATCTCCTTCACAAACGATCAATATACACTCGCTTCCTTTTTTAACACCTGCATTATTAGCTTTGTTATATCCTTTTATATCTATAAAAGTATTAGCTGAAACAGCTTTAGCTATTAGTTTATCATCTTTAGTTTGTATTAGTTCTTTTAAATTATCTCCAATCTTTGATTTCATAATTTTGGATACTTGATATGATGTAATTGGTTGAGCATCAATATTGGGAGACTTCAACTCATTCTTCTCTTGACCTTCGAATTCAGGATTTGGCACTCTAGTAACTATCAAAAAACGAAAATACGGCTTTAAATCTTTCAATGACGTTTTGATTTTTAAATTTTCAATAATCGGACGACAAACTGCTTCAACCCATGCATTAACGTGTTTGCCTCCATTTTTAGTTTGAATTCCGTTAACAAATGAAATTGTTTCAAATTCGTTTGTTGGTGAAAAAGTAATAAAAACTTTTGAATGATTATTTTCTAATTTGAGAATGGTAGTAGTGTCATCATCAAAGAGTTCAAAATATTTTGTTAACTTATTTGGCAATTTTGATCCATTTAATTGAACATTCAATTCGGTGAGCATTGCTGCATGAAGAACATACATTCCAAATAAATCAATTATATCTTCAGAAACTCTTTTCATACCTGGTTTAAACCAATTACAATCCCAACTCCATTTAATCGAAGTATATCCAGTTAATCTAGATGTTTTTGTAATTTTTGGACCACTAGTCTCTTTCATGTTATTTGTCCATGTTTGTTCAAATTTTAATTTATGTTCAGGATCAACACCTTCAACTGAGAAAGAATTTGATAAAACATTTGTAAGTTTAGCACCAAGACCGTTACGACCAGAAGTGTATCTTTTTTCAGAATCATCGTAATTACTACCAGATAGCAGATGACCAAAAATGAGAGTGTGGTTGTAGATGTTTTCTTTTTCATTAATTACAATAGGGATGATTGCTCCGTCGTTAATGATTTCACAATCAGTTTGAGAAAGATGTACTTTAATATAAGACATTTTATTTTTAGCATCTTTGCTTCTTTCAATATTATCGATTGCATTTGATAAAATTTCAATAAAAGTTCTTGTAAGAGCGGGACAAACTTTGATGTCTTTTTTTATAATTTTGTTATTTTTCCAAATATATTCGCTTTGTTCTTCAAACGTTTTTGTTCCAACATACATATCAGGACGAGTCAAAATATGTGTAATTGGATCTTGTTTTATATAATTTGATGCCATTTTAATTATTTTCTGTATTTTCTAAATTAATTTTTCAATTTTTATTCTGTGAAAATTTCATATTTTATTTTTTTATCTTGAAAAAGATATAAAAATATATTGAATACTGTTTGTTTGTTGGTTAATTTATTATTAATGCAATTTATTTATGTCTATTTTTATTTTAGTTTTATAATTTCTATTTATTTTATGGTTGGGTGGACTTTTGAG
>Ga0209392_1000324_pt1 | contig 10746 bp, 18 predicted proteins | sample PPLLak3cmMay2015_FD_187252 | JGI IMG/M metagenome (GOLD analysis project Ga0209392, IMG submission 187252) | Freshwater sediment microbial communities from Prairie Pothole Lake near Jamestown, North Dakota, USA - PPLs Lake P7 Core (1) Depth... | ecosystem: Environmental > Aquatic > Freshwater >...
GCACCAATTGTGGTTTTCTTCTTGGAAAGAATAAACTGTTGAGGCACTACATAGTTGTCCAAGTCTATAAATCTAGAAACAATGCGAGACTGCATCTCCTGGAACTCCTTAATTACATTTCTCCAGTCACTCTTAGGAAACTTCCAAAGCTCAAGGATTTTGTAATAGCTGTCAAAACCACTAGTCTTATCCTTAGAACTACCAAGTTTGTAAGACTTATGCTTTTTTACAACATACTCAGTTTCTCCTCTCTTGTTGATGCCTTTTAGATATTCCTTCTTAATACCACTAAGCCTGTCTGTATAGACATATATAGTGTTATCTGGATTTGAAACTCTATCTGCTAGTCTTGACCATCTGCTACCCTTACACCACTTGCCTCTATACACCTCGTTCACTATTGAATACTCATCAAGAAGATAATCCTTTAGAGTGCTGTAATATTGAACAGTGTGATAGTCAAGACCCTTCACTTTTGGAGAAGCAAAAGGAACAGTGGCAAATGCTTTTAGTTCACCAATGTTCAGATTACCACCATCTTTCTTAAGTTTAACAAACCTTGTAGAAGAACGGTAGTGATCAATAGCCTCAAGAATGTTCTCTGTATCCTTTACAGATTCATTATACCTTTCTACAAAGTAGTTAGCTACATCCTTAATCTTTTTTATTACAACAGCTATAGCTTCCTTAGTATAACGAAGAGATTCTCTGTTTGGTGTAGGGAACACACCATCACTAAGCCCTAGTCTGAGAGCAATAGGAAAACTAATTGTATCAATTCCTAACTTCTTGAAATCCAATGGATAATATACATTATCTAAACAAATATGCAAGTTGCGATCTGATGCAAGAGGGCTCCACTGGAACAGTTCATGTCTGTTAATGACAAAGTTGTTATCTATATCATTGACATTAAAATAAACATTCTCAAAATAAGCCAGCTGTTCTCTAATCTTTGTATAGAATTGACTCCTATCATAATAACTAACAGGAACAATTATCTTAACACCATTCCTCTGCATAGTTGGAGTTTCATAGAGAAGATCAATTGTGTTAACATCTTCTCCTTCATACATCATATACTTACGCTCAACACCGTTCTTCCTTGCTACAAAATAGAAGCTAGAAGAATAAGCAAGTGGAGCCTTGAAACCTAAACCCATCATACCAAGTTCATTAGCTGAATCACGCTTGGTAGACTTACCGTATTTACTAATAATGTTCCTAACATCATCAGCATCTAAACCAATACCAAAATCCTCTACAGTGAACTCATAATTGTTATTATCAGAAGCAATCTGAAAAGATACAATAATTGGATCTGTGGTCCCAGCTCTTCTATGACTATCCAGTGCATTAGATGCACACTCACGGATAGTAGAGCCTATATCATCTGAATACAGATTCTTACTTAACATCTGCATCAATATCTGTGCAGAATCTAAGTCAAGGGACATACCAATTGATTCCTGTGTTTGTTCTCCTTCCTGAAGAACGTGGGCTTGTGATTGTTTTTCTAAGATCATTGTATAAAGTTGTAGTGTTTTAAAATATCAATTGCTTTCTCGTATTCTTGTATGTCTTCTTGGTTATATAGCACCTCTGGATTGGCTTTCATCACCCTATATTTTACGTGATCTCCACGTATATATCCTTTGTAAAAGCTTGGTTTTTTATTGTTTTTTGTAGCATGTTCAGTTTGATAAACTATACCATTAGGCGTATAATATTGCACTGTACTTCTACCATATCCTGCAAATATTCCAAATGTCATACCAGATCCATAACAAATGATGATGGGATCACCCACCTTTAGTGTACCTCCGTATTGAAGTTCCATGTTTTTCGATTTTAAAATGGCGTATCATTTAGCCATGAGATTTCAAAATTATTATTGTCTTTTAGCACCTTGTTCACCTTTCTGAAGGTTCCTTCTGTATCCCAATCTGTGTTCTTGTAAGAAGCACTGGCTGGATGGCTCATTTCAAATGTCCATGCAAAAGGGTTGGTGTATTTCTTATACCTGCAAGCGTCCTTACCTAAGAAGATTACAGGAACACCGCTTGAAGAAACAACCTCTTCAAATACATACTTAGTGAACGGTTCCCAGATGTCAATATGAGAACCAGCTTTGTTTGCTTCTGTTGTAAGAGCTGCGTTATACATCAGCACCCCCTGTTTTGCTAGATAGGAAACATCAGGGTCTTTATGATATTTTAAGTTTAACCCATCATAAAGCTCTTTCTCCACTCCTTCATAAAACTTAGTGAGGGAGGGTTGAAGCCTATCTGTAACAGTACATCCCATAAGCAAACCATCTGCCACAGCTTCACCATTAATGAATGTGTGATAGGGGCACATGCCTAGAAGAACAACCTTTAGGTTGTCTAATGTCGTTTCTCTAAAGCATCTAAATGTAGCAGAAGAAAGAGGGGCTATTTTCTTGCCCCTCTTTGATTCCTTCTTTAGAAACTCATAGATCTTATCGCACTCCTCACTCTCAATAAAAGGTTGCATTTTACTGTGCCAGCTCTCATGAAACTGATCTTTGAAGTTTATCCAATTCATTATGTCTAACTTTTAAGTTTAAATATCTAGCTACATAATTAACATGCTTAGTAGTTGTCACACTCCAACGACCGTGAACTACAAGTACCTCATTAGCATCATCTATTGTTGCAACATGTGTAACATATGAGTAGATTTTATCATCTTCTCTCCTTAAGTTTTCTGTATACTTTGGGAATTTCATAATTAAAATTGCATTTGTAGTTGTCTAAAGTTCTCAATGTCTTCTTGTGAATCACCACCTAAAGCCATGATTGTTGCAGCTGCTAATAGAGGAGATGCAACTTCTTGTGCATCTGTAAATGCTCCTGAGTTATCAACAAAGAACTTGTGAGCTTTGATGTGATTGTTCATACGAATAGACGGATGTAGTTCCTTCATAGCAAATGTGGCGTAATTATACAATTCCCACATGCTGTTTGGAGCACCATAATCATGTGTAGGAGTTTCTAACTCTCTAGCCATAATCATCATCTGTGTACTGCTGATGAATTGTTCTTCAATCATCATTCTACCAATGAGCTCAGCCTTTGTACGTTTAGACAATTCTATTTGCTTCATAGCTTCACGCTCTGTCTGCATCTGTGAGAATGTATCACCAGCTTGCTTAATATATTCACTAATAGCATTTGGTGTAAATTCTTGTACAGTTCCTTGATGCTTCTTCTTGAAAGAGCCCATATCACCATGAACTATACCGTTCTGACAAATGAATATACGTGCACCTATTGCAAACTTCAAGCTCAATGACTTGTTATAGCTGTTCTGCCAGCCAATTTGTAATTGCATTTCTTTATCAGCAACATTTCTAATACTAAATTGACCATTAGCAATAGCACCACCTTGTGCCATTGAATAGGTTTCTTTGTCTAATGTAAATCCTGCTTTCTCAATACTGTTTAATGTCAGATCAATAAGACTAGCGTGTGTGATTGGCTTGTAAGTCCTTGTCTGTTGAGGAATGTCTGCGTTAATAATCAATCCTCTTGTTGTACTGTAAGTTTGTGTGCTCATTCTTGTGTGAGTTTAATTTTAAATTCAAAATATTTACTTAATATACCTTCTAAATTTTCTATACCTATGCATTCAATTTCATCTCCTTCACTTGTTTCTAACCATTCTGTTTCTGCTTGAATAGCATCAATTAGTGATTGTACGTTCATATTAGTTCTTTTTTCTTTAAATAGTCTTCAATAGCTATTATTCCATGTGCTTTAGCAAGATCAGCCCAGTCTTTAATTCCTTCTTTTAGATACTTACGTGGGACATTAGCATACCCAAAATCAAACAGTTTTGTAATCTGTTGACTGTTCTGTACACCAATCACATCACTATCAAAACTCAGGATTTGACTGTCTGAATTAGCTTTTAGATATTCTACATTCTCTGGAGAGAAACATCCTAGTCCCTCGTTTTGTACAGCACAGGAACAGGGAAACACCTTCTTCATCACCATATAGTCTTTCTTACTCTTGTTGATGAATGCTGTGTTACAATTGATTATGTCTTCCTTACCATCCATAGCTGTAATAGGTACATTGTTAGGCACCCATTTGTTCTTCTTATCTCCATGAGGTCTGTATATCTTCCAATGACCATCGTAAAGATAACCAAACACCATTTCTGTTTCCTTTGTATAGAACAACTGCTTGTTCAGAAACACCTTCTTAATTGCATAAACGTTGTTAGCTCTTAGATCATCCAAACTTTGGTGATACGAATTCCAATACTCAAGTTCACTATTAGTAAACTTTCGTGTAACCACCTGAATTAGAGAATTACGCTTTGTAATCTCAGGTTGTTTGTATTCAGCTACAATCTTTTTATACTCTTCTGTAGGAGCACCAATAATACCTAGACCAAAATCTTTGTCTATTATTCTTAGCGCATCATCCAGTCTGGTGAAACCATACAGCAGTTTAACAAATGTAAAACAGTCACCACGGAGACTAGTATCTGCAAAGTCTATAAAAGATATATATCCCTTGCGGTTACCAATTAAGAAAGAAGGATTGTTTTCCTTTCTGAAAGGAGAATATGTCACTTGGTTAAGTTTCCAAGACTTATCAGGCATGTACATCCTAAATACATCATAGTCACTAATCTTGTCAAGAATTGCCTCTGGTGTAAGTGCTTGTTTTTTCTTTCCTTGTATCATATTACAAATATAAAAAACCCCCACCAATTAAGATGGGGGTTTCTATTTTTTATTAATCAAATCTTAATTAATAATCTGCACCATCTTCAGATAGAATACTGTCAGATGCTACCAAATTATCATTAGCATTGTAATCTTTCATATCCTTTAGGATGTAGAAATCTTTACAACCATATTCACCTGTAACATTCAAGACAAATCTCTCATGCGGTCTCAAGTCTTTAGACTTCTTTTGTCTAATTCCACTGAGCACATCAGGTCTATTGTAATCAATAAGTCTGAATTGTTTCAAATTGTATGCAGGTAAGAATGCTTTGTTGTAAACACCCTGGTATTCCTTATTCTCATCATTCTTAACAACAGTTTTGATTGTTGCTAGAGCTAGAATAGATGTAGAATACTCACCACCCACTTGACCTTTGATGTCTTTAGCATTACCCTTCATAAGGGATTTCCAGTCAAGCTGTAATGTTGTAGAAGCATCACGATAGTCAAGACCACCTAACCATGTGCGCATAAAGTTGTAAAGTTCTTCTTCACCAACAAATGATACACGATAGTCACGCTTTGCAAACCACTCAGGGAGATCATTTGCATCTGCTGCCCAAGAACATACACCAACTTCATTGATATACTGCTTCTTAGTAGCATCCTTGTTTTCCTTTTCTTTGTTCTCAAGGAAGAATGTCACCTTGAATTTGTCTTTGTTCTTAACTTCTTCAAGCCAAAAGTCTACACGAAGTGTAGTGTTACCATCTTGACTCTTGCCAAGATACTCAATAGCTTTACTGTCTTCCTTAAGTTCAATACCAAGGATGTCATTATACTCCTCAGCATTTGGGTTAACAGCAATTACATTTGCTTCAAAAAGTCCTACTTTCTTTGCATACTCTGTTTGTTGTACTTGTTCTTTCTTCTTTCCTCCAATGTTACTCATTGTTTTCTTTGTTTTATTGTTAATAATTATTTCTGAATAGGACTAATTAGTGTATCTCCATCTATTGTAATTAATGTATCAATGTCCACTGGAGGAACAATTGTATCCACAATTACGGGAGCTGTTAAACTATCATTAGATTCTACTGTCTGTGCTGAATCACATGCTATAGCAAATGATACAAGCAAAATTGCTGCAATTGTCTTTTTCATTTTATTTGTTTTAATTATAATACTCATCTAACTTATCACATACATACTTCAGGTTGTTTGGTATTTTAACCTCATCAAACATACCATCTGGACTCTTTGCTGGGTACTTCTTAAACCTATTAGTAAGAAGACTATAAACTGCTGAACCATCTTTGTTCTCTTCTACATGTGTATAAAGACAAACTGTCAATAATCCCTCAAGAAGCACTTGATTATCAATCAATTTACCTGCTGTCTTGATTTTATACCCAATAATGTCTCCACCATCCTCAATTGTCTCAGGATGTGAAAGATAGAACACCTTGATATCATCACGAAGCTTACGAGCTTGTCTAAATAACTCAACCATGTCTTTAGCCATCAAGCTAAATTTCATATACCCAACCTCTGTAGCTTTGGATACAATGTTGAATCCCATAATGTAATTACTGTCCTCAATGATGATGTTCTTAATGTGAGGAGCTTTGTCTGAAATGGTTCTCAACAAACGAGCAATCTCATTTGCATCATCCTCTTCCTTGTAATTCTTGCTTTCTGAATTGTAAAGCTTTTCTGACCCCTTGAAAGGAAGTTCTTTCTTAGCTACATTAATAATGTAGGTTTCCTTTGGATCTAAATGTTTGATTGATGTGGACTTGCCTGTACCTGTAGCACCAACAATCCCGATTAATTTGCTTGCCATGTTTAGATGTTATTTTGTTTCCTCCGAAGGTACAATAATTTCTTCACTTCTCAAAATTTCTTTCTTCAAAAAAGGATCTCCTCCATTTTTAATATTATTATACGCTTCTTCCATCTTTTCCAAAGTGTAAGAGCCTGTTACAAATTTGTCATTCACTCTAAGTTCAAACCAAGCGTTGTCTCCAGCTTTGGTTTCTTTGATTAATTCTAGTTTCATATGTATTTTATTTTATTCTTGTCAAAAAATTCTAACGCCTTCTTAAGCCATTTGAGCTCTACAGATTCATCACTACTAATAATGTAAATCTGTGCTTTCTTATCAGGAGTGTCATATTCCATAGCCATGCATCTATTTATCTTTTGAGCTAGATTCTCTGCATTACTATCGAAATAGTTGATAATCACCTTGTTGAGTGGTTTATATGTAACACCTGTGTTACCTATCTTCACTACAGCCATATGATTACCCTTACCAGAAGCAAAGTCTTCAAACATTTGTTTCTCACCAGACTTACTATGATAGGAAGGAATACCAAGAGCATCAGCAGTTTTAGTGACACCACAGAATACTAGGATTCTATCATCTGGATTATTCTGAAGGATGCGTCTAGTTGCATTTAGTTTCGCTAAGCTGCTTTGTATAATTCTCATCCTTCCTAAACGTAAGAACATTGTGTTCTTTCCTTCTCTTTCCATTTGATCTATAACCCATCCATAGTTGTCAAACTGTTTCTTCTCAGTTCTTTTCTTACCCTTGTAATCATTAATTGTAAGGTTATCTAAAGGAACTTTAAGCACTGTGATTTCATAATCAACAATAACTCCTTCTCTCACAGCTTGCTCAATAGGATATTCTGCAACAACACTTAAGTCTAACTGTTCAAACAATGTTTTCTTGGTCCATTCGGTCATTGTGCCCGTTAAACCTAAAACATGTCCTCCCATGTGACTAAATTCCAAGTGTTTATCTATCATTTCTTTTGCTGCTTGCATCTGTGCTTCTGACAGCAAGTGTATCTCATCAATTACAATTAAATCAAATTGTTCTTCTAGGTGCTTATGTAAGGATAGGTGTGTTGTGTATGTAATAAACCCATCAGTGTAATTACATGCTCTAAAGTCATCTTGCCATGATTCCTTAATCTTATTGTCTGGGTAGGCAATAAGAATAGTTTTAGGCTTGAGCTTCTTCAGGATGTTAATTGTCGTTCTGATTTTACCAAACCTAGGACATAGGTTAAGAATACCAAATTTACCATGATTGAGCCAAACATCAGCAAATTCAACTTGTCTTTGATCTCTTAGTGTCATAAATATTTAATAAAGTTACCACGTTTGTCTAATAACACCACTAATTCAAACTTCCTGTCATATTCCTCTAGAACAGTTTGTGTAATCTGTTGTAGATTATACCCTCTGCTCTGTAAGAATATAAACAGCTCATGTACACCTAGTTCTTTGTGATCTCTATCGGGATGAGTTAGGTAGTAGTGATAGACAACATCCAATGGATTATATGTCTTCGAGGTTATATACTGTTCTCTTGTCATCATTGTGGATTAAAAGTGTTACTGACCAGAACAACCACTCAGCATTAATTGCAGTGTGTGATTCAAATGATTTGTATGCACTTATTGTAGGTAAGAATACAACTTGCCAGTAATTAGTTTCATCACAGGGAAGCGTATTAAATGTAAGCAGTTTAATTCTCATTGTTGTTTGTTTAAGAAAAATGATTTATCTGTAATAGACTCATAAATAGAGTCTGTCATGTCCTTTTTTCTAGGTAGTTCTTTGAACATACCAATTTGACCCATAAACCCTAGACCAATCCTTACATCATCTTCTCCATAGGAGTTTTTGATAAGTCTAAGATTTCTAAAATACTTAGCACCGTGGTTATCCTTAAGCTTTTCTAGTTGATAACCAGAAGGGTCTGCCACTTTATATCGCATAGGATCAAACAAGGCTAACACTACATCAGCATCATTCTGTGTTTGGGAACTTTCTGCAAAATCCTCCAACTGAGGCTCTACATCACCATTCTTTATCCTAATAGGATTACTAATGTCTCTATTGAACTGACTAACAACAACTGGTGTGTATCCATAGAAATCTCTAGCATACCTGAGCTCATCACTCATCTTATCAATTGCTTGTTTCTTTGTAGTCTGGTCCTTAGTAGTCTTTAATAAGCCTATGTGGTCAATAATCACAATAGTTATCTCATTCTCATCATTAGGAATGTAGCGCTTATTATACTCATCTATCTGCTCAATGCGTCCATTTTTCAAAGCATGCGCCTTTAATTCTTTAGCAACACCTACAGCATTCTCTGGACCATCTATAATTGTAATTACATCCTCCATACGCCCTAGATAGTCTTCATACATAAGGAATAGGTCATGCTCATCACTTGTCATTTTCTCTGTCCAACCTAATAGCTTAGCAACAGGTATCAACACTCCTTCATCTAGGAACATCTTTCTGCTCACCCATTTAGCCATTTTATAGGTTCTAGATCGCTCCATAGAACGATATATAATACGTAACTTAATGCCTGGTTGCTGTTGACTGATGTACCAATCAAAAGGATTTAGAACAAATGCATCATCAATAAAGCTTGTTTTACCACTACCAGTGAGACCACCAATAAGAAAATACATGCTCTTCCTAATACCTATGTATCTGTTCAATCTGTCAAATCCCATAGGAATACCATTGTTTCTACCATCCAAACCAGCCTGTACTTCTGCTTTTAGTAATTCAAAACTCATATGTCTACATCTTTAATAGGACCGTGAGACTCTTCTGTAACATGTCCTTGTTTAATCAATTCAATAAACACCTCAAATGTTCTTTGATTCAAATAGGTGAGACTGTTTTGCATGAATGTCATCCTATTTGATACACTCTTTACAGAGTTTTCTTTCTTTTGATTAACCTCAAGCTCTAACGCCTGAATAAGTTCATGTACATTGTATTCTCCTTCCCCTAGTATTTTGTTAAATTTAAGCTTACACTCATCCTTTCTAACCCTCATAGCACGTGTACCCTTGAATGTTTTACCATGATGTGTGAATGTATCAGTGCCTGGATAGGCTTTCCACCACAATTCAAAATCATCAGGAACAGGCTTCTTCTTATCTATCTTTGATTCTATAGGACTAGAAAGGAAGTCTATAAGAGACTTCCCTTCTAATGTAAGTTTGCACTCTTCAGTGACTAAACCTTTCCTAATAAGAGTTTGATAGAGTAGGGATAACTTAGGGTTTTCACAGCACAATTCTTTTATGTCACATTCTTGCTCATCAACTAGTGTGAGTAGAAACACAATGTCAAGATTGTAACCTTTCTTAATTATTTCCTCAAAATGGGAGAATGTCAGGTTCATGTTCTGGGGTTTTCTTCTTCACTACAAAAATCTTAGCAGCCTCTCTAATATCTTCCAACAGGAATCTAGTTTCCTGTTCCAATTCAAATGCTTTCTCTTGCAAATATACTGAATCTTTCAAGAAATCCCTTTCATAATCTTCATTCATAAATTAAAATTTAAGAATTCTTAAATAGCTTTCATAAGCTTCATCATATGTGAAAGCCCAAATGCGATATCCATCAATAACAAATAATTGTTTTTCCATAATTTTGTTTTTAACATGCAGCCCAACCAAAGAATAACCATTTACCATCTTTCTCATCAGATGATTTTTTGTATGTCACCTTAGCTACAACAGAGTGATCGTTCTTTTCAAGTCTTCTTTCCATCTTAATTATTGTTGTAGCGGCTGTGTTTTGGGTGGCAACTCGCTGAATAACTACTGCGCTTGCAAATACAGCGTTAAAAATTCGCTCAAAATCCTCATTTACTACCGTGTAAACTGCGGTTTTTCGCAAATTTTTGCCTTGTCTTTGCTTCGCTCGTAACGCTTTTCAGATTGTACGATGGGTGGAATCGTAATCTACCAACGACCATTACCCGCTTTCATATCCATTGACGACAATTTAATTGGGAATTTTTCTCTTATTTTGGCATCCACTTCCGCGTTGATATATTCCGGATAATGCGTAGACAACATTTTTTTAACGCGCACGTTGGCTAGCTCATAAATATTTTCTTTGCCGCTACTTTCCCACAAGCCCGCCGTGCGGCGATCAGCAATCTCGGGGTAAATATATTCCGTTTGCATAAT
>Ga0209392_1000326_pt1 | contig 10740 bp, 10 predicted proteins | sample PPLLak3cmMay2015_FD_187252 | JGI IMG/M metagenome (GOLD analysis project Ga0209392, IMG submission 187252) | Freshwater sediment microbial communities from Prairie Pothole Lake near Jamestown, North Dakota, USA - PPLs Lake P7 Core (1) Depth... | ecosystem: Environmental > Aquatic > Freshwater >...
GCGCGAGCCACGCGACCAGCAGCTTGCCAGTCGCGCGCACCAGCGCTTCGCGAGAGATGAACGACCGGGTCACGGGAAGGCGGGGCAGCAGCTGGAAGCGGACGATTGTACGGATGGCCGCGGCGCGGATGGCCGCAGCGCGGCCGTCCGGGGGCTCGGTTCCGGGAGCGACCGGCGCTTCAGGCAGCCGTCGGCTCGGGCAGCGAGGACGGGGGCGTGTCGAGCAGCGGCTTGACGTAGCGCATCACGCCCGGGTCTTCCTCGTCCCGGTGCGGGCCATAGCCGCGACGCTGCATCAGCAGGCCCATCTCGTCGTTCTCGCGCAGGACGAGCCCGATGAGTTGCGCGAGACCGCGCGCACGCGCCGTGTCCTCCAGTGCCTGCATCAGCACGTGCCCGAGGCCGCGGCCCTGCCACGCATCCTCGACGATGACGCCGAACTCGGCCGACGTGCCGTCCGGGTTGCGCGTGTAGCGCGAGATTCCGCGGATCTCCTCGTGCCCCCCGCTGGCGTCGATCGCAACGAATGCCATCTCGCGGTCGTAGTCGATCTGCGTGTAGCGCACCAGGCGTTCGACCGTCAGCTCGCGCACCGGCGCGTGGAAGCGCAGGTACGACGTGCGCGGGGACAGCCGGCTGATCAGGCGCCTCTCCGCCTCGGCGTCTTCCGGACGGATCGCGCGCAGGATCACTTTCTCGCCGCCCTTCAGCTCGACCTGCCGAGTGAGCGCGCGCGGATACGGGTGGATGGCGAGATGCGAGAACGTGGCATCGGCCACCAGCGGGCCGTTGGTCACCACCACGCGCGCGTCGAGCGCGATGACGCCGTGCTCGTCCGCGAGCAGCGGATTGATGTCGAGCTCCGCGACTGCCGGGATTTCGCAGGCAAGCTCGGACACACGCAGCAGGACCTCGATCACCTTGTCGATGTCGACGGCAGGCGCGCCGCGGAACGCTTCGAGCATTCGCGACACGCGCGTGCGCGAGATCAGGTCGCGCGCCAGGAACGCATTGAGCGGCGGCACGGCGACGGCCGAGTCGCGGAACACCTCGACCGCAATGCCTCCCATCCCGAAGTTGATCACGGGGCCGAACGTCGGATCGCGCGCCAGGCCGACGATCAGTTCGCGACCCTGCGGCCGCATGACCATCTTCTGCACGAGTACGCCGAGGAACCGCGCCTGTGGAGCACGCTCGACCAGGCGGGCGGCGATCGCCTCGAAACCGCGCTCGACCTCGTCGACATTGGCGAGCCCGAGCAGGACGCCGCCCACGTCGCTCTTGTGCGTGATCCCGTCCGCGCGGACCTTGAGCACGACGGGGAAGCCGAGCTGCAGCGCCGCCTGCCGCGCCTCCATCGCGCTGCGCGCGAACAGGCCGATCGCCGTCTCGATCCCGAACGAAGCCAGCAGCGCCTTGCTGTCCTGCTCGTCGAGCGTGTGCCGGCCGCCGGCCCGCGCGCCGTCGATGATCCGGCGGGCGGCGTTGATGTCGAACTTCAGCTCGTCGATTCGCGGCGGCGGCACCTGCAGGCGAAGTTCGCGGTTGCGGACGAACTGGGCAAGGTGACCGAACACCTCGACGCCGCGCTCCGGGGTCGACATCGCCGGCAGCGACGCGGCCTTGAAGACGGCCCGCCCCCGGCCGGCATCCTTCTCGCCGAGCCAGGCCGAAACCACCGGCTTCTCCGACGCGGCGGCAATCGGCAGGAGAGCCTCGGCGGCGCGCTCGGCGCTCGTGCGCGGCGTGGGCGAGAACAGCACCAGGACAGCATCGTTGGCACGGTCCTCGATCAGCAGCTTCAACGCGGTCGCCATGCGGGCGCCGTCCGCGTCGGCCAGTACATCGACCGGGTTGGTGCGCGACCAGCCGGGCGGCAAGGCAGCGGCGAGGGCCGCGTGGGTCGCCTCCGACAGGCGGGCGAGCGCGACATGGTTGCCCTCGACCTCGTCCGCCGCCAGCGCTCCGGGCCCGCCGCCGTTGGACAGGATCGCCAGCCGGTTGCCGCGCGGCAGGCGACCGTTGGCCAGCGTATCGGCCGCGGCGAACAGGTGCCCGATCTTCGGCACACGGACGGCACCGGCCCGGCGCAAGGCGGCATCGAACACCGCATCGTTGCCGACCAGCGCGCCGGTGTGGCTCAGCGCGGTCCGCCCGCCGGCGGCGTACTTGCCCGACTTCAGCACGATGACGGGCTTCACGCTCGCGGCCGCACGCATGCTCGACATGAATCCGCGCGCGTCGTGAATGCCCTCGACGTACAGCAGGATCGAGCGGGTCAGGGTGTCGCCTGCCAGGAAATCGAGGATCTCGGCGATGCCGACGTCCGACTCGGTGCCGGTGGCCAGGACCGTCGAGAAGCCAAAGCCCGCCGTCCACGCGTGGTCGAGCAGCGCCGTCGTCACCGCACCCGACTGGGAGACGAGCGCGATGTTGCCGGGGCGCGCGACCGTGCGTGCCCAACTGGCGTTCAGGCCGATGTCCGGCCGCATCAGCCCGAGGCAGTTCGGGCCCAGCAGCCGTACCTTGCCGCGACGCGCGCGCTGCACCACCTCCTGCTCGATCCGCTGCACATCCGGTCCCTGGTCGCACAGGCCGGGCGACAGCACGAGGATCGCCGAAATGCCGCGCGCCGCCGCGTCGTCGACGATGCCGGGCACGTGGCGGGCTGCCGTCACGACGACGGCCAGGTCGACCTTCTGTGGCAAGGCCTTCAGCGAGGGCAGGCAGGGGCGCCCGTCGACGGTTCGGTGCTTCGGGTTGACTGCGAACACGTCGCCCGAGAAACCGGCCGACAGCACGTTGTTCATGACGAACCGGCCGAAGGACTCCGGCCGGTGGCTTGCTCCCACGACGGCGATGGATCGCGGCGCAAGCGCCGGCCGCAGGTAATGGATGGCGTCGAGGCTCATGGTTCAGCCTCGACTCGTTGGCGAAGCGGGCACGCGGGGAACGTCATGGCATGCATCATGACGCCAATGTCGCAAAGCAACAAATCGCAACATATCAGATTCATCTGCGACGAAAGGACCATCGGCACGACCGTGCCGTTGACCGGCGTCAACGGCACGGGGCCGCGCCCTTCGTAGCCTCCCTGCTAGGAAAGAGCTGTAATCGAGAGACCCATGGTGTCCCCGTTGTCGGAGACGGATCTGCAATCGCTCGCTGCCGCGCTGAAACAGCGCCGCGCGGAGGTCGGCACCGAGGTGCAGGAGCGCCTGCACCGTCACGGTCTGAACACCCACGAGGATGCCGCCCTGCCGAATCGCCGCGAGGAAACGGACGACGATGCGGCTGCCGACACCGCCGCCCACATGGACATCGCGGCGGTCGCGCGCGAGGCCGAGGAACTCGAAAAGCTGGAAAACGCGCTGAAGCGGCTCGCCGAGGGCGAGTACGGCGTCTGCACCGAGTGCGGCGATGAGATCGCCCGGGCGCGGCTGTTCGCGAACCCGGCCGCCACCCGCTGTGCCGACTGCCAGCAGTTCGCGGAGCGTACGGCTCGCGTCGCGCGCGTGACGCGCGGTTGACCGCGACGCGCCCGGCGTTTCGCGTTTCCAGCCTGATCACGGCCGCTTTTTCGCCGTTCGCCGACCGCGGTCGCGGCGAATAATCACCTTCCGCAACCCCTTTTGCAGCGGGCAACGAATGGAGGAGCAATGCGCAAGGCAGTGATCGGATTGGCATTGGTGCTGGCGGCCGCTTCTGCCGGCGCGCAGGAGGGCAAGGGCTACCTGGCCGCCGGAGCGGGCGTCTCGAAGTTCGACATCGAAGCGTGCAGCAGTGGTCTTTCGTGCGACGACTCGGGATTCGCCTGGAATCTCCGCGCCGGGTACCACTTCTTCCCGTGGCTCGGTGTCGAGGCTTCATTCCTCGATTTCGGCGCCGGGACCCTGCCCGGCGTGCTGGCGAACCCCCCGGCCAATACCGTGCCGATCCCGATCGACTCGGACATCCGCGCCTCCGGATTTGTCGCCTCCGTGGTCGGTCGCGTGCCCGTCGGGCCCGTCAGCGTGGTCGGACGCGTCGGCTGGGGCGCGATCACGGGCAAGTTCCGGGGCAACGCCGCAGTCCAGGATCTGTCCACGGGGGCCGTCGAGTACTTCAGCGCGCAGAACCGCGAAACGACCGGCCAGTTCGTTTACGGTGTCGGGCTCACGTTCGACTTCGCCAAGTCGTGGACCGCGCGCGTGGACTGGGACCGGACCAGCGCAGAGGACGGCCGCAATCCCAAGTTCGACGTCGACATGTTCACCGCGGGCGTCGGATACCGCTTCTAGCGGCTGTCGCTCAGCGCAGGCCGCTGCTCCGAAGAGCCCCGCAGTTGCGGGGCTCTTCTTGTTGCCGAGCAGCAACTCCCGGCGGCCCCGATTGCCGAGCGTCAATGCACCCTCGGAGTGGACGCGGCGCTCCCGTGAAACTGGCTCATCGGTGTCCTGAAAGGTGAGGGCACGGCGACGCACTTGCTATAGCGTGGGTGCACTGTCGCTACTGACATGACGAAAGGGACACACATGAAACGACTGCTTGGCGCCACCATCCTTGCGGCTTCGCTGGCCTCCGGCGCCGCGTTCGCGCAGAGCCCGGGCGTCGGCCCGTATGTCGGCGCCTCCATCGGCCTGTCGGACTACGACTGGAGCGGCGGCTGCGTTGGCGAATGCGACAAGACCGACATCGGCTTCAAGCTCTACGGCGGATACATGTTCACCCCGTACCTCGGCGCAGAGATCGGCTACGGCGCGTTCGGCAAGGCCAAGGTCAGCGTCCCGGTCGCCGGGACAGCCGTGAACGCGGAACTGAAGAGTTCGGGCTTCAGCGCCTTCCTGACAGCGCAGTATCCGGTCGACAACTGGGCGATCTTCGGCAAGATCGGCATGGGCTGGCTGGACAATGAGGTCACCGTCACGGCGCCCGGCCTCGGCGCCGCCAGTGACTCCGACAACTCCACGAAACTTGCCTGGGGTCTCGGCGCCACGTACATGTTCAACAAGAACCTCGGCATGCGCGGCGAGTACGAGAACTACGATTACGACTATCGCGGCGAATCGGACTCGATCACCATGTGGTCGGTTTCCATCCAGTACAAGTTCTGATCTGGCCGCAGAGTGACAAGCGGCCCTGCGGGGCCGTTTGTCATTTGGCGGCTCCGCCTGGCGTGATCGGCGCTGGGTGGCGACGCCGGGACCGTAGCGGCCTGGCCAGGAACCGGTCCGTAGAATCCTGCGCATGAAGGTCAACGGCATTGCCTACCGCTCGCTCTGGCCGACCGCCGACAGCGCGGTCGAGATCATCGACCAGCGCGGCCTGCCGCACGCGTTCGCCACGCGCGTGCTGCGTTCCGTCGACGACGTGATCGAAGCCATCAGCACGATGGCGGTGCGCGGAGCACCGCTGATCGGCGTGGCCGGCGCGTACGGCCTCGCGCTGGCGATGCGGCGCGACGCGGGCGACGCGCATCTGGCCGATGCCCACCGACGGCTCAACGCGTCGCGCCCGACGGCCGTGAACCTGCGCTGGGCACTCGACCGCGTGCGCGCCGTCCTGGCGCCCCTGCCGCCGGCCCAGCGCCCCGAGATGGCCTGGCACGAAGCGGCGCGGATCGCGGACGAGGACGTGGAGTTGAATCGCGCGATCGGCGCGCACGGCGCCCGGCTGATCGCGGACGTGCACGCGCGCACGCGCAGCCCGGTGCAGGTGCTGACCCACTGCAACGCCGGCTGGCTAGCGACGGTCGACTTCGGCACCGCGCTGTCGGCGATCTACCAGGCGCACGATGCCGCGATCCCGGTCCACGTGTGGGTCGACGAGACGCGGCCGCGCAGCCAGGGGCTCCTGACGGCGTGGGAGCTCGCCGCGCACGGCGTGCCGCACACGCTGATCGTCGACAACGCGGGCGGCCACCTGATGCAGCACGGCGATGTCGACCTCGTGCTGGTTGGCGCGGATCGCGTGAGCGCCCGCGGCGATGTGGCGAACAAGATCGGCACCTACCTCAAGGCACTCGCCGCACAGGACAACGGCGTGCCCTTCTATGCGGCGGTGCCGTCGCCGACGATCGACTGGACCATCGACGACGGTCTGGAAGGCATTCCGATCGAGGAGCGCGCCGCGAGCGAGGTGCGGGAAGTCGCTGGCCTCGATCCGCAGCATCGGCGCGCGACGGTACGCATCGCCGGCGACGCCACGCCCGTGGCCAATCCGGCGTTCGATGTCACGCCCGCCCGGCTCGTCACCGGGATCATCACCGAGCGCGGCGTGGTCGCGCCGGGCGAACTCGGCGCGCTCTTTCCCGAGCAGCGGCAGGCGGCATGACCGGGCTTCGGGACGACAGCCGCGAGTTGCGCGAAGCGGTCATCGCCACGGCGCGCGCGATGAACGAGCGCGGCATCAACGTCAACAAGTCGGGCAATGTGTCGGTGCGCTGCGCGCGCGGGACGCGCGCCGGCTTCCTGCTGACGCCGACCGGCGTTCCGTACGACCGCCTCGAGGCCGACGACATCGCGTTCGTCGGCGACGACGGCCGTGCGACCGGGCGCTGCGAGCCCTCGTCCGAGTGGCGCTTCCACGCCGCGATCCTCGCGGCGCGTCCGGAACTCAATGCGGTCGTGCACACCCATTCCGCCCATGCGACAGCGCTCGCCTGCCAGGGCCTTGGCATTCCCGCCTTCCATTACATGGTCGCCGTGGCCGGCGGGCACGACATCCGCTGCTCCGAATACGCAACGTTCGGGACCCAGGCACTCGCCGACAACGCGCTGGCCGCCCTGCGGGACCGCAAGGCCTGCCTGCTCGCGCATCACGGTGTCATCGCATGCGGCGCCTCGCTCGACGCGGCGCTGGCGCTGGCGGTGGAGGTGGAGAACCTGGCACGGACGTACGTGATCGTGCGCGCGCTCGGCGAGCCACGCCTGCTCGATCGCGCCGAAATGGAGCGCGTGCTCGAGCGCTTCAGCACCTACGGACAGGCGCGACCCACGTGAACCTCGAGACTTCCAGTCAGGGCGTTTCAGGCCGGTGCAGTGCGGCTGTAGCGGTCGCTGTTCCCGAATGACGTACGCACGAAAGCCGGCAGCCACGTGACGCCACAGGGCGCTCCCAAGTCGAGGACAGGGGCAGGCGCGGGCCGCTTCGGCGGCTCGATCCGCGCCACGCTGTGGCCGACGCGCGCCTTTGCCGGCGGCGTGCGCTGGTTCGACGAACTCTACGTCTGGACCGAGGGCGCGGCTCCGACCGTCACGCAGCGGGCCCGGATCCAGATCAACGCGCTGCGCGACACCTTCAAGTGGCTCGAGTACGACCTCGTCGAGCAGGTCGGCGTCACCATCTCCTTCGGCACGGTGGAACGCGCCCTCGACCCGCTGAACGCGCTGTTCGAGCGCAACGTCCTGCTCGCGCACCGCACCTATGTGATGCTGCGCGGCGCTCCGGACCGCCTGCGGTCGCGATACCGCCTGCGCGGGTTCGCGGAAATGCTGCGTGGACTCGGCTATCACGTCGGATACCGCATTTCGGCGCCCCGGGTCGGCATGGAACTCCGGGGCGTCGAGCTCGTGCGGCCCGAGTTCGCCAAGGTGCTCGCCACCACGGCCAACCGCGAAGAAGCGTGGACCGACCTCGCCGCCGAGGTGCGTGCCGTGGGGCTCGACACGCGGACCACCATCATCGGCGGCGTGCAGGAAGCCGAGCAGGCGCGGATGGCCGCGCGGGCTGGATTCGAACTCGGCCAGGGGCTCGCGATCCGGCCTCCGTATCCACCGCCGTCGTTGCGCCGCGGGTGACCGCTTCCTGACGGCTCCCATTTCCCGGACAATCGCGGTGCGGCGATGGCGCCGCGGCAGCGATGATGGCGAACAGCGAATACCGCCCGGAACTGGGCACCCACCAGGTCGAACTCGATCCCACCGTGGACTCCTTGAGCCGCTTCGGCTCGCGGGTCCGCGCGCTGGTTTGGCCGACGCGCTCGCTGGTCGGCTCGCAGCGCTGGTTCGACGAGCTGTACGTCTGGACGGCGGACTTCGAGCCCGACCGCTCGCTTCGATCGCAGATCCAGCTGGCGGCCATGGAGCACGCGTTTTCGATGCTGGAGCACGAGCGCGTCGAGCGGATCGCCGTGACGATTTCGTTCGGTTCGATCGAGCGCTCGCTGGAGAGCCTCGCCAAGACGCTGGAAACGCACAGGCTGACGGCCCATCGCCTGTCGGTGCTGTTGCGCGGTTCGATGGAGCGGCTGCGCTGGCCGTACCGGGTCCGCGAGTTCATCGACCTGCTGCGCAGCTACCAGATCGCGGTCGGCTATCGCTTCGGCGAGCCCCGCCCCAGCATGGAACTGTCGGCCATCGACTTCGTGGCACCCGACTTCGCGAAGATGCTCGCGCCGATCAGCGCGCGCGAAGAACTCTGGCAGGAGCTGTCCCGCGAGGTCAGCGCGCTCGGGCTGACGCGTGAAACCTTCGTGCTCGCAGGCATCGAGCGCGAGGAGCAGCTCAGGCTCGGCCGCCAGGCCGGGTTCGTGCTCGGCCAGGGCCGGGCCCTCAAGAAGCCGTACTTCCCGCCCAGGGTGCTGCGCGCGCCGAAGTAGAGGTCGGTCGCCAGGCGGTTTCCGCGCCCCCACTCTGCCGCCGCCGGCCACAGCCAGTCGACGATTTCCTCGAAATGCCGGGTAGTTGACGGCTTTGGTCGGACTTGTCCCCATCGGGTCTGAATTGGGCTGCGCCGGCCGCCCTTTTCGTGGCTTTGCGTACGTTCATATGCGTACCGTGTTTGCGTAAGATCCGCACCCTCGGGATCACATGCCGGCCGTCAGCGCCAGCTCACTAGGGGGAATCTTGAAGAAACTCGGCATCCTCGGCACAGGGGCGCTGCTCGCCCTTGCGCTGCCTCTGGCGGCCTCCGCCCAGATCACCGTCTCCGCGACCGTCGTGGCCGCCTGCACGTTCGGCTCGGCCACCGTCAGCCTGAACGGCGCCGCGATCGCCGCCGGCTCGGCCGTGACCAATACGGCGAGCACGGTGAACCTGACCTGCAACAAGGGCGCAACCGTGAGCGTTGCCCTGAACAACGGTGCGAACGCCACCGGGACGCAGAAGCGCCTGCGCGCCGGGGCGACCACGAACTACATCAGCTACAACCTGTCACGGCCCAACGTCCTGGTCGACGGCGGGCCGAACACCTGCCCGGCGCTGCCCGGAACCGAGTGGAACGCGGCGAACACGGTGATCGCGACGAGCCTGTTCGCGACTACCGGGGGCCCGAAGCCGATCCCCATCTGCATCTCTGTGCCGGCAGCGCAGTATCCGCAGGCCGGGACCTACACCGACATCGTCACGGCGACCCTGACCGTGACGTAGTGCATCCCGCGGGAGGATCGACGAAGGTCTTTGCGTCCGCGGGAAGTTTCCTTTTACCGATAGCGGGGCTTGGCGGGGGCCATGAAAGCTTGGATCGGCGCGATGGCGCTGCTGTTCTCGATCGGACCGGCAGCGGCCCAGAACAACTACACGGTCTCGCCGCTGCGGCTGGGACTGTCGGCCAAGGCGCCGTCGACCGTGCTGCAGGTCACGAACCGCGGCGACGCCGCCGCGACGATGCAGGTGCAGCAGCGCGCGTGGATCCAGCGCGGCGGCCAGGACGAGCAGGACGAGACGCGCGACCTGATCATCAGCCCGGCGATCTTCTCGTTCAAGCCGGGCGAGACGCAGGTGGTCCGGATCGCGCTTCGCGCCTCGCCCGATCGGCAGGTTGAGGGCGCCTATCGCATCCTCGTGAGCGAGATACCGGCGCCGAGCGTCGCGACCGCGCCCGAGGTCCTTTCGTTCCGGATCGCCTTGCGCATGGACCTTCCGCTGTTCGTGGCTGCGCTCGAGCCGGGTCCGCCGTCCCCGACCGTCGAGCTCGAACGCGCCAGCGGGCGGCTGGTGGTTCGCAACGAGGGCCGTTCGCACATCCGTTTCACCGACTTCTCGTTGCAGCAGGCGGGCCGCCAGCTCCACTCGGTGCCCGTCTTCACGGTCCTGCCCGGCAGTTTCATCAGCCTGGAGCTGGCGCCAGGTGATCATGCGGCGACAAGCGCGGGAGCGCGGGCCGAGGCGGACAGCAATGCAGGCCCGATCAGCCTCGACGTCGCGCCGCGCTAGGCGCGGCGCCGCGGCAGCCTTCGCAGTCTCGACCGCCCTTGCGGCTCACGGCGCGGCGGCGCGCCTCCAGTCGCCGGAGCCGCCGCAGGTCGCTGCCGCGCCGGCAGAACTGACCGTCCTGACGATCACGTTCGAAGGCAAGCCTTCGCCCGGAATCGCGTACGCCGTGCGCGAGGGAAACGAACTTCTGCTCGACGTCGATACGCTCGGTCGGCTTGGCCTCGCGTTCGAGGCGTCCGCGACGCGCGTCGTCGACGGCCGCCTCCTCGCGCCCCTCGGCGCCATTCCCGGTCTTCGCTGGAACGTGCTCGAGCGCGAGCAGCGCCTCGACCTGTCGCTCGATCCGAACAGCCGGCCGATGTCGAACTTCCCGTTCGGGCACGCGAGCGCGCCGCGTCCGCTGACACCCGACTGGGGCGGCTACGTGAATTACGGCGTCTACAGCTCGCCGGCACTCGAGGGAACCCGGATCGAAGGGGCAGGCAACACCCTCGGCGGCAGCATCGGGGCATCGGTCTTCGGGCCTCATGGAATCGGCACGACGACCGCGCTGATCAACGCCAAGACGGCCGCGGACGTCACCGGGCCGCGGACCGTGTTCCTGGAC
>Ga0209392_1000329_pt1 | contig 10670 bp, 10 predicted proteins | sample PPLLak3cmMay2015_FD_187252 | JGI IMG/M metagenome (GOLD analysis project Ga0209392, IMG submission 187252) | Freshwater sediment microbial communities from Prairie Pothole Lake near Jamestown, North Dakota, USA - PPLs Lake P7 Core (1) Depth... | ecosystem: Environmental > Aquatic > Freshwater >...
CATCTTCGCAAGTGTTGGAGTTGGAAAAGTAAGTTTGCATTTCGTTTCACCAACTAAAGGAATGAGCGGATTGCTTGGATTGTTGTCATAATCAATAACCGTACTTGAAATAAATCGAGGGTTGCTTTCCGTTGGTTCAACTGTTATCATTCCCCAGGTTACCGCATCGTCCCAAACCTCGCCACTAATAAGTGAATGAGTTGCAATAACTCGCATCAATTGACCCTCTGTAACTATGCCTACGTTCGTATTTGTTGCATCGATGTACAATTCTATATTCTGAACGATTAAAGGCTCTGAATCGTAGTCTTTATCCAAAACAGTATCTTCAAAAATGTATGCAAGTCCGTCTTTTACAAGTTCTATATTTAGTCTTAACTCCCAATCGCCTAAGTTATTGAAGTTGAACCAATTTTTAGTTTGCTCGTTAGGGTAAAAATCTGCGTCAGCGTTCAACTGTTGTAGCCAATACTCCCAACGTAATAAGAAAGGAAAATATACCTTAATACCGTACTCAGTTAAAGTGTCGATTGTAGGCTCTAGAACAAGTGTAGCAATGCGTTTGTTGCTAGTCGTTGGTAAAGTATTTTGAACGGTGTTAGATTGGTTAATAATATATTGACCGCCTACAAAAGGAATAGTTGAGATGTTAAAAAAGCAAGTATTTAAATCAAAACTTTCAAGCGTTGTAGGGTTGTAAGCCACTATTCGATATTCTATTGAGTCGTATGAAGCCCCGTTTTCAAGTAAAAATTTACCACAAAAAGCAAGGTCGTCCTCCGTATTTGCCTCGTATGTCAAAGCAGAATCAACTGACTCCATTGAGTTATCTGAATGGTCAATAAAGATGTTTTGCACAGGAATTAATGGTCCTCCAACGGGCGGTGATTTACTCAGTTGGTCGTTAAAAACCAATAGGTTAAGATTTCCGAATTTTACCCACAATTTAAACAGTCTATCTCCATCTTCTAAGCCATCAAAGAACGTTGTAAATAAGGCTGTTGGCGTAAAGGTTATATTTAACGTATTGACCGTTCCAACCGTTGTAATTGAGTTTAAAGTAAGCGTGTATTTCGCTCCAAATTCATTCGTTGCAGATGGATAGTTAAATGAAATAGTAGGTATCGTTGTACCTAAAGCCATTGAAATATCAGTCTGAGAATAAGGTCGATTCTTATAATAGTCTACGTTAACTGAATCGTAAGCAGCCCCGAAACCATAATCAGAACTGGTCGAATCGATAATTACATCAAATGTAGTTGGTAAAGACCAATCCAAAGTATTTACGCCTTGAACAAGTGTAGCATCAACAACGCCCGTATTAAATGGTTGGTCAAAATATCCAGTATCTCCTGCTTCATTTAATAAACTTATTGATTTGGCGAACGGCTCACCTGCCAAAGAAGCCCACTCTAACTTAACGTATGCTTTTAAACATTCCGCTGTGAAAAACCAACCTGAATTCCGTATACCACTTTGAATAAATTCTAATTCAAGCAAAAAAGAACTTTCATTTGCAGAATAATCCGCTTGTCTTGTCAACTTGCTACTTGTCAAATATTGACCCGATTTATTAATTATTTCAACTCCATTAATAATACCACCAACGATAAGCGTATCTGTGCCATCGAATTTCATTCTTGTGCTTTCGCCATCAATAAGCGAGAAAGGCATTCCTGCAGTTGAATTAAGCACGTGATTAAGTAATACTTCTAACGTTGCTCTTCGTCTTGAAGTGACCGAAATGGTTACAAATTGCTGCGCTGTGTTGTCATACCAATAAGTAGCCGCACTAAGCGTACAAATGCTTCCATCTACATAGGTAATAGTTGCTGTAAACGTGTTAAAAACAGCTCCATTGACATCGTAAATAATTATAGTAACCGTGTCGCCTGCTCTGAAACCTTCTTCAATCCAACTTTGAGATGCAGAAGTAATTGTATTTGTAGTCCAATCTAAAAATAAAGGATTTGTAAGCGAAGTAAACCTAATTGTTGTATGCAAAGTTAGTGCAAGCTTTACCTTGTCGCCTGCATTCATTCTGTAATATCCAAGCGAATTTCCGAATATATCAGTATAACTTTTATTGAATATTTGTACTGGCATATTTATTTTGAATTTCGTTTAGTGCTAAAATATTTCCGTCTTTTGCTGCTTTCAATGCCGCATTAATATCATTTTGAATAGGTAAAACAGCTTTTTGCTGCTCTTCGGTCAAGTCTTTCAACAAATTTTTGTTTAAATCGAGAAGTTTTTTAAGTGAATCACTCAAATTTTTATTCAATTCTTTAAATTGTTCTTCCATATTAAGCGTTTATTGTTAGTGTTGTTACCTTACCACTAGCATAATTATCAGGTATTCTATACGTAATCGTTGCAAGGCTCTTTTCATCTATCCACTCTAACTGAAGAATCTCACAATTCACGCCGTCAATCTCTGCATAATTATTATTTAGCAAAGTTACGAAATCCTCTTCCATTATTCGCAATCTAACCGAACTTTTAATTTTCCAACTGTTTAACTGAATTTGATTTATGTAATGGTATTTGTCCCATAACGATTTTGCGCTAACAAAAGTCTTAAAATTAGCGGGCTGTTTTCCTGCAACCGTATAGAGTAATTTAGTAACCGAATAGAAGTTTTGACTAATAACCATAACGCCCACACGTGCATCAATTTTAGGTGCTAAATTAGTACCACCTCCAAACACTCCGCTCACTTCATCAATTAATTCAAATAGTTTCTTAGCTTGTTTTTCAAGCCAGTTAAGCTCGTCTTTTCGTTGTCCTAAAGAAAACGGAGGTGACACGTCTTGAAGTCCCTTAATCGTTACTAAATCAGCGTTTACAATGTTTACGGGTTCAGTACTGAATTCGGCATCGTGAATATCATACAATTCATCCATTGTGTTCAAATCCATCGAATCTAAAGTATAATGAATATAATAACGCTTCCAAACGTCTTCCGCATTGTAGCTAAATTCGTCTTGTCGGTCTGCTTGAATAACCATCGCAGGAATAACGTTCATTGAAGTGACATCCTGCCAAAAGTCCCTACGTTCGATTTGTACCACACCGTCAACTACCTTTGTGCGTGCGTTAAATGTCGTTTCAACAGCCGTTATAAGACTTCCAAGTGTGCTTACAGTGTCACTTGAACTCGGAACACCTTTGTTAAATGGAGCAACCAAGTCATCGGAAACGAATTTGAATATTCCTTTACGACCTCGCACCAGGGGAACAGGAACAATAGTAAAATTTGTACTTGATAATAGAGTTGAATCTAACGTAAATCCTAAATATTGACAGCCTTTTTCGATTAAATCTTTGACTTTGCACGCTCCTAAATATCGAATTTTAGGGAAAATTAAGTTGAACATTTGAAGACCGAGATTAGTGACCGCAACCAATAACGCAGCAATATAGATAACTTGCGCTAATATGTTAAGAACGTAGCTTATAATGTCACCAAGTCCAATCACGGGACCAGTTGCACCAACTGACGGAGTGCCTGCTTGAACGCCTTGTGATATCGTTGTCGCCAAATCTTTGATTGCAGAAATTAACGCCTGAGTCATTGTATAAAGCCCCAACGCTAAACTAATAGCCAACTCCGCTTGATTGTCCTTTATGACTAAATACGGCACTTGAAAACGAGGGAAGACAACGCCTTTTTTAAGCATCAATTCAAACGATGTACCGTTGGCATCTTCAAAGAATTTATCTGCTGATTGTCTACGTAGTATTTTTAACTCACATTCGTAACTGCGGAAAATTGGCGCACTAGTCAAGTCAACATAATAGTTTAAACTTATACCATTTGCCATCTGAACTCGATAAGGAATGCCCTCAAAAAGTCCTAACGTTGCGATGTGGTCTTTAACTATTCCGTAGGCTTCACGTGGCAAAATTATAGTGTCTACATTGATTTTAAGCACCTCTGGGTTGTCTGTAAAGTCGGAAATTACTCCGATTTCTTCACGGTTACGAGGCGTTATTTCAATCTCATTTAAAAAGTGTCTCATCTTCTAACTTTATAACGGTTGTAAGTTGTTGTGTTTCCTTGTTTTGTGCTTTTAACGATTTCCATAACTGACTGTGTAATCTCACCTATTCCGATATTCGTTTCGGGCTTCATTTTGATAGCGTTTGTAAGTTCATCAATTTTACCAACAAGTATTGCGGTGTCAAAAGAGCTACCTATCTGACTATTTGATCGTATTATTTTACCGTTTTGATATTCATTTGCCATCTTCGCAAGTGCCTCATTACTTAAGCCACCGATTTGTTCGTTAAGGCTTTTAGGTACTACTCTTTCATTCGGGTGTAATATTGCGTGAAATCCTCCTTTACCATCTATCCCGTTACCATTTTTCCCAGTGTCCTCCGTACCATCGTGAAAGGTAGGTAAACTTGCTATAAATTGCTGTAATAACATAGTGTCTTTTATAGTGTCTAATAATGGGTGTTCAGAATTTGCAGCCACTTTAGCATTATAAGTTGAATAAACAGACTCAGCTAACTTAATTCGTTGTTGTTTTTTAAGTTCTTTTGCTTTTTGTGCGTTTGCCTCATTTATGATTTTCTGCTGTTCTGCGAGACTTTCTTTTGCATTGATATTACCATTTGCTGCAAGCGTTTGCAAGGTCGTATATTGCGTATTTGCCGCTGCTATCTCCTTGTCAATTTGTTCGATTTTCTTGTTTGATTGTGCGATAAAGAAATCTGCTGCTGCCTTTACTAAATCATCTTGAGTTTTTTGATTTTTCTGTTGTTGAGCTAATAAATCCGCTTCATCTTTTGCCTTTTTATCCGCTGCATCTGATTCCTCTTTTGCTCGCTTTTGTGCTAAATCGTATTCCTGGCGTTGCTCGTCTATTATTTCTTCTTCTAATCTTCTAGCTTCGGCATCTTTTTCAATCTGTAAGTCAATATTATCTAATATCTCTTTTTCTGCTACCTTGCGTGCGTATGCTTGTTCAGCTCTTGTTTCTTGAAGTGCAATTTCATCTTCAATAGATTTGTTTAATTCTTTTTGAGCATCTGAATTATTATTAATTGCGGTTGAACTACTTGCTACAGCAGGAACATATTTATTTTTTGTTTGTTCACCCAGTATAAATTGTTGTTTAGTGTAATATTTCATTCTGTCATCAGCGTCTTTTAATGCAGAAGTTACAGCCTTCATTTCGTCATCAAATTTTTGAAGTCCCGATTTTTCCATTGCTAAAGGTTGTGAGACACCTGCTGCAATTAATGAATTATATTTTTCTTGTAAAATAATACGCTCATTAAATGTTCTTTTTTGTAAATCTTTTAATTTAGTTTGTAATTCATCTTGAACTTTTAAATTGATTTCTTCTGCTGTCTTGAATTTTTGTAGCTTATATTTGTCTTTTTGAAATTTAATATAATCTTGAACAGCTGTATTTAATGCTGATTGAAAAACCGTTTCATCACTAATATTCTTTAAAGTAGTTCCGTATTCTGAATTAATTTGTTTAATTAAACCTACCCTTTCTTTACTATTTATATTTGTTTGTTTTAATTGGTAAATAAGGCTTACAAATTCAACAGATTCTTTTGCTACAAATTCACGCGCTCTTTTAGATTCTTCATTTGCTAATTTCTCCGCTTGTTCACGCTTTTTAATAGCCTCCTCCGCTTTTGTGTTACTAGTTACAAGTGAATAAATACCGTATGCAAGTGCTGCTATTCCTGCTATAATAGCCACTATTGGTAGTGCTTTCATAGCCTTACCGAGTCCACTTGTAGCCACGGTTGCAGCCTCAGTTGCCACCGTTTGAGTAGTTGTGACCGTAGTATCAACTTTTTTAGCACTTGTAAATAAACCCATTTTTGTTAACGCTGCCGTTAATGATGCTTTTATTTCAACATATTTCTGGTCTAATTCACCAAGTGCTTTTAACGAGTCGCTTAATCCAGCAAGAGCTTGAAGCCTTCGCATTCCTTCTAATACGTTTTCGTTTTCTATTCCCATTAATTGCATACTAGACTCTATGCCTTGAAACGCTGCAACGCCTAATTTACCAGCCTCTAGAAATCCACCTGATAAGTTTTCCACTGCATTACCTGCAGTTGCTCTAATTGTTGCCCCAGTATCGTCTATTTTATCTTTTAATTCAGCGGCTTGCATTGTCATTTCGGTAAAACGCGGATCGGTTGATTCCATGTTTTGTAGCGCCTGAGTCATTTCACGCAATTGCAGTTTTAAACTTTTAGTTGCCTCTTCGTAATTACCAACGTTTCGGAAATTGTCCCCTACTGTTTTGTCTATTGATTTTAGTTCTGCATCTCCTGCTTGCGCCGCTGCTGTTACTTCTCGAAATTGTGTTTCAAGTGCTGCATAAGCCGCTGTATTTGTTCGTCCTGCCTTTTCAGAGGCTAACATTTGCGCACCTAACTCCTTTGATTGGTTTTTAAGGTCACGTGTACTGGCAGCAAGTTGTTTGTAGGTATCCATTTCAACCTTACTCGCTTGCGCTGCTTTCTGAGTTGCTTTGGCTTTGTCGTTTTCGCTTTTTGCAATAGCGTTATTCGTTTTTATTTGCTCCTGAGCTAACTTTTGTTTTTTTATTTCAATATCAACAAGGGCTTTATCAGCAGCCGCAACGTCCTTAGTAGCCTGTGCAAGTACTTTATCAATTTGAATAGCATCTGTTTTGGCTTTATTTGCCTTTTGAGTAGCAGAAACAAAATCATTTATCCCTTTTGTATTGCCAAAATCAGCAGTTGATAAGTCCTTTTTTAAATTCCCTGCAAGTTTTTTAACCTCCGCATCAATCTCTTGAAACGATAAAATAGTTTTTTCCGCACTTTGTCTTATCCCTAAAAATATATCCTCCTCTTGAAATATATCACTTGCGCTTATTTTCTTTGCCATATTCTTCTATCAAATTAAAATATTCCTTTGTTGTAATTGCTTTAACATTTATCCAACTTCCCAACCATTTACTCAAATGAATTAATGATTGTTCGATTGTCACTCCACTTCCTTTATTATTCAACATAGCATCTAAATTCGCTATTTGCATTTCAATTTCTGTCAATTTAAACCGTTCTCGAGTCACAATATAATCAACTTCCAACAACGCTTTCTTCTTCATAGCGTTTAACAGCTTTTTGTACATATCGGATAGCCCATATTCTGAAATATAACTATCATAAATCCTTTGCCACGCTTCAACATCTTCCTCTTCTGTACCGTTTTTATCTCTTCTAACGTACGTTAATTCATTCGATGTACATTTTATCCAATTAAATAACGGAAGTTCGTCAATAGCCTCGTAATAATCTGAGACTTTCAGTGTAGTATTTTTCTTTAAGCTCTTTGATAAGTTTGATTTTACTCTCATCAGTAAGCCCGAGAATTTTATCCGTAAATCTTTCAAGTAAATCCGTGCCATCGTCTTTTATTCCGTCTGCATTAATAATTATTCCATCAGGCAACACCTCCATCATAAATGATTTATAGAAGTCGCCAGTGTCTTTTAGTGTATAAGGTGAGCCTGCTACTTTTTCGGGGTTGTAAACCGTCTCAGTTACGATTGAATAACGTCCGATTACTTGGTCATCTTCGTTAACTCCTTGCTCGAATAGTTGGTCAATACGTATAAAATCGAGAACTTTTGTCTTGAATTTCATATCTGAGAACACGTAAAACCATATTTCACGCTGAGAAAGTGCCTTGCTGCGCTCCATCAAATCACCCAAAACAGTATCCATTAACCCCATTAGCACAAAGTTACAATAAAAAAAGGGTGCAACCGTAGCCACACCCTAATTTATCCTTTCTAAAGATAGTTATCACTTCTTAGTTGAACGCTTCTTGACACCTTTATTCGCCAATTCAAACGCTACCTTAACCACATTGGGCTTGATATGTTTGAACAACAAATAAGCGTCTTTCAAAGATTTGTCAGTCAATTGCTCAACTGCAAATTGTGCATTACCTACTTGAACGTACATTATACCTCAGTATAAGATACTTCACCGTCAAATCCTACTTTAGATACACTCAAAACCATTGCATCACCAGGAGCACCCGTTGTATAAGTAGCAACGTATTCACCGATAGTACTTAAACTTTCAGTTACAGTCAACGGCGTTACAGCAACTCCATTAGCAGTTAAAGTCCAATCAATAGACAAAGCACCGCTGTATGAAATCGGGTTTAAAGCCGTTCCATAATCTAAAGCAGCTGTGAAAGTCAAAGAACCCGCAGCAATAGTTGTAGCTCTAAAATTCACATCAATAAGACCTGTTAAGTCATTAAAGTTAATTCCTGCCTCAGTTGGCGTAATCATATACATAGTTGACTCATCGAATAAACGATCAAAGTCAAATCCTAACATAATTTTTTGCGTAGTTGAATCAGTCGCAAATGTGAATGTCGGGTTAAATGAAGGGTTATCAACAGCTATTGGATATAAATCAGTACCTACTTTTGAACCTACTAAATTTCCGTTAATGTCAACGATGTAAACACCGAAATCAACACAACGATTGTTTTGAAGTTTACCCAATAATGTTGGCGTTGAATCATCAGCCCAAAGTTCACCTGCAAAACTTCTTTTACCTTGTCTAAGGAATACCATTCTTCCACTGTTTGCCTCTTCGAATTGGCTATCAGCTTTAGGCATTTCAACGTTTTCAAAGTTTGGTAATGGAAACCATCTTTTAGTTGCATCTACTTCGTTGATTAAATCCGCCCACGTTGGAAGTGGTGAAGTCAAATCTAAAAAGTTTGCTGCTCCATCAGCTCCAAACAATGGAACCATTATTAACTTACTTGTTACGCTTTGTAACGGTACACAATTTGGTCTTCCCGTGTTGCTTAAGCCGCTTGCGCAATTACATCCTATACTCATTTTTTTTTGTTTTAATTAATTAACATTTACAATTTTCCTTATACTTTGTGAGCGTAATTCTTAACTCTACCCCCGATAAATTTGCGTCTAAAATGTTTTGGAACATTCCGTTTTCTTGTTCAACACCGAACCTCGTAAATTCGATAATCTCCCAATCTTCAATGGTTTTAAAATTTCTATTTCTGTTTATGGTCTCAATAAACTCTTTTGCGAGTTGCTCCATTGGATAAACAACTTGCGTAATATGATCCGCAGTGTAATAATTAGCAACGTCTGTTTCGTCTAAAAAGAAGATACGCACTGAACTTTCAATGTCGATAGTGCTTTCACGCCCAAACTGTTTGTAATTCAAAGAACCGAGCAGCCAAATAATTGGCGTTTTAGCCGTGACATCGTTACTTAAGATTGTCCATTCTCTGTTGGTTGCCTTTTTAGTTCCGTGAATAAAAAACGGTTGTGGTAAATTAATTACACCATCCAAATCTATCAAATCAACATTTTGACCTACTAGATAATTATTCTCATCAATTTCAGTGATTAAAAACTCGTCTCCATTTTCATTAGTAACTTTCTTCCCTACTCTAGCCCATTTAGTATTACAACTTAATGTTTTATCAACATCAAATGTTCCATCAATAGTTGAATCCATCTGAGAAACAACATTAGCAATAATAGTTGATAGTTCATTAATCATATCCAGTAAGCTGTTTGTTTCTGAAAACCGTTAAAAGTATTGAAGTGACCTTTTCCAATATACGTTACCGTAAACGTTCCAAGTCCATCACCACCCGTAACCGTTACCACTTCATTAAGTTGATAATTGCTGCCTGCTGCGTTAACTGTTCCTGACTCGATTAAACTACCATCTGTTAAGATATCAAGCGTCAACCCACTACCAAACGTAGAAGTTGTTGGAACGTTTAAAGCATCTACATACGTTGTACCCGCATTCAATAGCTCAACTGTGACCGCTTGACCCGTTACAGCATTCATATTTACTTGTATGTACGTTTGAATAGCCTTATAACTTCTAATAGCTTCGTTATAACGTGCATAAATCATTGAGTAAAGCGTGCTCACTGGCTCTGAATTCTCACTAATTGGTCGAACATTTCCGTACGGAGTCATCTGATTAATCAAATCTTTCGAGTATTCAAAGTAAATGAAGCCTTTCAACATCTCTTTTATACCGTCTGAAATAATCAATTGTCTAAACGTTAAATTCTCATAAAACGGATTAAACACCTTTAGAAAGTTAGGCGACTGTGGCACGTTTGCCAACAAGTCATCTGCAAATTCAGTGTACAAATTAGCCCCGAATAGTTCAATTAAATAACGCTTTTCGTACTTGTCGATGTAGTCCTGCAATTTTACAGTATCGTACATACCCGTACTTAATTGATATTTACCCGTAAAGTCAGAAATAGTTACAATCATTACTTATTTTTTTAGTTTTCCGAAACCTCTTTTAATGAATTGCTTAAGCATCTCACCGCTAATTTTGAAGATTGCGCCCTTCGGCAAGTGCTTAGATTGTCCGTTTCCTTCAAATTCATAAATCACTTTGTCGTCAAATTCAATCGTTGCTCTAACACCTTCACTATCCTTCTCATAATGCACGTCAATAATTCGAGTATCCAGGTCTATTTCTACACCTTCAATATCTCTTTTCACTGTTAATTCGGCATCGTTAACGTTTAATTTAACGTTTAAATCCTTTTTTTTACGAGTCTTTCTTTCCATTGTGCAAATTTAAAAGGGGGGCTAAGAATTCAACCC
>Ga0209392_1000330_pt1 | contig 10657 bp, 3 predicted proteins | sample PPLLak3cmMay2015_FD_187252 | JGI IMG/M metagenome (GOLD analysis project Ga0209392, IMG submission 187252) | Freshwater sediment microbial communities from Prairie Pothole Lake near Jamestown, North Dakota, USA - PPLs Lake P7 Core (1) Depth... | ecosystem: Environmental > Aquatic > Freshwater >...
ATTGAGCCACTTTGAACACCGTTATTACCGATCTGGTTGCTGATCCACACAAATGCGGGACGTCCTGTAAATAAACCTAAACCACCGCGTATCTGTGTCTTTTTATTTCCGAAAACATCATAATTAAAACCAAAACGGGGCGATACCATAAATTTGGCTGTAGGCAATTGAGACGTACTCAGTTTGGTTGGGTTCCCTTGCTCATCAACAAAGGAAAGTCCATCAACTTCTGTATTTACAAAACCACTACCCTTAAAGAAAGGGATATCAAAACGTACACCATAGGTAAGGCTCAATTTATCATCGAGGGTCACATCATCCTGTACATAGAAACCAAGGTTCCTCGCTTTTGTCTCGGCATTCCATAAAGCACCACCTTCTAAATTGCTATAGGATAAATTATACCTTCTAACGTTAACCGGGTTGAGTGCCATATTCGGATTTGCAAGAGATGCATTTGCCGAAGTATAAAAGCTGTCGAGGTTAGCAAAAACATACTGACCGTTAACAGTAGGCGTAAATTGGTTAAAGAAAGTAAATGACTCAAAGTTCATCCCCATGGAAAGGGTGTGTTTTCCCAGATATAAGTTTGCATTATCTGAAAACTGCCAGGTATCTGTATCTAACAGGTTATTTGGTGTAAAAGGTTCAGAACCGAGAGAAATATAGTTTACATTATTTCCATCAAGGATATCAATAGTGGGAAAACTAATTGATTTCTCCGCACGATAATCCCTGTTGGCAATATATCCAAAGATCATTTCATTGCTGAATTTACTGCTGAAACGGCTGTTGAGCTGGGCAATACCGGAATAGATATCATTATTGATTTCATAGTTGGAATTAGCATATGTCATGGATAAGAGGTTTCCGTTCCTGTTACCAAAACCGCCGGATCCGCTAATGGGAACGTCTCTTTTTGATTTCAGGATATTTCCACGAACACTTAACTTATGTTTCTCATTGATATTCCAGTCAAATTTCAAAAGTGCTTTATCGCTGCGGGTTATTAAGGAATAATCTTCATAACCCCCGGTTTCAAACCCAAAATTTTCGCCCACAAATTTGGATAAGGCATCCAGGTCAGTAGCTTTTACACGGGTAATGTTTCCACCTGAACCTGTTCCCCTGTCGGCAACAAATTGAGTGCCCGGATCAGTGCGGCGCTCACCTTCATAGTTTGCAAAGAAGAAAAGTTTATTCTTAATGATTGGTCCGCCAACACTGGCGCCAAATTGTTTTACATCGAATGCGGTTGTTACAACATCCTGTTTGCCATCCAATCCGGCCCTGTCTCCAACAAAACTTTCATTCCGGGTATTGTAAAATCCACTGCCATGAAAAGTGTTGGTACCGCTACGCGTAACCGCATTAATGGAAGCACCGGTAAAACCTAATTCTCTGAGGTTATATGGAGAAATATTGACCTGTATTTCTTCGAGGGCATCCAGCGAAATCGGTGTGGAATTAGTCTGGCTTCCGGGTAAAGACTGCAGACCGAAAGAATTATTAAAAATTGAACCGTCAATAGTCAGGTTAATAAAACGGTTATCCTGACCAGCGAAAGAAGTACCAGTTGCCTGGGGTGTAAATTTTGTAAAATCGGTAATACTCCTGTTGAGGGTTGGGAGACTCGCCAACATACGCCTGTTAATATTTGTTGATGTACCCTTTTTATCTTTTGAAATAAGGGTATTTTTCAACGAACCGGTTACTACTACTTCTTGTAATTGCTTATTGGCATCCAAAAGCAATACATCAGCCCTGGTTGGTTCATTTAATTGAACAAAAATATCATTGATTACTTGTTTTTCGAAACCAACATAAGATACTGAAATGATGTATGGTCCACCAATCCTGAGAGAGGGAAGGGTATATCTGCCTTCAGGGGTAGTTGTAGTACGATATTTTGAACCAGATGGCTCGTGTACTGCTTCTACAGAGGCACCTCCAAGTGCCTTTCCTTCTGCATTTTTAACTACACCAATTATTGTACCTGTGGTAACCTGGCTGAATGTTGATACACTGATCAACAGGGCAATCAGCAAATTCAATCTGATTTTATACATATAGTTTTGAGATTTTCAGCCGCAAAGATGCATAATAATGACATAACAAAAAGGGGAATATGTTAACATATTTTAACCTTTTGAATGAATTTACTGATTGTGAAAGCTTTCTGCCAATTCTTTAATATTGTTTAAACATATCCCTTGCTCTGTGTGAAAATCTTAATTTTGCCAAAATGATGACTATGTTGGATTCAATAGAATCGGCTATAAATGATATCCGGAACGGCAAAATGGTAATTGTAGTGGATGATGAGGACCGGGAAAATGAGGGTGATTTTATCACTGCAGCCCGAAATGTTACCCCTGAGGTTATCAATTTTATGAGTAAATACGGCCGGGGGCTCATCTGCGCACCCCTTCCGGAGGACCGCTGTGAGGAATTAGGGCTGGAACTCATGGTAAATAATAATACGGCACTTCATGAAACAGCCTTCACCGTTTCCGTAGATCTGCTGGGGCATGGCTGTACCACGGGTATTTCTGCCCACGACAGGTCAAAAACCATTCAGTCTTTTATTAATCCGGACACTAAACCGGGCGACCTTGGCCGGCCGGGACATATTTTTCCACTAAGGGCTAAAAGGGGCGGGGTATTGCGCCGCTCTGGTCATACGGAAGCCACTACCGACCTTGCCCGACTGGCAGGATTTGAACCGGCCGGCGTATTGGTGGAGATCATGAATGAAGATGGTTCAATGGCCCGGCTTCCCGAACTCGAGATATTAGCTAAGAAGCTGGATATGAAGCTGATATCCATTAAGGACCTCATTGAATACCGGCTCCAGACGGATACACTCATTGAACAGATCGTTTCTGTGGATATGCCAACAAAATACGGTCACTTTAAATTGATGGTGTTCAGGGAAAAGAATAATCCTCAAGGCCTGGAACACCTTGCTTTAGTAAAAGGAACATGGGAAAAAGATGAACCCGTTTTGGTTAGGGTGCATTCTTCCTGCTTCACCGGAGATATCTTAGGCTCACTACGTTGCGATTGCGGGGAACAATTACATTGTGCCATGGAGATGGTACAAAAAGAAAGCAAGGGCGTTGTGCTTTACATGAACCAGGAAGGAAGGGGCATCGGACTCGTAAACAAGCTCAAAGCATATAAACTGCAGGAAGAAGGTATGGATACGGTGGAAGCAAACCTGCACCTGGGCTTTCCTATGGACCAGCGTGATTATGGCCTTGGTGCACAGATCCTGCGCTTTCTGCACATTTCCAAAATAAAACTCATCAGCAATAACCCCAAAAAAAGGGCGGGTCTAAAAGGGTACGGCCTGGAAATTGTAGATTCTATTCCAATCCAAATTGCGCCTAATCCTTATAATGAAAAATACCTTGAAACAAAAAGGGATAAAATGGGCCACGAAATCCTGTAACGGCATTTTCGTTTAGGCGTTACCGGTATAATTACTGATCCTCTTGTTTTATCAGAATTGCAGAAGTACTGCTGTCCGGTACTGGCTCAGCAACTTCGGTAACTTTTTTCTTTTTTCTGGGTATGATATGGTCAAATTCTGTACGAAAAGAAATATTTCCACCGGCACGGTTTTTCATACCTGTTGTTGAAAGCTGATCGTAGGTGCTTCTATAAAAAAAGGATGTCCGGAATTTTCCATCCGGTGTAATCTTATACTCCACATTAACATCCGGCAGGAATAAAAAAGTCTGCGCACTGGTTACACCTGATGTTCCGGTTGTGAAATTGAAATCACTGCCAAAAGTGATGATCAGTTTATCGTTCATCAATGATTTAATAAATTGCAGGCTTACATTCTCCCGGAAATCGCTATTTTGGGAGCCTGTACTAATTCCGGTACCTGCAGCATCTGTTGCAATCCTGGAATAATTAAAATTTACATCTACAGAATTGCCAAAAAATTTATAAAAAAAGTTTTGTACACTGCTTGCCAGGATGGCATTGATCACACCGGAAATGGTGGTATTAATAAGCTCCTGGTTAAGGTCTGTTGCAACTATGGCAGACTGCGGGGCAAAACTTTTAAATACAATCAGGTATGTGGCTTGTTTACTCACTTCCAGCGGATCACGATTTATGGCTTTGAGTTTTGAATCAACTGTTGGATTGTTTCTAACAGGGCTGTTGGCCGGCAGAATTATGCTGAAAGTTGGATTCGGTTGACCGAGGGTTCCCGTAAGCTTGCACATTACCTGCACATCACTTAATTCTTTCAGGATATCAGAACTTACAGATGATACCCCGGAAGAACTTGCTTCACTGAATAATGTGCTCATCCTAACCTGTTCTGCCAGGTAGGTAGCATTGATATTAATTTCAGCATCATATGGATCCCCTGTCCAACTGATAAAGCTGCCTGATCCCTGGTCAAGGGTAAATGGTTTTTTAAAAATATCCTGAAAATTAAAATTATAATTTCCTTTATCTATATTATACCTTCCATTAAGGGTGAGGCTTTCATTTGTTCCTGTATGTATTTTAATATTGCCTTTACCGATAGCTGAAATCACATCTCCACTCAGCTCATCGAGGATCACATTCATTTTAAGCAGGTTGTTGGCTGTTAAGTCCAGATCCATTGAGAGGTTGGAACTGGGCTTGAACATGGAATCAAAATTCATCTCACGCCCATATTGTTTCCAAACAATATAATCAACATTACCACTTTGCTTGGAATTGGTTGAGGTAACAATATTGATAACCGAACTATCAAGCACCTCACCATCAACATACATTTTCATATCTTTTTCCGGACCATTGAAAAAGAAGTTCACCCGGCCAATTGCTTTTCCATAAAAAATATCATTATCCTGTTTTGTTGTATTCAGTAATAACATCTTTTTTGACGTTGCGGAGAAATCAAATTTAAAGTCTTTGAAAAAATGATGACTAAGTTCGCCCTTGATCTGGCCTTCATTTCCAAATTTGTCCTTCATTTTGATGGTTCCAAAATCTATGACATCAGGCCTGAATTCAATCACAGGTTCCACCAGTGTATAGAAGCATTGGGTATAAGCCACATTGAGTCCGCCATTTTTGATCTGAACTTTTCCTGTGATATCCGGTTCGTCCAGGTTGCCCGATATTTTAAGTTTTCCACTTGCATTACCTTTCATTTCGGAAAAAACTATGCCTAAATAATTCTCCAGGATATCTATCCTGGTATCTGTGATATCAAAATCAGTATCAATCATCCTGTTATTAGAGTCGGCCAGGTTGAGCGTACCTTTTACATCAAAAATGTAGCCCAGGTTATTGGAGTTTACAAAGTAATTTGCCTTCTTTAGTGTATTATCCCAAAAAGCATTTAGGGAAATGATACCAATTGAATCATTCTCAAACCTGGTCTGGTCCGTTTGTGCATTAACGTAGACCTTTAGTTTGTTGTATGGATCTTCAATAGTGATATCACCGCTGGTAATACCTTCGATCTTAGGTTCCTTTAATACATAAGGCAGTATATCGCCCAGGTTCACCCTGCTTAATGAAATAAGTATGTCGTTACTGTTACCTATTTCTGATGGAAGTGATGCTATCCGTATTTCCTGCCGGCCATTTACTATACGGATATTCTCAGCTCCAATATATGATTTGCTTATGGTGAGTTCTCCATTGCCTTCGATCTGCCAGGTTTTTTCATTGAAGATTATCGACGATTGATTGAAATTCAGCCGTATACCGTCCTGGAGGTTTTGCATGGTGAGCGAAAGATTTGCCATATTTTGCTCCTGATCCTCTGACGTTTTTAACGTTATCGCGGATATATCCCCGGATGACTTAATAATTAACCGGCTTGACGGTATTTGCAGGCTGTCATTCATCACAATCATCCCGGCGCTTGCATCTATACTTAAACTATCCATATTGCCTATGGCTTCCAAAACGAAATCCCTTACTTCCTGCCTGTTAAAAGAAAGGTAAGGGACATTTGCACTTAGCAGGAAAACTTTTTCATTGGTATTGATGCGGCCATTGATGAAGCTGTTATCAAGCCCCCTGATCGCTGTATTAAAAAGGGGCAGGTACTGATCAATATTTTTTAAGTCGGCACGAAAGGTGAAGTCCTGGTTGAAAATCTGTGTAGAGGGTTCTTTAAAATAAATCGGATAATATTTATGAAGGTAAGAATTGATGGTTTTCGGCAGATCGAGAATGGAGAAGATACCATTAACAGAAATATAAATATCGCTGTTGGAAATTTCTATTTGTTTACGGTCATCAACCCGCATGGAATAAAGATTGAGTGTGTCAAACACATAAACCTGGCCTTTGGTAGTAAGCGCCACGTCATATAAAGAAGCTTCTCCGATAAATTCATCAATTGTTTTTCCCTTAAAATTCAGCCGGAATTTACCCAGTACACTCATTTCCGTTTTAGTAAGGTTGATCTCTTTCAGGTTACCACGTTGTATATCTACCAGCAGGTTATATTCCGGCTCATCCGCATTAAGGTTGAAAGAACCTTTGAGTGTGGCTTTGAGGTTTGGGTCATCTATGACACCATCTCCCGTAAATTGTTTTTCTTTTAAGTCACCTGTAAGTGTTACATTCTGAAAGTTATAATCATTCCAAAAAAACGACCGGATTGTACCATTAATTTTAGCTGCAGCAGTTGAAGAGTTGAAACCAGATCCTGTAAGCTCGCCATTAAAAGCAATCACGCCAATGTCGGTCCTGCCAAGAAACTTTCCCAGATTAAATGAGGCAGTTTCAACTATACCGGAATAAGTGGGTGGCTTATTTTCCGGCAATTTCATCTTTATATCTGTCTTAACATTGCCTAATGCCGTTTCCAGTGTGCCATAGGCTGTAAAATTACGAATGAACCCGGTGTATTTACCCTTAAACCGCAGGTAACCAAGTTCTGATAAATTGGGGTTGGTAATATCTTTAATCGCAGGCACAAAACTTACCGCGTCTTTATAGGTAGTCCGGAAATCGTTGGATTGAAAATCAATAAATGTTTTTTCAATATCGGGGAGGCCTGTTATCCGGATGTCCCCGTCCAGCCGGGTATCATTTCCATATTGCAGGTTGAATTTTTTAGCGTAAATATTATCAACAGTTCCACTAACGTACCCGTTTACACGTAAAGTCTTTTTGAGGTCTTTAAGCTCAGGTGCAAAATAAGCGATATCAACTGAGCTTATGGAGCTGTTTATGAAATTACCTTCCATCTTTACTTTCTCCAGAAAGTCGCTCATGTCTGCATTAAAATTTTTGTATCGAAGGGCGAAATAATTCGACAAACGGCTGTTGGGTGTAAGTATTTCCAGATTCTTAAATAACATACCTTCCGGATGAAAGCTGAATTGCGTTTTAAGTGATTTAACCGTAAAGCCACTGCGTTCTTTAGTACTGATTTTAATATTGGCGCTGATGGTATCTTTCTGCCAGCTTATATTGTCGATAGTGGCATTGATGCTGGCAAATTGCAGGTGGTTGCCATCAAAATAGGGGAAGGGCTGACGGTCTGTTTGAATATCATTTTGGAATGTACCATTAACTAAAACGAGTTTGTTTACAAGGATATCCCAATCATCCGTATTCCATCTGAGCTCGCCGGAAATGGATTTTTGGGGTTTTGCCCGGATTGATTTATTGGGATTGCTGCCTTCATAATCTAATATGGCAAAATATGGATCAGTAAGTTCAAGCGAATTAATGAAAATCTTTTTCTTATCGAAATTGAGTTCATCCGCATCCAGTTTCATATGACTTAAACTTACTGTCATATCCTGCCCGATCCAACTGTCTTTTTGAATGATGCGTATGTTATTTAATTCAACCTGCTTAAGCGATAAGGTAATACCCCCTTTAGTGGTATCTTTCTTTCCCCCTGAAAAATAATCGGCGAGGAATTGATAATTCCAGACAGAGTCTGTACGATTCAGATTTATCAAAGCGCTTTCAAGTCCAATATATTGTAATTCGGCTTCGTTTTTCAGAAAGAACCAATCTGTTATGGATACTTTGACTGCACCGGCATAAAGCAGTGTATCCTGGTTCCTGTCTTTTACCAGTGTGCCCTCCATATAAAGCCTGTTGAATAAAGAGAGGCGCACTCTCTTAATGCTGATTTGGGTGTTAAGCGATTTTGAAAGTCTTACTGTTGCCTGCTTAACAAGGAAGTTTTGTGCCCATTCTGTGCGTATGAGCATAGCAGATGCCACAAGCAGTACAGTTATAATTAACAGTAAGAATCCGGATATTTTAAGGATTTTTTTCAGGAACGGCAATATTGAACAGTAAATTTAAGCAAACAAGCTGGTTGCACAAACTTGACTGTCTTTATTAACGCTTTATAGGGAGTTAAGCGGTAATGTATTTACGGCTTTTTCATTATTTTTTTCTTTTAGCCGGCCAATAGTGTAAACTGGTTGTGAACATTCTGGGGGTAATCTGTGGTCCAAAATCTCCATTTACAATTGATCCCAACCCATGTGCATACCCGAGCGTAAGCTGCATATAAGGATTAAACTGGTAACCGGCATTTGCTACCAGATTGGCTTCCATCCTCCCATATGCATTGAATGCGAATTTTATGGGTTTATTCTGCGTACCACCGGTTTTACCGGTAATAGTCTCATTGCCGGCAATGGCTACAGATATAGACGGACCAAACTGAAAGAAAAATCCCTTATTTTCTTTAACCAGGTTATATTCAAGCAGAAGTGGAATTTCAAGGTAATGCAACTTCATTTGTATTGAAGCCGTGTCGGTATTATTATACTCTACGGTGAAATTCTTATAAGCATATTGCATCTGGGGAATGAAATACAGATTCTTGTCAAAAGGCACTTTCATTTGTGCTCCAAGATGTATACCTCCTGCGCCGGAGACAGTAAGATACTCTCCCTTATTACTTACAGCTTTGGCACTGGTGTAATGCAATCCCCCTTTAAACCCAAATTGTACCTGGGCGGCGGTTATCATGCTGCAAAACAGCATAATGGGTAATAAGTAAAGGTGTTTTTTCATTTTCGACCAGTTTATTGATCGTAAGATTACTAAGAAAGTTTAGCAGAGACAAGTTGGTAAAATACGTTTTCGATGAATCGGCCTAAACTTTCGTTGAGTGGCTTAATATGCTTCCGCATCATCATCTCCCCGGTTGTCTCCAACTGCTTCGAAAAGAAGCTTATTCTTTTTAGGCCGGGTAATTTTTATGACTTCTGTTCTGCCAATCTGGCCCCGTTTATTAACTTCATACCCCATGGCTTTCAGACTTTCCGTAACAGTTTGAGGGAATCCATTTTCAACCATAATCATATCAGGCAGCCATTGATGATGAAATTTTGGTTTATTCACCGCATCTTCTGTAGATAAATTGAATTCAAGGATATTGAGGATTGTTTGAAGAACCGATGTGGGTATAGTTGTTCCTCCTGGTGTTCCTAACACCAGGAATGGTTTATCTTTTCTCAGTACTATCGTTGGCGTCATAGAACTCAGCATTCTTTTGCCGGGCGCGATGGCATTTGCTTCTGCACCTACTGCACCGTACATATTTGGAACACCGGGCTTAACACTGAAATCATCCATTTCATTATTTAATAAAAAGCCTGCTCCGCCAACTACCGTTCTGCTCCCGTAACCACCGTTTAGTGTAGTCGTTACCGATACTGCATTCCCCCATTGGTCGGCAATGGAAAGATGTGTGGTTTCTTCACTTTCAGGCGGGATATTTCCTTCCTTAATGTTTGCACTTTTACCGGCTTTGCCGGGTTCGAAAGATTTCATCCTTTCGTTCAGGTAATCGGCACTCACCAGCGTTTTTACCGGTACTTTTACAAAATCTTCATCACCCATAAACGCTGCCCTGTCTGCATATGCTCTTCGTTCTACTTCCGCCACCAATTGTACCGAAGCGGGCGTTTGAAACCCCATTTTAGCCAACTCTCTTGATTCCAGTATTTTTAATGCCTGCTGTATGATCAGTCCGCCGCTGCTTGGCAATGGCATCGTGATGATGGTATATTCTTTATAGGCAAATCTGATGGCTTCTCTTTCCTTTGCAGTATAATTCTTTAAGTCTTCGTACGTAATTAACCCTTTTCCCCGGTTCATTTCCTCCACAATCAGACGAGCTGTTTCCCCTTCATAAAAACCTTTCATGCCAAAGTCCCTGACTCGTTTTAAAGTGTTGGCAAGGTCTTTTTGGACCAGGGTGTCGCCTGCTTTCCAGGGTTTATCGCTAACAAATGAATTTGGCCGGGTATTATTTTGTAGGAAAGCACTTCGGGTGCTGTTAAGAGAAGATGCTTCTGAGGCTGTTATCGCAAAGCCTTTTTCTGCCAGTTCAATGGCCGGTTGAATGAGTTCAGTAAAAGTCAGTTTCGCATATTTGTGTGATGTAAATAATCCGGCAATCGTTCCCGGTACTCCGCTGGCAAGATGTCCTGACTGACTTAATTCTGTACGGGCATTTCCGGCACTGTCGAGGTACATATCACGATGGGCCGCTGCAGGTGCTTTTTCCCGGTAATCTATTGCCAGTGTTTTTCCATTTTCAAGTGTAGCAACCAGGAATCCCCCTCCGCCAATATTACCGGCACCGGGATATACTACAGCCAGTGCAAGTTGTGTGGCAATGGCG
>Ga0209392_1000331_pt1 | contig 10618 bp, 3 predicted proteins | sample PPLLak3cmMay2015_FD_187252 | JGI IMG/M metagenome (GOLD analysis project Ga0209392, IMG submission 187252) | Freshwater sediment microbial communities from Prairie Pothole Lake near Jamestown, North Dakota, USA - PPLs Lake P7 Core (1) Depth... | ecosystem: Environmental > Aquatic > Freshwater >...
TTTTGGTTCCAGCGTTTTCAGAAATGGCTTTTCAATGGAAAATAAAGGCCTTGAACTTACCATTGGTTACCATGATAAAATTGGCGAATTGAATTTTTCAATTAATGGTAATATTTCAACAATAAAAAATAGAGTCACTTATTTGACAGGTAGTGCTGGTAGCAGTATTATACAATCTATTTCTCCAAGTGCTACTTCTACTTATAATGACGGTAATTCACAAACCCGTACGTATGTAGGTGAAACGGTAGGACAGTTTTGGGGATATGTTACAGACGGTATTTTCCAGAATGATGCTGAAGTTGCGGCAAGTGGAATGTCCGGTGTAAAACCTGGTGACAGAAGGTATAAAGATCTTAACAAAGACGGCAGAATTAATGATCTTGACAGAACTTCACTTGGGCACGGCCTTCCTGGATATACTTACGGATTTAGCATGAATCTTGAGTATAAAGGTTTTGATCTGTCAGCATTGTTTGTAGGTCAGGGCGATGCTAAAATTGCTAATACTAATAAGTTCTATTATTATAATATGCGTTTCTTTAATGCTACTGGTGTGGTAAATGGTTCAAAAGACCTTGTAAATAGTTGGAGTGGACCAGGAACCAGTAATACATTACCTCGTCAGGATTATGATGCTCCAACTTCAAACAGATATTTTTCTGACTTTAATGTTGAAAATGGTGCCTTTTTAAGATTGCGTAACTTGCAGATTGGTTATACTCTGCCTGCACAGGTAGCTCAAAAAGCTAGAATGAGTAGGGCAAGAGTTTATATTGGAGCGCAGAATCTATTCACGATTACAAAGTACTCAGGATACGATCCGGATTTAGGTAGCGCAAATATAAATGGCGCAACTGCTCAAAGCCCTTTAACTATCGGTGTTGATTTTGGACGTTACCCGGTAGCCAGAATGTTTACTTTTGGTATTTCTACACAGTTTTGATTTATTAACCAGTTAGGTATATAGTAACGTATTATAAAAATATTTTGTCATGAAACGAACAATCATATACATCACTCTAATTTCAATAAGTACAATTATTGGTATATCTTGTCAGAAGGGTTTTCTGGAGTTTACACCACAGGATGGCTCTGTTACGGATGCTACAAGGTGGCGAACAACAGCTGATTTTGAACTGTCTGTTATTGGCACATATGCATATCTTCAGGAATGGCAACAAATGAACATTATCGTGGCTTGTTTGACTAGTCAAGATGTGGTCCCCATTGATGAGAAGCCGATCGACCTGAATGTATTGTTAACACCTGGGAATGGCGACATTAAGAATTTTTGGCAAAGACTGTATTATATCGTCAGCAATGCTAATATAGTCTTGGACAGGCTTGAAAAGGCTCCTGAAGCTGTTACTGCCGATGATAAAAAGAGAATCTCATCGCAGGTAAAGTTTCTCAGAGGATGGGCTTATTTTAATCTTGCTCAAGGATTTGGTAGTGTTCCATTAATTACCACTGTTTTTGACGCATCACAATTGAAAATGTCATGTACGCCTGTAGAGCAGGTTTGGGACCAGGTTATTGCTGATTTTAAGGAAGCAGCAGAGGGTTTGCCTGAAGCAAATGATTGGGGTGCTGAAAAGGGAAGAGCTTCAAGAGGTTCAGCTTTAGGATACCTTGCGCAGGCTTATATGTATAAAAAGGATTGGGCCAACGCTCGAAAAGCTCACCAGGATTTGATGGGTCTGACAAAACCTAGGTATCGCCTTCTAGATAATGTCCGTAGCGTGTTTACTTATACCGGCAAAAATACTGATGAATCTGTTTTTGAAGTCCAGTATCGTAAGGTTCCTAATGCGCAGTTTCAATGGGGAACCACACCCAATAACGGACATTTATTGAATCAATCTACTGCACCACGTTCAGTTGGTGCTCAATGGGCTGCTTTTGGAGGATGGGGACAATGGTTATTAAACAGAAAATTTGCTGATGCCTTTGATCCCAATGATGACCGAAGGAAGGAATTGGTAAAAGCTCCAGGTGAATCCTACAAAGGTGAACTAATGAGCAGTACTTTTACTATTCCATTGAATATTGTTCAACCTAATTCAGCATTCGCGACCAAATATTGGTTAGGTCCTTCTGCTGACTATTTGGAAGGTCAAAATCTTCCCTATTTGAGGTTTGCTGAGGTTTTGTTAGATCATGCTGAAGTTCTTTTTGAGTTAGGCAATGCCTCAGAAGCGTATAAAAATTTAAACCTTGTTAGGCAAAGAGCGAAGTTAGGACCTAAGCCTGTTTCAGCTGATAAAGAAACGTTTTTTACTGATTTAACCAATGAGCGCAGGTTTGAATTGTTTTTAGAGCCAGGTCTTTGGTGGCAATTAGTGCGCTCAGGCAGGGCGGCAAAGTTTTTATTAGATAATCATAATGTAGTTATGAAATCTCAGTGGAAACATTATCCAATTCCACAATCAGAACTCGACCAAAATGAAAATTTATGTAAAAATGGTTATTAAACAGTTGGTGTATTATGCTATAACAAAGTTAGAGTTGGTTTAAACTAGGTTTATTAGCTTTCATCAACAGGCTGCCAGATTTTCTGGCAGCCAATTTGTTTATAATTAGTCTTTGTGTTTCACTTGAATTGTCTGATTACTCCAATCAAACTTTTAGAATGAAATTATCTTTATTTGGGTATGGGGTGCTCTTTTTTATTTCAGCTTGCAGAGAAAATTCGGCATCAGATGGCAAATTGTTTTCAAAATTGCCTGCCGATACAACAGGTATTTATTTTAATAATGATTTAAAGCCCGATTTTAATTTAAACATTCTTGAATTTGATTATTTCTATAACGGAGGTGGCATAGCTGCAGCAGATTTCAATAATGATGGGTTAACTGATTTATATTTCACGGGAAACCAGGTCAGTAGCCTTTTATACCTTAATAATGGAAATTTTAGTTTTACAGATGTTACAAAGGTTGCAGGTGTTGAAACAGTCAATTGGGCAACTGGAATTGCAGTAGGAGATGTGAATATGGATGGGTGGCAGGATTTGTTCGTATGTTACTCTGCGGCAAAGGAAGGAACTAAAAGAAATCACCAGCTTTTTATTAATCAAGGTCTTAACAAGGAGAATATTCCTGTTTTTAAAGATGAGGCGGTTAAGTATGGCTTAGCAGATACGAGTTATTCATCAACTGCTTTATTTTTAGATTATGACCTTGATGGCGACCTTGATTTATATGTTGCCACGCATGACCGGTCTAAAATTAACCCCAATTATCCTTCAATTAAGAAGAATGATGGAAAGGAAAGGAGTACTGATAAATTATTCCGAAATGATATAAAGGATGGAAAGATTTATTTTACTGATGTTTCCAAGCAGGCTGGTATACTTCATGAGGGATACAGTTTAAGTGCATCTGTTGCTGACTTTAATAATGATGGTTGGCCGGATATTTATGTCAGTAATGATTTTGTTTATGATGATATTTTATATCTCAATAATAAAAATGGTTCATTTACGGAGAGCATCCATGATGCAATTAGCCATACTTCACGCTTTTCAATGGGTAGTGATGTTGGCGATTTTAATAATGACGGGCTTCCTGATATTATTACTGTGGACATGCTTCCTGATGATAATGAAAGGCAAAAAATGATGAATATTGGGATCAACAATGATCTTTTTAATCTTTCTCTTTTAAATGGATATCTACCCCAATATTCCAGAAACAGTCTACAGTTAAATAATGGTTTAGATACCCAGGGAAAATTGTCTTTTTCTGAAATTGGTCAGTTTTCAGGTGTTTATAAAACAGATTGGAGCTGGAGTGTACTTTTTGTTGATCTTGATAATGATGGTTGGAAAGATGTCTTTGTAACCAATGGTATTCCTAAAGATATTACCAATAATGACTTTATTACTTACCGTCAGCAATCTATTCAGGGGCCTTATAATTATGATGATGTTAAAAGACGATTACTTGAAGAATTAGAGAAACTTCCTGCTGTGGATAAACCAAACTTTGTGTTTTCTAATAATATGGATTTGACGTTTTCTGATAAAAGTGAGGCTTGGGGCTTAAATACTAAAGGGTTTTCTAACGGGGCTGTATACGCAGACCTTGACAATGATGGCGATATTGATTTGGTTACCAATAATCTGAATGGGCCAGCATCGGTTTATCGTAATCAGAGTGAAAAGTCCGTCAAGAATAATTTTCTTCGATTTCAATTAAATGGCAGATATGCAAATAATTCAAAGGTGATTTTATACAATCATGGAGTTAAACAATTTGGAGAATATACTAATTCGCATGGATTTCAATCTTCCCAAGAGCAATTTCTGCATTTTGGAATTGGCAAAAATATTACAATTGATTCTGTGGAAATTATTTGGCTAAATGGTAAAAGGCAATGGCTAAAAGATGTTGCAGCTAACCAGGTAATTAAATTGACCAATTCAGATTCAGCGAATTATGCTGATTCAACAAAACGGAAACCTGCTATTTCAGAGCCTATTTTTAGAAATATTACCAGTATAACAGGCCTTGACTATTTTCACAAAGAGAATGAGTTTGAGGATTTTGATTTCGAACCATTATTACCACATCGTTTTTCCCGAAATGGTCCTTTTACAGCAGTAGCTGATGTAGACAAAAATGGTTATGATGATTTTTGGATAGGAGGCCCGGCTAAAATATCTGGTCAGATCTTCCTCCAACAGGCTAATGGTAGATTTTTAAGTAAAGTAATGCCAGATCCTGGCTATGAAGATATGGGAGGCGTATTTTTTGACGCAGATGGGGATGGAGATGAAGACCTCTATATTGTGAGTGGCGGTTGTGAGTACAACGCTAATTCAGCACCCTACCAGGACAGGCTTTATATTAATAATGGCAAGGGAGAATTTTCCCTTAAAGTAGGCGCAATTCCTACGGAGACAGCTAGTGGGTCTTGTGTCATTTCTTCTGATTTTGATAAGGATGGGGATTTGGATTTGTTTGTGGGTGGGAGTGTACAGCCTGGTAGCTATCCATTTCCTTCTGAAAGTATGGTTCTTCAAAATGATGGCCATGGAACATTTACAAATGTTACTAAGGCCATCTGCTCAAAATTGCAAAATATAGGATTAGTAACTGATGCTTTATGGTCTGATTTTGACAATGATGGATGGTCTGACCTGATTATTACTGGTGAATGGATGCCAGTTACCCTTTTCAAAAATAACAAGGGGAAATTTGAACAGGTGATTGGCGGAAACGACCTTAATAGTCAAACTGGCTGGTGGTTTAGTATAGCTGGGGCTGATTTTGATAAGGATGGTGATCAGGATTATATTGTTGGAAATCTTGGCCAAAATAATAAGTATAATGCAGACAAGGATCATCCTTTATCTGTTTATGCGAAGGATTTTGATGGCAATGGAAGAATTGAATCAATCCTGTCTTATTTTTTGGAGGGAAAGGAGTACCCCGTTTTAGACAGAGATCAGATTGTTTCGGCCTTACCTTCCATTAAGAAGAGATTTAATACCTATTCAAGTTATGCAAGTCAGACATTTCCTGAAATTTTCCCCAGTGTTGAATTAAACGGTGCATTGGTTTTACAGGCTAGAAATTTTTCCTCATCGTATCTTGAGAACTTGGGAAACGGTCAGTTCTTAATTAGACCCCTTCCGGCGCAAGCGCAGTTTTCTGCCGTGCAATCCATTTATATCGGCGATTTCGATCTTGACAATAATCCTGATGTTTTGTTAGGAGGTAATTTTTATAGCCCGGATTTTATGACTGGCAGATATGATGCTTCTATTGGACTAGTGTTAAAGGGAGATGGCAAAGGTCATTTTCAACCTGTTTCTACCCTTAGTAGCGGTATCCATTTCAAAGGTGAGGTAAGAAGTATATCAGAAATTATTTATGGGAAGGAGAAAGCTATTTTAGTAGCATCCAATTCAAATCCTCTGGAGGTATATAGGTTAAAGAGATAATTTATGAAGTTGAAATAGTTAAGATATGATTCGTCCAAGGCTTATACATTTTGTTCTGATTATTTTATTGCCCGTTGTCCACTCTTGCCTTGATAGCGGATACAAGCCGCCTAAAGATGCTTTATTCACACGCTTGAAAGTAAAGGAATGTGGAATAGAATTTCGCAATGATATTCAAGACGATTCAGCTTTCAACGAAACAACATACCGAAATTTCTATAACGGTGGAGGGGTGGCCATAGGCGATATCAACAATGATGGCCTGGCAGATGTATTCATGACAGCTAACCAGGGTCCCAATAAGCTTTTCTTGAACAGAGGAAATTTTGTTTTTGAAGATATTACGGAGAAGGCAGGTATCAAGAAGAAAAATGGATGGAGTACAGGTGCCACGATGGCTGATATAAATGGTGATGGTTTGCTTGATATCTATGTATGTGTTGCTGGAAATATTGAAGGGGATAAGAGACGAAATGAATTGTTTATCAATAAGGGAGACCTTATTTTTTCGGAGGAAGCCGCGAAGTATAATTTACAGAATGAAGGCGGAATGTCAACTCAAGCTGCATTTTTTGATTATGATATGGATGGTGACCTTGATGCCTTTATCATAAACAACAATTGTTTGATGCCAATTGAAAATTTTGGTATATCTCTTGCCAGGAACTACGTAGATTCCATCGGAGGGGATAAACTCATGCGAAATGATAATGGTTTATTCACCGACGTAAGCAGTAAAGCCGGTATTTATAGTGGGGTAATTGGCTTTGGCTTAGGGTTGTCTATTGGAGATGTGAATCAAGATAAATGGCCGGATGTTTATATTAGTAATGATTTCTTCGAGAAGGATTATTTGTATATCAATCAGCAGGATGGAACATTTAGAGAATTGAGTGATAGTTTAATCAGTCATATGTCCAACACGAGTATGGGTACTGATATTGCAGACATTAACAATGATGGTTGGGCTGATATCTTCACTACAGATATGCTGCCTGAAGATGATTACCGACTTAAAAAGAATACGAGTTTCGAAGACTATGAAATTTTAAACGCAAAATATAAGGCTGGATTTCATTACCAGTTTGCAAGTAATATGCTCCATTTGAACAACGGGGATAATACCTTCAGTGAAATAGGCCAGTTTTCTGGTGTTGATGCAACAGATTGGAGTTGGAGTGCCCTTATGTTCGATTGTGATAATGATGGCTGGAAGGATATTAATGTTTGTAATGGTATGTATCTTGATGTCACTGACCAGGATTATATTGAATTCAGAGCAAATGAAATGAATAGGAAAATGGTTATTGAAAAAAAGGCACCAACCCTTTACGACCAATTGAAAACCATGATCCCCTCTGTTCCATTGCCTAATTATCAGTTTATAAATCAAGGAAATTTGAGATTTGCCAACAAGTCTGCAGAGTTTGGCCTTGCTGAACCTGCTTTCAGTAATGGGGCCGCTTATGGCGATCTGGATAACGATGGCGACCTTGATCTTATTATAAATAATTTAAATAGTGATTGTTTTGTATATAGGAATAACACTTCTGAAAAATTGAATAGAAAATATCTTAAAGTTGGTTTTGTAGGTGAAGGAAAGAATAAATTTGGTGTAGGTGCTGAAGTATTTCTGTATACAAACGGGAGTATCCAAATGCAGCAGAATTTCCCCACCCGGGGATTTCAGTCTTGTGTGGATAACGTACTAACTTTTGGCCTTGATTCAATAAATTATATTGATTCAATTCTTGTTATTTGGCCTGGTTTTAAAAAACAAGTACTAAAAAATATCAAATCTAATCAACTGCTTATTGTCAAGGAGTCTGATGCAAATGAATTGTATAAAAATAGCAAAGAGAAGGTTTCTGATTGGAAGTATAATGAAGTTTCTGGATCACATTTCAACAAAGAAATATTATTCAAAGAGAATTATTTTATTGATTTTAACAGGGAACGTCTTATGCCCCATTTTTTATCTACAGAGAGCCATGGTATGGCCATTGGGGATGTAAATGGCGACGGGTTGGATGATTTGTTCATTGGGACGGCCAAGCATGATACGGCAAGATTACTGTTGCAAAGCAAGACCGGTAGTTTTGTTCAATCTAATAATATGCAGGGTTTTAAAGATGATTATTTATATGAAGATGCAGGTGCAGTTTTTTTTGATATAGATAGTGATGGTGATAATGATTTATTGGTAGCAAGTGGAGGTAATTTGGAACAAGTAAATAGTATATATTTAAATGTACGGTTATATAAAAATAATGGGAAGGGGAAATTTTCCAGAGATAAATCAGGATTTCCTGATGTAAAGGTAAACGCTTCTTGTGTGCTGCTTAATGATTACGATAGGGATGGAGATTTAGATATTTTTATTGGAGGTAGAAGTGTTCCAGCGTTATATGGCATTAGCCCTGCTAGTTATTTACTTCGGAATGATAATGGAAGATTTGTAGATGTTACTAGTCAAATTGCTTCTGGTTTACAATACGTTGGAATGGTCTCTGATGCAGTATGGGTTGATACAGACAATGATGGTAAAGATGAATTGATAGTTGTTGGCGAGTGGATGCCTGTTACTGTTTTCAATTATGATATAGAGGCAAAGCAATTCAGAAAGAAGGAGCTAATTAACTCAGCTGGTTGGTGGAATTGTATTGAGGCAGTTGATATTGATAACGATGGTGATTCAGACTTTGTTGCCGGTAACTTGGGCTTGAATTCAAAAATCAAGTCCGATACTAATCATCCTGCAAAGATATATCTTAATGATTTTGACGGTAATGGCACAAGCGAATGCATTATTACCTATTTTAAAAATGACGGTAAAGAATACCCATATTATATGAGGCCCGAATTGGTGGCTCAAATTCCTTCTCTAAAGAAGAAAATATTGAAACACGCCAATTATGCCGGCAAAACAATGAAGGAATTATTTGATAAAAATACATTGAATGATTGCCTTGTTAAGGAGGCCGTTCAAATGCAGACTTGTTTATTTGTTAACGATGGTCATGGAAACTTTTCAGTAAAGGAGTTGCCAGCCAGGGCGCAATTTTCTCCTGTTTATTCTATACTGGTTGAAGATGTGAATAAGGACAATATACCTGATTTATTATTGGCCGGTAATTTGTTTGGAATAAAGCCTGAACTCGGAAGGTATGATGCAAATTTCGGTGCTTTATTAATGGGCGTGGGGAATAATAATTTTCAATACGTCCCAACTAAATCATCTGGAATTGAGGCGAGGGGCGAAGTACGAAGTATGGAAACTGTGAAGCTGGCTTCGGGTGAAAAGTTGATACTGATGGCAACAAATAATGATAAACTGAAAGTATATAGGAAGAAGTAGGTGTCGGAGAATTGGTTTATGGATCTAACTGGACGGAAACATTCCTCATGTTGGCGTATATAGAGATTCCGTGTATATGTGTAGTCTCTGGTAAAATATTGACTGTTTCTGCGATTTTATGACCATTTCTTTATCTCCGGTTGAAAAAAGAAAATTATTCTAATTATAAGTATGCCACAGCTATTCGGTTATAACGGTGCTATTCTACATATTGATCTTAGTAATAAAAGTTCTTGGGTAGAAAAGCCTTCAGAAAATTGGTACCGGCAATTCATCGGTGGGGGACTTATGGGTACTGCATTACTTTTTGATGGCACATCACCATCTTTGGACGCCTATTCTGCTGAAAACTGTTTGATATTTATTTCCAGTGTTATTGCGGGGATAGAGGCACCTGGATTGGCTCGGTTCAGTGTTGTTACAAAGTCTCCTTTATCACAAGGGATTGCGGAATCACGTTGTGAGGGTCCTTTCGGTACTTTTCTTAAGGGGTCGGGATATGATGCAATTGTTATTAAGGGAAAGTCTGAACAGCCATGCTATCTTAAAATCGAAAATGGTAAGCTTAGTTTTCATAGTGCAGAGGACCTTTGGGGAACAAGTACCTGGCATACTACAAAAAAATTGGAGGAGATTCACGGCCAGGAAGAATTGCAGGTTGCATCCATTGGACAAGCGGGGGAGAACCTTGTGCGTTTTGCCAGTATTGTAACAGATTATTCCATTCAAGCCATGCGGATGGGTACGGGTGCCGTAATGGGATCAAAAAATTTGAAAGCGCTGGTTATTAAAGGAAAAAATAGTCCCGCGATTTTTGATCCTGAAGGATTGGCTAGACTGAGTCGGGAATTTCATGAGACAATGCTGAAGAATACGTTGAGCCTTTGGCAGAAAAATCCACCTGGATTTGCTGCTTCCACTGACCTGTCAGACTACGATACCGCATATATTGGGTTTGAAAATTACTCATCCAATCTTCGCGTTGAGAATTCTCATTATAATCGTGATGCCTACATGCCTTTTTACCGTGGGGAAAAAGCTTGTCCAGGTTGCCCGAATGACTGTATAAAAATAATTGGATCGAATGCTGAATTTCCAGAATCGGCCGGTATACATCAGGAAGTAACCGGTTCCCTTGGTCCTAATATTGGAAATGGCGACATCGAACTCATGCTTGAGGCGAATAAACTTTGTAATCTATATGGAATTGATCCTGTTTCACTTGGGTTTACACTTAGTTTTGCTATGGAATGTAGTGCAAAAGGCATAATTGCTGAGCACCTGAAAGCAGATCGCACCTATAC